>Ga0209536_100008294_pt1 | contig 15599 bp, 13 predicted proteins | sample DeeMarSeWOR28_12_FD_187461 | JGI IMG/M metagenome (GOLD analysis project Ga0209536, IMG submission 187461) | Marine sediment microbial communities from White Oak River estuary, North Carolina - WOR-2-8_12 (SPAdes) (version 2) | ecosystem: Environmental > Aquatic > Marine > Intertidal zone >...
AACAGATGTTTTTAAGTTGAAATATTTTGAAAAAGATGCTTTTTTAGCTCAATCACCTCAGTTATATAAACAAACTATGATGGCTACAGGCTTTGATCGAGTTTATGAAATAGCCTGGTATTTTCGTGCAGAAGAACATAATACAAGAAGACATCTTAATGAAAGTACAGCAGTTGATCTTGAAATGGCTTTTATTAAAAGTGAAGAAGATGTTATGAAGATTCTTGAGGGCCTTGTTTACAGAATGTGGAAAAAAGCAAGTGAGTGTAAAGAAGAACTTGAGGTTTTAGATAAAAAAATTGTTGTTCCAAAAATTCCTTTTAAGCGTGTTAGTTATGATGATGCACTAAACAAGATTAATAAAAACGGATGCAAGCTGTCATGGGGTGAAGATCTTGGTACAGAAGAAGAAAAACTACTTGGAGAGATTATGGAAAAGGAAGGTTCAGTATTTTATTTTATAACAAAATATCCTATAGAGGCTAAACCATTTTATACAATGCCTGCAGGAAATAAACTTTCTAAAAGTTTTGATCTCGGGTGTAAAGGTGTTGAGCTTGCATCAGGGTCTCAGCGTATTCATGATCTTGATTTGTTGAGAAATAGAATGAAAGCATGTGGTCTTAACACTAAAGATTTTGAAGCATATCTCAAGGCGTTCAAGTTTGGTATTCCTCCTCATGGTGGTTTTGGTTTTGGAATTGAACGATTTTTGATGGAGCTACTTGATATCAAAAATATTAGAGAGTGCATTTTATTTCCTCGTGATAGAACAAGACTCACACCATAAAGAAAATATATGATAGGCAGTTTTTTACAATAATTTTATTGCTCTCAACTTGCACATTTAATTTTGAATATAAATTGAGTAATAAATATGATATGAAGTCGAGTTAAAGGCATCGATTACGAATAAGACTAGTTTTATAAATAATAGAGTGATTTTAGATTTTTAGGTAAGAATAAAATGAAAATTATTCTATCTGCTGACCGAACATTGATGTCTGGTTATAATAACATGACTTTTTTAGGATTCGCTGCTTGTGCTCCTAAGTTTATACCAGGGTTCATATATGAAAAAATTTTTTGCCCACCCTTAAAAGAGGGAAATGATGGACAACTTATTTATGCTCATTGTGGCCAAAGAAAAATCCAATCAGCCTTATTAAAAAATGGTTTTTCAGAAAAAGATATTGCTGTTGTAAGCCCATCAAAATTATCTAATTTTATAACGCATGAGACAAAGGTTTTATGCATTACAACGCATGATCCTCTAGGAAAGGGTCCTGCATCCTCAACCTTTAGTGATCTTGGATCAAGGGAATCTTATACAAGGTATTATTTTCGAAAACTTGTCAGTCACAAATCAATAAAAAAACACAATGTCAAAGTAATTGTCGGGGGTTCTGGAGCATGGCAACTTGCCGATAAAGGCATAATGACAAAATATGGAATTGATTGTGTAGTGATTGGTGAAGGCGAAATAACTGCTGTAGATTTGGTTAATAAGACGTTGAATTCTGAGGAATTACCAAAAATAGTTCAAGGTGAAGTTGTACCCTTGGAAGATATACCCTTAATTAAGAAGCCAACTATAAATGGTATTATTGAAGTATGCCGAGGTTGTGGCAGAGGTTGTAAGTTCTGTAATCCTACTATGTTAAATTTTCGATGTCAACCATTAGATTACATAAAAAAAGAAGCTATAACTAATAAAAAATTGGGAGATAATATTACATTACATGCTGAGGATATCTTAAGATATCAAACAAAAGGGTTTATCCCTAAAGAAGAAGCAGTTATAGAGTTGTTTAATGAGATGAAAAAAATTACAGGTAGTGTAGGTATAAGTCATTTTGCGTATTCTTCTGTTGTTGCAAAACCAAGTCTGGTTGAAAAAATTTCTGAGATTTTAGAAACTGGAACACGCGACTATCCATTTGTAAGTGGGCAAGTAGGTGTTGAAACCGCTTCCTCTGAGTTAATAAGTAAATACATGAAAGGAAAAGTAAAGCCCTTTAAACCAAATGAATGGAAGGATATTGTTATACAGGGTAATAAAATATTAGCGGATAATAATTGGATTCCAATTGAAACATTGATTATGGGTTTACCTGGGGAAAAAGCCTCAGATGTTCGGAAAACAATTGATCTATTGGATGATTTATCTGAATATAAATCTTTAATTGTCCCCCTATTTTTTGTTCCAATTGGAAATCTAAAAGATAAAGAGTTTTTTAACAAAAGTAAGTGTATCCCTGAGCATTGGGAGTTGCTTGCTCAGAGTATTAAACACACTTTAAAATGGTCGTATCGTATATTAGAAGAAGAACCACTTAATGATATTAATGGTATCAAGAAATGGATTGTGAAACGTGTTATTAAAATAATGGAACGGAAAATGAGTCCATATCTCAAATTAATGGAAAATGGAGTTAGCCCTCTTGAAAATGAGATATATAATTGACAGTTTATAGACGTTTTTTTACAAAAATAAATAAGTCAGAATAACCACTATTACTAGACATGGAAGCATATTTAAAATCCTTATTTTTTTTATTTCCAACATAGTAATTCCAAGTCCCAGTAATATTACTCCTCCAACTGCAGTCAACTCAGTTATAATAACTTCTGTAAAAATATTTTGCATATTAGATGCGAATAATGTCAATCCACCCTGAAAAATAATTAAAGGGACAAAGGAAAAAAATACACCTATACCCATGGTTGCGGCCAAAACAATTGAGGAAAAACCATCTAAAACAGATTTTGCAACTAATAGATTAGGCATTCCATATATACCTTCCTCAAATGCACCGAGAATGGTCATAGATCCCATACAGTACAACATGAAAGCCGTGATGAAACCCTCTGAGAATCTTTCATTTGTTGTTATATACTTTTTTTTAAGCCAATCTCCAAAACTATTAATTCTTTTGTCAACATCTATTATTTCCCCGATTACTGCTCCTATTACAATACTAAAAATCATAATAAGGAAATTGTTGGTTTTAATTGCCATCATAATACCAAATACAATAGTAAATAAACCAACCCCATGAAAAGCTGTATTTGTTATTTTTTTTGGAATTTTTGAATTAATAATTAGACCGATAATACTACCCAATATTACAGCAGCAGCATTGATTAATGTTCCATACATTTTCAAAGGATATCTAATAAGCTTATATAAAATCCTTTTTTGAACGAAAAGCAGATTGAAATTTGTTGCAGGCAAAGAGATTTTGAACCCGAAATCAAATCTTTTATTTAAAGAAAATATAATGCTCTATATTGATTAAGTTGGTTTTTTTATGGAGTTAAATATCTATGTAAATTATTCAAAAGAGACAATTGTAATATTTTTTAATAATTTATATAACGATAGAAAAATTTATTTGATGGTAATGCATACAAAATAATGGGGAGTGAATGATATATGTTTAAAAAAATATTTTCAGTAGTAATAATTCAATTTTTTGTTTTAAGTGGAATTACAACAATCGCCATATCAAATAACAACCAAGAAACAACACTAGAAAAAACAACAATACCAATATCCAACCCCATCTTTCAAAAAAACAAAGAATACATAACCATCAACATCAAAGAATCAACATCAAACCTAATACAGACAGGAAAACCAATAATACCTACCTTTACCAAAATATTCACCTTTCCAACAGGGACAAAAATCTCAAATGTAAAAGTAAATTTTGATGTAAAGGAATATGTTTTGCAAGAAAAGATACAACCATCACCAAGCCCTATGCCCTTATCAGATCATTTACAAAATCAAATAACACACGAAACAACACCAGATGCAGAAATCTATTCAAGTTATGACTTATACCCATCAGAATCTTACAAGGTTAAATACGGTGCTGGTTTAAAAGATAGAGAACATGTTATCTATCTAACTGTAACTTGTTATGTGCAATATTCTCCAGCAAATGATCTGATAAAAGTTCCGAAAAATATTGATATAGAAATCGAACATTATATGCAATCATCAGATTCTCCTTTTAAATCCCAGGGGGAATATGATATGTTAATTATTACAGATGAAGCATTTGTTTCACAGTTACAGCCATTAGTTGACCATAAAAACGATCATGGAGTGAACACCACCCTTGAAACAGTTCAAACTATTTATCCTGCTTACGATGGTCGCGATGATGCAGAGGATATAAAACTACGTATAAAAGATGCTGTAGAACAATGGGATATCAATTACGTCTTACTGGCTGGTGGACGTAAAGGTCAAACATTTGACTGGTATATTCCTGAAAGAAAAACTAACAATGGAGATAACTTTGAGAGCGGATATGCCAGTGACCTATACTATGCTGATCTATATAAAATCGTAGATAGTGAACTGGTATTTGAGGATTGGGATTCAAATGGTAACAATATATTTGCTGAATTTTCAGGTTTCATTACAAATAGAGATAAAATTGATTACATTCCTGATGTAACAGTCGGAAGACTTCCATTTAGATATAAATCAGAGATAAAAACAGTTGTAGACAAAATCATCGATTATGAAAACAATGCTGATGATTCATGGTTTAAAAAAGCTGTTTTAATAGCTGGAGACGGTGGCCCACCTGCCCGAGGTTACGCCCCAGGAATATATGAAGATGAACTTGAATGTGACTTTGTAGCAGATATGCTAGAAAACAATAGTTTCAACGTTGAAAAATTATACACCTCCCTAGGAACCTTTGCATCAAAAAACGATGTAATAACCGCTATCAGCAACGGAGCAGGCCTAATCCATATGAGCGGACATGGAAACCCTGCATACTGGGGGAACTTCCTACCAGATGCTGAAACAGAAGAAGGAATGGTCGATGGACTGCAACTAAACGATATGAACAAACTAACAAACAAAGAAAAACTACCAATAATCACAGTAGGCGGCTGCCATAACGCACAATTCAACGTAACAATGATGAACATACCCAAAGACATCTTAGAATACGGAATCAAAGGATACCTCTTCGAAAGACCATACCGCTTCTTCTACATGGAATGGGTTCCACGATGCTTCTGCACATGGCTCGTATTCAAAAACAACGGCGGAGCAATCGCAAGCATAGGAAACACAGGACTAGGAATCGGATATGTAAACGAACATTGGAACGCAGGTCTAAGCGGATGGATAATGCCCCGGTTCTACGACTGCTACACAAACCAAAGTAAAAACATCCTAGGAGAAGCACACGACCAAGCCATAACCGACTACATAAACATAATCGGAGGAGAAAACAGCCACCACGAAGACAGAAAAACAATAGAAGAATGGATACTAATAGGCGACCCAAGTTTAAAAATCGGAGGAAACTAATAAACCTTTTTTGCAAACATAACAAAGTGGTTATTTTCCCATTTTAGCTTCTTCTATAATGATTTATTAAATGTTCTAAAAGACAAAACATAACCACTCCCCGCACAAATAATTACCAATTGGTAATATTTATATATTTATTATGTATACATAGTATAGAGTAAAAAATGACACTAAACTGCCCATGTGAAATAATTGTATGGCAAATCCTGCCGGCCCTAAGAAGAGAATTAGCAATAAGGTTAATACAAGATTTTGGATTATCACAAAAAGAAGCAGCAGAAAAATTGGGTTTAACTGAAGCAGCTGTATCAAGATATATATCAAGAAAAAGAGCGGATTTTGAAATTCCAAATGGTAAAATTTCAAAAGAAATTAAGAAATCGGCCAACAAAATTATAGTAGGAGACAACAAAACAGTTATTAATGAAACTTGTAGAATATGCGATATCTTAAAATCAAGTAACCTAATAAAAGAAATTAACCTTGATTATATTTGTCAATTAAACAATCATTAAAAATTGCATAATGATTAAATTTCCAATTCTTTCTGTTTTTTTATATTATAATTGTTATTAATTTGAATTTTGATATTATTAAAGCTTTTTTGAATCAAATCTTTCTATTCTTCCTGGGTCAAAAATATAGATTTTGAAAACTGAATCGTTATATAAATGGGTTTATAAAGGGATTCATTTGTTTTCACCTTATATTTAATACAATTAGGTAAGTTTATTGGGCTTATTCGTTATTTGCCGTATTTTTTTATAGAAAAGTTTATAAACTTATAATACTTACCAATTGGTAAGTAAGGGAGTAGATTTTGGAATTCGTTTTTTTATATATCCTCTTCTATCTCCCATTCTCCCACAAATTATCAGATAATCTATTGTTAATTGATTATATAAAAATAAATACTCTGACCTAATAATATCAATTTACTAAAAAATACAATTTTTTAGCTAAAAGAAAGATCAAATATATATTATAAGATCCTATATAATATGATTTTAGGAAACTTGGTTAATGAAATTTAGTATTGTTATTGGAGAGGCATATTATCTAATTTTCCCATATGGGTTTTACCCAAGATTTAATAAATCTTTCTGTTAGTTCTGGTCTTGCCTTTGCAATATCTGTAATAGTAATAATTCCAACAAGATAATTGTCAGTGATAACAGGGAGTTTTTTAATTTTAAACATATTCATTATTTGTGATGCTTTTTCTAATGTTTCCAATGGATGAATGGTTTTAATATCAGATGACATAATTTCACTAACTTTCGTTTTTTCTAGGGTTTTATGAATACATATCGTTCTTTCGATTAAATCACGTTCTGTAACTATACCTACACAGGATTTATTATCAATTACAATTAAACAACCAACTTTATAGTCCCGATATTTACAACATGCATCAAAAATTGTATTATTAACCTTTATAGTAATTACTTTTTTAGTCATAATTTCCTTAACAAGCATGATTTTATTCTCCTTTTTTCATTAAAAAAAAATTATGGTAATATATTACCACAAATTTATTACTCTTTTTGTAAAAGTAGCTGGTGCTGTTATATCGAATAAACCTGATGATCCAATTTCAGGTACTATTTCACCTGAAATAGTTTGCCTTTTTGGCAATCCATTTTCTTCAGGAATAATAGCTGATAGATTTACAACAATATAAACTCTATCACCTGAGTTCATTCCATTTGTATTAATAATTGTATCGTCAGGATCCATTATAACAATTACTCCATAATTAGTGTTTGAAGTACTACCTAATATGGTTTCTGTGCTTCCGGGGGATATTGGGGTTTGCATTATGCTTTTATTATCTGTATTTGCCAATGCAACTAATGAACTTTCAAATCTTAACAGAGATAGATTGTTGTATTGTATATTAACAATAACTGTAGAGAGATCAATATCTAGTGATCCTGCACGTGGTCTTAAAATCAATAAAAGATGTGTTAATCTTGTTTTATTTGAATTTGTGTATCCTGATATTCCATCTATACATAAACCTGCTGATACTTCTTTGGTTGTTTCAGTAGCTACACTTTGAGCTCTTTGCTCTAAGCTTTCACTTGTTCTTATAATGATACTTGCAGCGACTGCTGCTACAAGGATCATTGCAATAAATACAATTAGCGTACCAATTCCAACCATTGCTTTATTATCATTCTTTAATAATTTTTTTGGTTTAATTGCAACTATAAATTTTAACTTTAAACAACCCAAGCCTTCTTTTGAATTTACAAATATTAATTCATCTTTATTGTCAATATCTTCAATTTTACCAGTTATTATAGTTGCTTTTTTTGAATTTGGTTCCATTGTTACTATTTTACATGTTTTTCCCATTAATCTATTAATATTCCTTTTTTCCATTTTTTCACCTTTCCATTTCCGTGATAATTTATATCACGTTATATCTTAACATGTTCATTGTTTACAAGTGATACTATATAAAGATTAATCGTGAAAAAATCAATATGTAAAAATGTCACTTTGTAATTTTTTAATTTGAAATTATGTTATAATCAGGTCATTTTTTTATTATATATCGATAATAGATGTACAATAAAATTTTAATATTATAATAAGAAATTTATATTTGGAGTAAATATGAATAACTATGCATCATCTGGAATTCTAAGCATATTCTTAATACCTATAATGCTTATAGGAACAGCTGCAGTATCAAATGAGATGCTATCAGAAAACAATACAAATGAAATTTACAATATCAATGATTATGAAAAGTTGGTAAATGATACCTTAAATGAAATTTCAACTTATTTTAATATTAAACATATCTTAGGTAAATATTACAATAATGAAAATATGTATTATATCGGAAAAATAGTAATATTACTAAAACCTTATTTTGATATAAATTTTGATTTATCAAATTTAAATATTTTATTATCAAATGAAGAAAAAGTTGTAATACTTCAAAATAATGATAAAACAGAATTTACAGGTTCGTATAATCTTTTTGAAAACCCGAATTGGGATAGATTATCATATGGTTTTTATGGTGTATTGGTTGTATCAGATCAAGATAATTCTATTAAAGAATTTAATATTATTAATGATAACACAGATTTGATTTACATTATATTAAATATCTCAGATTATTTCAACTTTGAAAAGGGAGATAATATTAAAATTTCATTAATTCCTTCAATTGGCAATTCACAGACATTTATTTTAAAAGCTCCATTACCCACCAATAAAATTATCAATTTATACTGAAGAAAAATAATTTTATGAGTTAATTCTAACGTTTTTATGAATCCTCTTAACCCAATTTTTTTAATGATTACTAGATGTAAAAAATATTAGTTAATTATATTTATATACTTTTTAGTAGATAATACCAATTATAATGTTTTGAATGAAAATAAATTCCATAAATCCACTATCTAGTTCTATTGTTGTTTATATGTTAAAATGGTTTTAACTCAATATCTTATTCTACTGTATGGTAGATTAAGATTTATTAATATTATGGTTAAGACCTTTGATATATAAAAACATTAAAAAAAATAATATGGTTAAAAAAAATATTGATTATCAAATTTCATATATAATAAAACTATAATTAGTTAATTTCCTTTAATACACAAAAATTTAATAAGCTAATAATAGATTCTTTTTTAAAAATAAAATTTAGCACTCAGGAGGGGCCAGGATGAGGATAAAGTTAAGAAGAAAAACTGAAGAAAATTCTGAAAATGATGAGTATTCATCAGAGGAGATTGACGAAAATTCTGATAATAAAAATATTGCTGAAGAAAATAAAAATAATGAGCGGAAAATAAATGAATTACGAAATTTTATCAAAATAAAAGATGAAAATATAAAAAAACCTGAAATAAAAAATCCAGAAACCCCACTTAGCGAAACAAAACAAATAGAAGATAACACTGAAAAATCAGAAAAAATAAAGGAAAATATTAATAAAAATACCGATTTTTTGAAAAACATCAAAGATTTTGAATTTCAAATATCAGAAAATAAAGATAATATAAGTAAATTAATGGAAAAAACTGATAATATAACAAAAGATTTAGATGATCTTGTTAGTTTATATGAAATAGTTTCAGAACAAATGAATCCTTTTGTAGGATTATCAAAAGTAACAAAAAAAAGGATTGAAGCTTTGGAGAGTTTTACTAAAGAATTAGATACTATAAATAATAGATTAGATGAATTTGAAACAGAAATTTCTGAAATTAAATTAGATTCTGCTAATGCCTCATTTATTAATACTAATTCAGATAAAATAAAAAATAATGAAATAATGAAAGAAAAAGTTGAAAATGAATTAGAAAATAAACAAACTGAATCTGATAACTTAAAAAATAATGAAATAATGAAAGAAAAAGTTGAAAATGAATTAGAAAATAAACAAAATTTATCAGATATTAAAAAAAATTCAAATGATAGTTTTATAGATGAAATAATTAATGAAATATTTGCATAAAATTTAAAATAATTAAAATTTGTGGATGGGTGATAAAAATGGATGGTGAAAATGATTCGAAAAGTTACTATCTAGATGAAGATGAATTGAAAAAAGAATTATTTAATTATAGTGAAAAAAATGATATACCTAAAGAAATAATTGATAAAGCCTATAATAAATTGAAAGAAAAAAACATTAGGATAACATATAATCAGTTAAAATTATTAATTTCAAGAATCACAAAAGAAATTCAAAATCAAAAATTTAATAAAAATAATGAAAAAAAAGACAATCCTTCTGAAAGTACTTTTTTAGATATTTTAAAAAATATTGAAAATAGATTAGTTAAACTTGAAAAATATTATTCAAATATTTGTAATTATTCGGATAATATTACAAATTTAAATCGAAATAAAAATTTTCAAGGAAATAACAAAAATAATATGGATATTGTTAAATTAAATGAAATTCCTTTAGACGCACAAAGTACTGTAATATTAATGAAATGGCTTCAATATCTTATAGATAAATTAGGTAAAAGTCAAATATCTGATGTTTTAAATTTTTATGTTGATATTGGCTGGATAACTGAGGATATTAAATTTGTTTTATTAAAATATGTACAAGGTTTAACTGATAAAAAAAAGGACGATAGTCAAGAACAAAATAAAAAAATAACATCAAAAGAACATATTCATTCATTATTATTTATACAAAAATTAAAAGGTAAAGATATGGATGATTTTTTATGGAAAATTGATCAAGATCTTGAGAAGTTTTTCAAAAACATTGAAAATCATTATCCAGATTAAATATAAAGTACTATTAGGTTTAAAAAACTTAAAAAAATGGATGCACTAAAAAGTCAATAATGAGTGGGAAAAATGGGATTTTCGCTATCTGCAGCATTTGCTATAATCGGCATGTCAATATTTGTAGCTATAGAAATATTTTCAACTCAATTTTCACCAGTAATTTATGATTTCGAAAATTCAAATTCTGAATTAATTGAAAGATATATTAAAAAAATTGAAACAAACATAAATATAAGTGAAGTTAATGCTACAAGTAATCTAACAAATTATGATTTTAATATAACAATTGAAAATACAGGTTCGACTGTTTTAAAAACAAATGAAATAAATGTTTTGATTAATGGTAACGTTGAATCATTTCAGTGTAATGATAATTATATCATTCCTTGCGTTGAAACATATTTAATTTTAAAAAATTTAAATTATAGTGGAATTGTAAGAGTCAAAATAATTACAGGTAATGGTATTGAGGAATATAAAGAAATTAATTTATAGGTGTAATTATGGGATTTAGCTTAACTGGGACTCATATAATATTTTTCGTTGCATCAGTAATCGTTGCTGGAGCTGTTTCAGGTGTTTTTGTTGCAGTTACACTAAATGTTACATCTTCTTTATCTGAAAAAGGTAATAGAATTAGTGAACAACTTGATACTGAATTTAAAATTATAAATGATCCAAATAATATACCATTATTATCTGGTTTTTACGTATTTTATTTAAAAAATATTGGAAACAGAGAAATTACTACAACAAATGTAACTTTTCAAATATTTATAGATGGAGAAATAATATCAATTAAAAATTATAATTTTTCTAATAATTCAATTTCACCATGTGAATATACAATGATAAATGTTTCTGAGAGTTTATTAAATTCCGGTTATCATAAAATGAGATTAATTGGTCCTTATTCAGTAGAGGATGAATTTATATTTGAAATATAGGTATTGAATATGCACGGTAATGTTAAATCGATTGTTCTCGAAAGAAAAGGTGAAAAGGATGGATTTGCTGAAAGACTTGGAGTATATATACCAGATGGATCAATAGTATATATTGAGGGTGTTGAAGGAACAGGTAAAAGTATTTTTTGTCAAAGATTTTGTGTTAGTTATTTAAAAAGTGGTATTTCATGCTCTTATATTTCTACTCAATATACAATTAAAAGTTTTTTAAGACAAACAGCATCAGTAGGATATGATACAAGAAAATATCTTATGGCGGGTAAATTATTTTTAATTTCTACAGAAGTAACATTAGCTGAGACATTACCGAAAAAAATGTTTTTAGAAAATTTTTTGACTTGTAGGAGACTATTTGATCCAGAGATTATTTTTATTGATTCAATATCAACATTATTAAATGAAAGTTTAAACAAAAATAATTTAACTGATCTAACAAATTTTTTTAATAGATTAGCAGGTACCGGAAAAATTATTTATTTAACAGCAAATCCAAATGAATGGGATGAATATTTAAACCTTACATTTAAAATTAAATCTGATATTCATTATAAAATTACTAGGGAATCTATTCCAGGTGTTGGAACAGTGCATAACTTGAATGTAGAAAAATTTAATGGTGCTCTTAAAAAATATGAACCATTAACCACTTTTTCTGTTCGTCCAAATGTAGGTTTAACAATTGAATCGAGCGGGGTGGCCTTTTAAATATTAAAAATGGGATTTTATGGATGAAATAAACGATAATGAAAAAACAAAATTGATTCAAGAAAATTCTCATTTAAAAGATTATTTGTCTGATATAAAAAATAAATTCGAAGTTCCAGTTTTTTATTATAAATTATCTAGAGATTTAAAAGATAATAAAAATCCTAATCTTATATATCCAACAAAAGGTTTTGTTTTTATTCATATTTTTACTAATAAAGATTCTAAATTCATTAATTATCATGCTATTGAACCTTATTTAAATGAAAATATGAAGGCAAAAAGAAATAAAATTATGGAATTATTATATAATCAAGCTCCTAATAGACCTCTAGTAATAACAGATCAGGAAATTCGTGAATCTGTTAAAGAATTTTTTAACAATTTTACAATAAAAGGAAAAAATAAAATTGATGAAAAAAAATGGAAAAATGGAAAAATTGTATTAACACAGGAAGAGAGAAAGTGTATAGAATATGATATAGTAAAGGAAATAATTGGTGGAGGACCTTTAGAACCCTTTATGCGAGATCCATATATTGAAGATATACATATTATAACAGGGGAAAAAGTTCATTTAATCCATAAGATTTTTGAGATGGTTGAAACAAATATATTTATCGATAAAAATTGGGCATCAACTTTCTCACAAGAATTCAGTGAAAAAATAGGTAGTCCTGTCAGTGAAGGTCAACCTATCGCCGATGGAACTCTTCCAGATGGAAGTAGAGTAAATATTATTCATAGTAACGAAGTAAGTTTAAAAGGACCAAGTATGACAGTTAGAAAATTTAGTGAAACCCCAATAAGTATTACACAACTTATAAATTGGGGAACTTTCGATGCAGGAGTTGGAGCATATTTATGGTTATGCCTTCAATATGGTAGAAGTTTATTTGTATGTGGAGAAACTGCTTCAGGAAAAACAACAACCATGAATGCAATAATACCATTTATACCACCTGAAAAAAAAATTTATTCTGTTGAAAATACACCAGAAGTAATTGTTCCACATAAAGTTTGGCAACAATTATTAACAAAACAAACAGGACCAAAGGAATCTTTTATTGATATGGATGATTTATTAAGGGCAGGATTAAGATCAAGACCAGATTATATAATTCCAGGGGAGACAAGAGGAATTGAAGGACGAGTTGTTTTTCAAGCAATGCAAACAGGGCATCCTATAATAACAACATTTCATGCAGGCAATGTAACAAAAGTTATACAAAGATTTACCGGCGACCCTATAAACGTACCAAAAACTTTCATGGACAATCTTGATGTTGTATTAATACAAATGGCAGTTGAGAGGAAAGGAAAAAGACTTAGAAGAGTTTTGTCAATAGACGAAATAGAAGGTTATAACAAAGTTTTAGATGGAATCATCTCAAGAAAAGCTTTTGAGTGGAATGCATCAGATGATACACACTTATTTAAAGCTAATAGAAATAGTTTTATTCTAGAAAAAAGAATTGCAAAAAACGCAGGACTCATAGATATTTTAAAAATATATGATGAATTTGATTTAAGAAAAAAAATATTAGAGAGAATGGTAGAAGAAAAAATATTTGATTATTATGAAGTAGTACAATTTATTTGGAATTTCTATAGTGAAGGAGTTAAAGGTCTACCGATAACAATATAACGAATATAGGTAAAATAAAATGTCAGTAATTGAGAAAAATAAAATAAGTGAATTATTAAAAAAAAATATCCACCTTAAAGAGTATATTGAGAAAATTAAAGAAAAATATGGAACTCCTGAATTTTATGATAGCCTACCTAATAATTTAAAAAATGAGAAATATATAAACATAATATATTCTACAAAGGGATTTCTTTTTACTCACTTATATAGAACCCCAGATATGGATGAATATGAATATACTTCCATTGAACCAAAATTAGACGAGTATCAAAATAAAATTAAAAAAGGGATTTTATTAGAAGTTCTTAAAAGAATTCCAGAAAAAGAAAAAATATATTCAGATGATGAACTAAAAGAATCTTTGAGAGAATTATTTAATGAAATAATAATAATTGATGAAAAAAATTATACTATTAAAAAACCAAATAAAAAAGAAACTAAAATCTCTGATGAATTCTCTAATAAAAAAAACCAAAAATTTAAATTAAGTTCCATAGGAAAAAAGATTGTTGATTATTACATAATAAAAGAATTGGTTGGAGGTGGGGAGTTAGAAAGTCTTTTACAAGATCCCTATATTGAAGATATTCATCTGATAACAGGTAATTATGTTCATATTATCCATAAATTATTTGGTATGACAAAAACAAATGTAAAAATTAAAAACGAAGATGCGAAGAATTTTTTAAAAATATTAAGTGATAAAATGGGAAATCCTGTTAGTGAAGGAAGACCAATTGTTGACGGAATTTTACCAGATGGTAGTAGAGGTAATATAATTTATAGCTCTGCGATAAGCATAAAAGGACCAAGCATGACTATTAGGAGATTTACTGAAACTCCTATAAGTTTTACTCAGCTTGTAAAATGGAAAACATTAAGCTCTGGAATTTGTGCATATTTATGGATTTGCCTTCAATATGGAAGAAGCTTTTTTTTATGTGGAGGAACTGCATGTGGAAAAACAACAACAATGAATGCCATAATACCATTTATACCTCCTGAAAAAAAAATTTATACCGCAGAAAGTACTCCTGAATTACAGGTTCCACACGATATATGGCAAAGATTATTAACAAAAACAACTGGTCCTAAAGAGGGAAGAGTAGATTTATTTGATTTATTAAAAGCTGCATTAAGATCTAGACCTGATTTTATTATACCTGGTGAGGTTAGAGGCGCAGAGGGAAATATTGTTTTTCAGGCTATGCAAACTGGTCATCCATGTATGACGACTTTTCATGCAGGGAGTTTAACAAAAGTTATACAAAGGTTTACTGGAGATCCAATTAATGTACCAAAAACATATGTTGATAATTTAGATTTTGTTTTAATTCAACTAGCACTTGAACGAGATGGTAAATTATTGAGAAGATGTGTTTCTCTTGATGAAATTGAAGGTTACAATAAGGAATTAGATGGAATTATATCAAGAAAAGCTTTTGAATGGAAACCAGAAACTGATGAATTTTTATTTAAAGCTTATAATAATAGTTATATTTTAGAACAAAAAATAGCGAAAAATGCTGGATATTTAGACACTTCAGAAATATATAGGGAATATGATTTAAGAAAAAAAATCATTGAAAAAATGGTCGAAGAGGAAATATTTGATTATCACGAAGTT
>Ga0209536_100008295_pt1 | contig 15599 bp, 5 predicted proteins | sample DeeMarSeWOR28_12_FD_187461 | JGI IMG/M metagenome (GOLD analysis project Ga0209536, IMG submission 187461) | Marine sediment microbial communities from White Oak River estuary, North Carolina - WOR-2-8_12 (SPAdes) (version 2) | ecosystem: Environmental > Aquatic > Marine > Intertidal zone >...
AGTGAGAGTGAAGGCAAGACTGGTTGCTACAAACGAAAGTGACAATCTAGACATCTGAGAGGCGCAAAACTTGGTCATCGATACCCAGAATGAAAAACCAGAACACAGAATCCAGCTGAGCAAGGTGGGAGTGAAGAACCTTAAGACCTTTGTAATAACAGAACGAAGCGGAGTCAGACATCATATCCTTCCGAAAGTCGACATAACGATAGACCTCTCTGCTGAGCTTAAGGGTGTGCACATGTCACGGCTGGTGGAGTCCATGACCGAGGAATTGAGTGACCAGTTCAGGGTCCACCCGTCTATCGAGCGCATTCAAATGCGTATTCTTGAAGGTCTGTTGAAGAAACACAGTTTCAAGCGTGGTGAGGTAAAGTTCGAATTCGAGTTTGGCTATGAGAGCCACACACCCGTTTCAAAGAAACGGACTTGGGAGGTGTGTGATGTCACTGCCATCACGACGATGGAGGAAGGCAAACCATTCATGCATGATGTTGAGATCAAGGTCATCGGGAATACAGTCTGTCCACACTGCATGGCAAACAATGAAGGCCTCACTCATATTCAACGTGCATATGGAAAGCTGAGAATCGTGGGTGAAATGGATGATATTCCAAACTATGGGACCATGATAGAGATCATCGAAAAATCATTCTCGAGTAAGACATACTCTCTCCTTAAGCTAGAAGATGAGGTCCATGTGACGAAAGAGATGCATGACAATCCTCTTCTTGTCGAGGATGTGTGTCGTAACATCCTCCAACATGCAAAGGTGATGTATCAAGATAGAGACCTTGAGATGTTTGCAGAAGCCCGGTCGATGGAGAGCATCCACAAACATGACGTGATTGCTCAAGGAAGAGTCGTAACAAACGGCGAATAGGAACTATTTGCTACTATCCGAAGTAATGTTATATTGGGATTCTTTGGATTCAATCCTAATAGTCGCTATGGATGTAATTGGATGCGGACCAACAGTAACAAGTACTTTAGCATGCTTCTTATTGTACTTCTAGTACTATCAATCCTCCCTACGTTCGCACAGGTTTCAATGGGTCCAGTTTCACTACAGAATACGCTAGTAGTCCCTCCTACAACAAACATTCAAGAATCAACAGGAACTCCCATCCAGACAACTCATGACACGTGGTCATTTTCTGAAACACACACTCCTGAACCAGCAACAGGGTTCATGGATCCTATTCTCGTAGAGCAGACAGGGTATTTCGAAACTGGAAACGTTTCTGCACGCACAGACACATCAACGAATACAGAATCATCTCTGACGATTGACACGGATCATGATTGGGTGGCAAGCAGTGCAGAACTGGATGTATGGAACCTACAGAGAATGTATGTCATCAATGGCACCTTTGATGAAGGCGTCCCTGGTTATACGATAAATCCCAACGGTATTCTTGAGGGGTACCCACTTGGTTGGGATGCTTCAAGTAATAATACGGATCCCGACCAAATCCAGCGTGTTTCCTACCACGACACAGATCGTCACTACGTTTCTGTCCATAACCAAGCCGAAGTGACGAATAATCCCCAACACCTATACACTCACTATTCAGGGACGACAGTGTTCTGGAATCAGACAATTGACCTTACACCCTCCACCGAGAATTTTCTCCTGAGTTTTGACTATCTCTACTTGCAAGGTCCGTTAAGTCCTATCTTCTCAGGTGACTTCTACCTTCAGATTTCTCTTGACAGCTCATCTGTTTATATCGTTGATCTTCCCTCTCTGAGTGAAAGAGGTACTTGGTATAGCAGCGGGGAGGTACCAATCAATATTGTGATTCCATCCAGCACCTCAGTCTTCTCAATAGGGCTCGTCATCAATAACACACTCCTTGTGGATGGAGATGACGATTATGATTTGGACACTTTTCCAGATGGGACTATCAATACACAATACATTACAGTCTATCTTGATGATGTGTCACTCATTGCCGCCTCTCCTCCTGAACCTGAATCAGTCGAACTTGAGTTCGGATTGAATGGTTCGTCTGTTCCAATAATTGGATCATCTGGTAGTGGATTCGCTCAGATTGTGAACCAGAGCTATTGGGATGTCAATTCTCTTAGTGTATCAATCAACTCTAATACAAGTGTATCATTCGACTACACTGCAAGGTTGCTGAATCATCGCTTCCTAAATTCAAGTTGGACTACTGACACACTACATTATGGCGTTTCATACTCAATTGAATCAGGTGAGACTGGTAGGCTGGAAATGTATACGTATCTCGGATTCATTGGTGTCTACAAAGAACTTACCCTCAACCTCTATCATCCTGGAGATTGGGAGAACGTGACAGTCTATGATCCATTCTTGAGTGATGTGACTTCAAGTTGCACTCTTTATACTAATTCCATCACTATTCCAGAACCTCTCCTTGACCGGCTAGGATGGTGGAAGGTCACATGTGATGCTCCAAACTATGCATCATCCGCAGTTGTAGAACGGTATGACTCAGGAGTTCCAGAATGGGTGACTGAAGACATATTTCATAGTTTTGATCTTGCCAGGCTCAGTGTATCGATTGGAACACCCTATGATACACCCCCTATTTCGGATCCTGTGAATTTTACTTGGACATTACCTAATTGCACAGTCTGGACTGAATCCTCCAATACGGGTGGAGCTGGTTCAGTCGTCAGTTCCCCGGTCACTTTCGGACCTACTAATACCACGGCTGGAATTTGGGGTGTTAAATATCTCTGGTCCAATGGATCAGAACTGGCATACCGTTGCTATGATTTTGCACTACATCATACAGCTGAGTTACAGCTAGTCTTCTCTGATAGCCTGTCCACAGTTGTGGGTCAGCCTGTTACGGTAGTTTTGAGATTCCTTGATAGTGAAACTGGCCAATATCTCTTGAACGATGGTGCTTCTATTGTCGGAAACTGGGCAGGTCCTGAAATTCACTTCATCGCTGATGTGGTGAACAATTGGTGGCAAGCTGATTTCGACACTGCTCTTGTTGGCGCAGGTGATTTCACAGTGAGTCTTGTGTCTGCAGCACCATATTTTGAAACTGTGCCTCTTGAGATAACAATCCATTCTCATTTCCTAACAAGTCTTAGTCCTCCCATTGGTCCTCTGACACCACTCACATATGGTAGGGAATATACTTTCGATTACTTCTATGCGATGTCCTACAACGGAACAGGAATTGACGGTGCGTCAGTTGAAATCACGGAGGAGGGATCAGAGTGGGCGACAGTTACAGATTTGGGCAATGGTCACTACAGTCTGACCCTCGTTCCAATGGCTTCTCGGGACTACAGTATTAGAATCAGGTTTTCCAAGGTCGGTTATGAGAACCAGACACATGTTCTTTCATTTCTTGTCAATGATGTTGGCATTGAGATTGATTCAATATCCACTCTTGTCGGTTTGGAGCTTTCTCCACTTACCATTGATGTTCAGATAGTCGAATCCGACACTGGATCTCCTGTGTTCGGTGCCAATGTGACTCTAGCGATCTATCGACCTGGCAATCTTCTCCATTTCACCTCTTCCATGGAAGAGTCAATTGCTGGGACCTATACTACTACCATCCTCATGCCAGAAGAGGGAGGCGGACCCTACACGGTCCGAATATCCGTTGTCAAAGAACATCACGAATTGACTCAGAGTTTCAGCTCAACTCTTGTACCAACTGTGGACACAACATTGAGACTCATCAACACTTTGAGGACACACGCCTGGGAACTTACTGCTCTGGGCCTCTTTGCTATTGGGGCAGTTGTTGGACGACGCATTCAGAATAGAAATCGAAGAAACAAACGTACAGTTGCACTGACCTACAAGAACAGAATAACCGATGCCAACAACATCCTTGGGTTCCTAATTCTTCACAAATTAAGTGGGGTGCCAATCTATTCGAAGATGTTCAAGGGCGGTTTTGAAGAGGGCATGCTCTCTGCGTTCATTACAGCAATCATGCACTTCAGAGAAGAGCTCGAATCAGGAGGGAAATCTGATTCGTTCACTCTAATTCCAATATCAGAGGTCATTCGGACCGTACCTACTGAGAATCTCATCTGCGCATTCATAACTGTGACACCTCCATCATTCGAACAGGAACGAAAGATGATTAGCTATGCACGAGCGATTGGGATGATGTTTGATGATACTCTATCTCAACCGACAGGAGAGGTCATTGACGCGAAGACAAGTAAGACATTCGAGTGGATGCTTGATGATCTCATGGATGCCATACTCCTGAGAAACTATCAGAGTGGTATGAAGAAGTTTCCAAAGCGTCTGAGGTTTATCGAGAAAGCCATCCCGATTGAGGAAGTTGATGGAGTTTTCAACCTTTATCGATTGGTTCGTCTGCTGACATCCACAGAAAATTCTGAAGATGATGTCTATATTCGAGTGTTTGAAGCTCTGGAAGGTGAGTACATTCTTCCAATCTATCCTTATGAAAGGGATGAGTTTTCGAAGACAAGTTGATTTTCAAAATAATGAATTACCTGACGATTTTTCATTATAATGAAGATACGAATTATAGTTATAACTTAGACTCAGTCACTTCCTTTAGAGTTCTGAGGCTATGGTGGTGAAAAGAGGTTCATTCATTATCGCATTAGTCTTCTTGTTCATACTTAGTGGTAATCATGCAACATTTAATGCACCTTATCTTGAGTTCGCATCAGAGAATTCAATTCTAGAAACAAACGATGTATCACCTGTAGATGACAACTATATCTCAGATTCATATGAAATTCAGGGATTACTTGACCCTATTATTGTTGAGCAAAGGGGATTCAGTAGTTCGGGACCTCAAACCGCAAGAACTGACACCAATCCCTCAGTGACCTATGATCTTCCTCTTGATGATGACCATGGATGGGTTGGTAGTCAAGCTGAGGTCCAGATTAATGACTTGAACCGTCTATATGTTGTTAATGGAACATTCGAGAATGGCATCCCTGGTCAAGATATCTTGGACCCTGCTATGTCAATTAACCATTATCCATATGGATGGAACGCTACAGCGTTTAATCCTGATACAGCCCAGACTCAGGTTTCTGCCTATGAAGATGCAGGTAGTAAGTTCATTGTCGTTGAGAATCAAGGGAAGAAGATAGGACCCAGTGGTAACCAATATGACCACATTGCTGGTTCTGAAATACTCTGGTATCAGATTATTGATAATGTTCCTTATACTGAGGAATTCTACCTTAGCTTCAAATACTACTATTCGAGAGGCCCTTTAGGTTCAGGGGTCGCTGGTGAAGGTAGAATCTTTGCTATGGTTGATGGTGCGATACTCTGGAACACTTCAATTCCAGACCTGCCTGCAAGACAAACCTGGTACTCAGTTCTCAATCTTCCTGTAACAATCAGTGGTGCTGGCTCCAGTTTCAATTTCTCAGTTGGAATAATTATAGATGAAACATTCGACCTAAATTCCGCAGAAGATAATGATGGAGATGGCTATGCTGATGGTATAGCAAACACAGTCTACCTGACTACCTGGTTTGATGACATCTCTCTCGTTGGACAAACATCTCCAGAAATCGAAGCTGTAGATATGCAGTTTACGGCTGGAGCAGAAAGCACACCAATTACCGGATCACTAGGGACTGGAAGTGCAGTAATAATAAATTCAACCAATTGGCAATTGAACCATGTCCATACAATTATTTCTTCTAACACTAGTGTATCATTCAACTACGAAGTGAAGCTACTATCTCACAAGTATGGAGGCGCAAACTTTGCTACTAGTCCTTCTGAACTAGGAGTCAATTATAAAATCAGCTCGAACACAAATTCCGAGTTGTCTTTCTACACCTATCTCGGGTCCTTGGGAGCATATGAGAATCTCAATATAAGTGTGGTACATCCTGATGATTGGGAGAATGCAACTATCTACGATCCGCAATCCAGTGATGTTACAAGCCAATGTGAATTCGCTCAAGGAGTCATCACTATACCCACAGCTTTGTTGATCGACAGACTAGGCTGGTGGTTCATTTCAATCGAATCTCCTAACTATCTCGATTCGTTGATACCTGAAATTTATGAATCGGATGGAGACCAGTGGACTATTGAGTCTATCTTCAGAAGCGGCAATAGATCTAGGATTGCAGTTTCTATTGGTTCCGGAACAAACATTCCCGATCCTCTTAATCTTGTAAACATAACATGGATAATGCCAAATGGTTCAACATGGTTCGACGAATCTGTCAGTGGGGGAAGCCTAGGTGTGATTCATTCCGATGAATTGGTCTTTGGCTCATTGAATACAACTGCTGGCCAGTGGCAAATACTTGTGGCTTGGACAAACGGTACCGAACTAGCATTTGGAAGTATCTCTTTTGAGGTGAATCATGGAACAATACTCTCTCCCTATACGAGCTCTATCGAAGCACCACTTGACACAATCATAACCAATTTCATCTATTTCCAAGACGCTGAGAATGGTGCATTTATCACAGATCCTGCCGCAACAATCACAGCAAATTGGTCCTCCACAACTGTCAATTTTGTACCCAATCCAATCCTTAATCGTTGGTATGGTACTTTCAACACTTCACTAGTGGGTTCTGGTATTCATCTTGTTGTGGTAAATGCCAGTGGGCCATACTTTGATGACGCATCTTGCACTTTCAATGTGAGTATACCTTTTGTAAATAATGACCTGACCATCGACAATCCGATTCCAGGAGAGTTAGGCATTGGTGATATATACACCGCGACTTTCACATATTCAGATGCCTACGGGATAGGAATCCCTGATGCTGATGTGAGTATAGAGTACACAGGTACCGTGGGTGGAGTAACTTGGACCGAACCAGTTGACCTTGGTGACGGTGATTATTCAGTTGCATTCACAGCTGTGCACTCGGGAAGCTATGTTATCACTATAGCGGCATCAAAGGCTCAATATGAAGTCAGTTCTGATGCACTATCCATGTCTGTCGGAGATAAGACAACCCTCATGGATCTTGAGAACGGGACATCAGCAGTCATCGGTTTCGGTGAGTCATATAGACTGGTTGTGAGATACGTAAATGGGACTGGACATGGACTTGAAGGGGCAAATGTGAGTATAGTTACAACGAATCCTGAAGTCGGTATTGGATACACAAGTTCAACGGATGAGGGTAATGGCTACTACTCCTTTATTCTGACCCCTGGAGATATGGGGACGTGGACCATTCTTATTCAAGCATCAATTCAGGACCACAGCATTCAAGGTGACTCTTTCACACTGACTGCAACACCAGTTCCCGCTCAGCTGAACATTGCTGGGGGCTCCAATGTTGTGACTGCAGGAGTAGAGCAAACGGTTGACATTTTGGTTTTCTATATTCAGACCAGTGGAACGCATTCAAACATCAGTTCTGCCTCTATTGTCATCACTTTTACAAGTGTTGAAACTCTTGAAGCTGAAATCATCCCTCAAACTGAAGGATATATAATCCGATTTACTCCAAGCCGGACAGGACTCTTTGAGTTTACGATAACCGCCAGCAAACCTGGTTTTCAGAACGACTTCGTGGAGTTTACGCTTATTGTAAAAGAAAGAGCAATTCGCGTTGAACTTGTTGATGGTGAGCTTGAGTGGATACGACGTAGTCCCCTATATATTACCATTCGGCTTATTGAAGTTGATACAAACCTAACTGTACCTGATGCCGTGGTTTCCTTCAAACTCTACAGACTCTCAGGTGTCGAGATGGATGGATATCTAAATGAGGACATAGATGGAGTCTATTCAGTCACAATAAGTCCCCAATGGATTGATGATGCAGGTTATACAGTCCAGATTCTCCTCAACAAAACAAATTACGCTTTAGATGTTGACTACATATTTACCGTCTTTCAGACTACTCCGCCTGATATCCTTTGGATTATCATGGTTGAAACTTATGGCCCTCCCATAGGCGGCATAGCAGTTGTGGCAATCGTGTCAGTTTCAGGACGCGTCCTCTACCGGCGTAGGAAGAGAAAGGAGTTTGCAACATTCATAACAAACCAACGTCGCTTCGATGATGCTGACAATATCATTGGTGTCATTGTCATGCACAAGAAGAGTGGGATACCCATATACTCTCGAATCGTGAAAGGCGGATTTGAGGAGGGAATAGTTGCAGCCTTCATCTCTGCTGTCACTACTTTCCGTGACGAGTTCGAGATGTTGGATGAGGAATCTATGAGAGTCATTCCAATTTCAGACATAATCCAAGCAGTCCAGACACCCAATCTCATCTGTGCTTTCATCACAGTCCGTTCTGCATCTAAAGAACACAATATGAAGATCGAGGAGTTTTCCAGAGAAACCAGTAAATATCTCGATGATTTTTACATGGAATCCAAACCACCTTCGACCTTGGATCCAAGGATTGCAGAGATAATCAACTATCTCTTTGATGAAACAATGGATGGTGTGCTTCTCAAGTATCACAAACTAGGTAGTAAAAGAATACCGAAACGGTATGAATCCATTGAACAAGTTCTCAATGATGAAGAATTCCATCACTGCGTAAGACCAGTCAATCTCGTTAGGGCTCTATCAAAATATGGTGTTCCTGAAGCGCGTGGATGTACACTCGTGAGTGAGGCGATTGAGAAGGAGTACATCACTCTATGTGATGAGGAAGAATTCCCAGAGTCTGATTTTAATTTGCAATCGTTTCTTAACAAGAAGGGCACTGATGAATAGTCAAACCCTGAATTCATCATTGATGACTCCTATATAGACCATGAGTCCACAAAATCAACCGATACAAAGTATAGTTATATCTCCGTCAGTCACTGTCTTCTATCGAGGATGTAGACTTGAAGCAGGGCAGACTGGTGCTTGCAGTAGCACTATTCATGTTCAGTGCGAGTCTTGTCCCTCAATATTTAGTCCCTGTTTCAGATTACAACACGATCCAATCGGACACCAATATCCCGGTTTTTGGTGAACCATTCACCGAGAAAGAACGGTTTTTCTCACTTTCAGACGAGTCAGCTCAAGGTGTTCTAGATCCTCTCACAATTGAACAAGTAGGTTTTACACACTCAGGCACCATCAGTGCAAGAACCGACACAAACCCTAACGTCGCATATTCAATGTTTCTTGATGAATCCCATGGATGGCTTGGTAGCAGGGCTGATGTATATGTTAGAGACCTCACTATGCTTTATGCTCTGAACGGGACATTCTCGGAAGGCACCTCGGCTGGAAACACTATCTATCCAAATGGCGTTCCAGACTACTATCCATATGGTTGGGGTGCTACAAGTTCCTTTGGGGATCCTAATGAGATACAGCGTGTTCGATACGAAAATACTGGCCGTGAATACATTCTTGTTGAGAACAAAGCCAGGAACACTAACAATCCCCAACACGAATTTACACACTACGCTGGAACAACTGTATTCTGGAACCAAACAATCGATACAGGGTCAGCAACAGATTTCATTCTCAGCTTCGACTATCTGTACGATAGGGGACCGATTGATGGCACCGGACCTGATCCTGTTCCTGGGACAGGCTACGTTGAGGTCGCTGTTGATAGCTCTGTCATCTACAGTATTAGTCTGAAGGATTTAGCTGAACGAGACCTTTGGTACAGCACAGGTGAAATCCCGATAACAATTGGTGCTGCATCAGGACCTGTTGACTTTACAATAGGGATCAGAATAAACAGTACATTTGTACTCGATGCTGATGAAGACTATGATTACGATAATCCTGCAGAGGACGGATTTGACAATGCAGAATTTTTCACAGTCTTGTTTGATGACGTTTCATTCATAGCAGCTGACCCTCCAAGTTTTGAGCAGGTGGATCTCCAGTATACAGTCGAAGGTATCACGAGGCCCATCCTTGGTAGCAATGGTGCAGGTAGTGCATCAGTTCCCAAGTCAGATTATTGGACCATTGATCCTGTCGACATGCAGATTTCATCGAATACAACAGTGTCCTTCGAGTATGATGCTTATCTACGCTCTCATAGGTTCAGTGATTCCACATGGACAACTGCCCCAACTGCGTTTGGAGCTCAATATTCTGTAAACCTCGATGAAAGTCCACAGATTCAGTTCTATACCTATTTGGGCTTTCTTGGTGACTATGTCAATCTGACCACAAGAGCCTGGTTCCCCTCTGACTGGGAGAATGTGACTGTCCTTGATCCTTTCCTGACTGATGAAACCTCTTCCTGCGATGTCTACCCCGACTACGTTGAAATCCCTACATCACTTATGTCCCAACTTGGATGGTGGGCCTTCTCTTTGGAGTCTCCCAACTACATCAAGTCAATCAAGGTCGAGAAATTCAACCTTGGTACTTGGAGTGCAGACACGATATATCGAAGCGGTAACAGGTCACGGGTTGCAGTCGAGATTGGTACACTGTCTGACACTCCTGACCCCCTTAACCTAGTGAATGTGACCTGGCATCTTCCAAATGGTACGATCTGGGCTTCCGATTCTGTTAGTGGGGGTGTTGATGGGGTGATAGACAGTGTACCTCACACGTTCGGATCCCTCAATACATCTGCAGGACTCTGGCAGACATGTGTTAGCTGGCATAATGGGACTGAGGTGGCTTTTGGTTCAACGACTTTCGAGGTTCATCATGCCACAATTCTGACACCATATGATCCATCTATCGACAACGTAGAAGCTGGGGATGTAATAACAAACTTTGTCTATTTCAGAGATGTCGAAAATGGGGAGTATCTACTTGATCCTTCTGCGACTGTATCTGCAAACTGGTCAGTTTCAACTCTATTCTTTGGAACTGATCTCATCAATAACCGATGGGTTCGTACTTTTGATACATCGTTGATTGGGCCAGGGAACAATTCTGTTATAGTAACAGCGAACCTTCAGTACTACGACGAAGCAACATGCATATTCTACGTGTACACGTCATTCTCAAACAATGAACTGACCATTGATAATCCGCCAACGGAGGTCGGACTTGGGGACATTTTCCCAGTCACGTTCCAATATCGCGACCAGTATGGCACTGGGATTCCAGGGGCTGATATAACCATCACATTCACTGGTACAGCTGGTGGTCTGAGCTGGTTGACTCCAGATGATCTAGGAGGCGGTAGCTATTCCGTTGACATCACAGCAGAGCACTCCGGTAACTATGCACTATCGATTTTAGCAGAGAAGGACCTCTATGAAGCTGCTGAAGACACTCTGTTCGTTCTTGTCGGAGAGATATCAACTACGTTCACTATGGAGAACGGTAGCGCCGCTGTGATTCCCTTTGGACAGACGGTCAACCTAGTAGTCCGGTACACCAATGGGACAGGTCATGGGCTCGACTCAGCGACCATTTCAGTTGCGAGTATGATTCCTTCTACTGGAATGAACGTTGGTGCACCTACGCCCCTAGGAAACGGATATTTCTCTCTCCTCCTTGATCCTCAAGAAACTAACACGTTCACGCTTCTTCTCAATGCCTCCCTTCAAGATCATGAAACTAAGTTTCAATCATTCACTCTAACTACCACCCCGATTGGGTCAAGGCTCACTGCGGAGCAGTCAAGCGAAGTCATAACAACTGATCAAACATGTATGGTGACCCTCAATCTCACAAGCGTGCTTTATGGTCAGTTGGATGGTGCAACAATCTTGCCATATAATCCTCATAGCGGTCTCAGCTTCTCAGCAGTCACACCCTTGGGTGGAGGTCTATACACCATCAATATCTCTTCAACAGTACCTGATAGCTATCAGATTGTGTTCATCGCTTATGCAGACAACCACAACGATGCAACAACATCTATGCCACTGGGAGTAATCATAACTCCGACGCATCTCCGAGTATCTGACGGACTGTCATCTGCATCAGTTGAGTTCTTTCAAGGATATGATCTGCTTGTCTTCTTTGAGCGAACGATTTCTCCTGCAAACATAACAGGAGCCTCAATCCAGGTCAACTTCACAAGAGTCGACACCCTCGATTGGGTCCTAATTCCACTAGCTAATGGATACATCATCCGCTTCACAACCGACATGGTGGGTAGATGGGACTTCACAGTCACTGCATCAAAGACAGACTTCCAGTCAGACGACTTCGAATTCACACTGTTCATCACTGAGATTGGTACTGATCTCTCTGGCTTCAGTCCCAGTGAACCACTCTCCTTTGGGCAGAACTTCACCTACACATTCCATTACTACTTGGTAGGCAATTCGTCTGCAGGAATTGCTGGAGCCACAGTATTTGCTACCGGTTCAGGTTCTGACTGGATCAGCATCGATGATCTGGGTAATGGATACTATAACATCACTGTGGAAACACAGGGTCTTGGGAATAGAGTTGTTGAGCTCACATTCAGAAAGACAGGTTATCAAGAAAGGAGTACTCCATTCAGTTTCGTTGTGAATCCTACTCTGGTTGTTGTCAATGTCCGGTCAATTAATTGGAATCAATTTGAAGACATAGTTCTGACGATACATCTTACCGAAAGTGGAACTGGCAATCCCATCACTAATGCCACCGTAACTTATGCTTTATACTACCAATCAGTCGAAGAGGCGTCTGGTGTTCTCGAAGAATTATCAGACGGATGGTACAATGCAACGTTTAGTGCAATATGGAGACAAGATGATGATGCTTTCGATCTACGTGTGTTTATGGTGAAGGAGAATCATGCGTTACAAGGTGGATTTCACTCAATCAACATATCTACTGTGCCGAATCCTGCAGAGGAATGGAATCGATACGTACAGGCAATTGTTCCTCAGATTGGATTTGGAACTGGCTTTGTTATAGTAGTCATTGTAGGTCAAATTGTTTACTCGCGAAGGAAGAAGAGACAGATTGCGATCGATGTTGCCAACAAACGTCGCTTTGATGATGCGGACAACATCATCGGTATCATCGTGATGCACAAGGTCAGTGGAATCCCAGTGTACTCTCGAATTGTGAAGGGTGGATTTGAAGAGGGGATTGTTGCAGCCTTCATATCAGCTGTCACTCACTTCAGAGAAGAATTTGAGATGCTTGAGGAGGAAGCAGTCAGAGTCGTGCCAATATCTGACATCATCCGTGCAGTACAGACTCGCAACCTCATCTGTGCCTTTATCACAGTTCGTTCAGCATCCATTGACCACAATAGAAAGATGGAGGCATATGCCATGCAGGTGGGGACCTACCTCGATGACCTTTTTGATGGTCTAAGACCCGCCGCTGTCCTGGATGAGAAGATCACTCAAATGCTTGACTACATCTTTGAAACCACCATGGATGGTTCTCTGAACAACTTCTACAAGATCTCAACATCCAAGAAATTCCCAAGGAAGTATAGACCTCTGGAGGAACTGATGATTGCTGAGGAAACAAAGCACTGCTCAAAACCAATCCTTCTCGCACGAGGAGTGGCAAAATTCGGAGTTTCTGAAGCCCACGGATGCACTCTGGTCTTAGAGGCTATTGAGAAACAGCTTATCGCCCAGTGCGAAGACGAGGAAACCTTGGTGTCCGAGATCAATTTCGCTGAATATCTCATGGAGAGAGAAGCGAACGGAGAGTCCTGATTGTAGGTCACAGATGGATTATTATCTCCGGCTGACCATTGGAGTTCCGGAGATGGATATTCATGAGTCCGGGAATTCTGAGTGACAGACGTGCAGTGATCGCCATCATCATTGGTGCAATCTTGGCCCTAGTGGCCTACTTCATAATCAGACCAATTGACACTATGATATCATACGTTGTCTTTGGAGTTGCTGCCCTGCTCTTTGTATATGCATGCGTAATAGACATCGCTGACGAGTTCGAACTAGCTGAGAAACCAAAGCCAAAACCAAAACCCGTGCCAGAGCCTGAACCCGAGGATGAGCACGCAGAATTACACGTACCAGCTGTTGAGAAACCAGCAGCACCTCTGACTGACCTTCCAATCGAATCAATCGAAGGAATAGGTCCTATATATGGTGGGAAACTTCGGAAAGCAGGCATACCAACAGTAGCTGAGATGTTGGCAGCAGATCCTGAGAATGTTGCAGAAATCTGTGATGTCAACGTTGAGCAAGCAGAACGATGGATTGCGATGAGTCGGTTCTCATGGCTCGATACCGTTTCTGAAGAAGATGCTGAGGCCATTGTCTTTGCGACTGGAATGGACGACCTCAAGTCCCTTGCAGAAGCCAGCGCTGATAATCTCTACAAGAAGATCAAGGCTGCTCTTGCTGAGGGTGATGTCCGAGTTCCTGCAGGATACAAGTTCAGTGTCGAACAGATCCAGAAATGGATTGATGAAGCCAAGTCACTTGTCTAGTGCTTGATGTAGAGGTCATAGAGTGTTTCTTTGCACTCTATGTTCTCTAGCTGTTTTTTCTCGATTCTTCACTACACCCTCAGGCCTTCATTTCTCATGGAACAGGAATTGTATGGTGTACACCGACACGAGCTCCCGCCTTCTAGGTTCATCCTGTAGTGAGTATTGTCCATGTCATCCCTACGTGATATCCCGGTATTACCAGAGAACAGTGCCACATAACGCCAACTATTATTAGGCAATTGTGATTATCCAAAGGAAGAAGAGGTGTGTTGTACCACACCTATTGAAACACGCGGTGAAGCGAACATGACCGAGGAACAACGACCAACATCCACCCTCCAAAAGAACGCGGAAGTCCTCCATACCCTGTATGGTCTGCTGGACAGTGACCGTGAGCCCACAGACCAAGACGCGCAGAGTCTTCGCTATCTATACGCAAGCTCTTGACTTCCTTTACGATCCTCATTTTCCAATGAGGTCAAATCGCTGTCTCCGTGTGCACCTCCCGGCATCAGAGACACGGTGGGGTTGCAAGTCCCCCTAGGCTTGCACCCCACAACACCTTGTGTTCGTGGCGAACACTCCTCTTCCCTTTCCATCCGTGGTGAGTAAGTTGGCTTCAACTGAAAAGACGAAACTGGCCCGTTCCAAGGGCACATCCACAATTCTCCGCAAGCATCGACTCAAGGCGGATCGGACATTGCGGCGTCGTCTCAAGAACCGGAGATAATTCTGTGAGAATTCCTTGCCGCTAGATTACTCGTTTGAGACTCTTAGAACACGTGTTCCAAAATCACATCATTTTAAGGTCAAGGAACCATTACTTATTTCTACATTCACAGACAGGTGATTGGAATGACAGACGATATTGGTTCAAAACTGAAGGTGGTCTCAGTCTTCATCTTAATGGGATTCCTCATGACACTGGGAATGACAGCCACGACCCTTCTCAATCCAGGTGGGGGGAACCTCTACGAACTAAGACCGATTGCAAGTGTGATTGCTGATCTGGTTGCAGCGACTCCGCAGGATATCAGCATCAAGCTCGCAGGTCTGGTCTTTGACAACTTCTTCATGATTGGCTATCTTGCGATATTCTACGGTCTCTATCTCCTGACACGGGATGAAGAGGAGATGATGGCGAAGGTTGCCTTTCTGCTTGGGAGTCTGACCTTCGTATCTGACCTGGTCGAGAACGCATTCCAGGTGGCCCTATTGACAGGAGTTTATGTGATTCAATATGGGCTGAAGAGAGAAAGCTCTTCACTTAAACGATTGCTCAGGAGTGTCGTCGTAATCGCTGGCTTAAGTCTTGT
>Ga0209536_100008296_pt1 | contig 15598 bp, 11 predicted proteins | sample DeeMarSeWOR28_12_FD_187461 | JGI IMG/M metagenome (GOLD analysis project Ga0209536, IMG submission 187461) | Marine sediment microbial communities from White Oak River estuary, North Carolina - WOR-2-8_12 (SPAdes) (version 2) | ecosystem: Environmental > Aquatic > Marine > Intertidal zone >...
CATGGTGGTGATTACCATGTAAAAACAGGGGATGAACTTGCTGTGAACCGTCTCCCGCACCAGATACCGCTGCTCTGCATCGGGATTTTGCACATGCAACTCGCGGTAACGGACGATGAGATGAATGGTAAGGGAGAGAACGAAGATCAACAATAGGGCGAGGAAATTGGATGACACCACGGTCAGGCGCCAGCCGGCCAGTCCCAGGAACCCCATGGTAACCACGGCCGTGGCAAGAGCGGTGACCAGGGGCAGAATAACCCAGCGCGGCTGGCGGAAGGCAATGACTAGAAGCAGTGCCAGAACTGCAATCACCCCTAGGCCGAATACCCTGATATCGTGGCGGACAAATTCCACCATGTCGGCCACAATCATGGGCTTGCCTCCGAGATGCAATTCGGCCCGATCCCGGTGGTGGTCCATGATGCTACGGATGCTAGCGATATCCGCTTCCTCTTGCGCCATCAGCTCAGCTTTATACTGCTTGAACTCATTGGTCAAACGTATGAGTTCCTGCTCCTCCTCCGATGTCAGCTCGGACTCAAGCTGTTTTACGCGCAACTTATTCCGGCCTTCGTGCAGTTGCTCATAGGTCGGATCACGACGGAAATTCACCTGCATCGCTGTGGTATCGCCATGGGGGCCCATGAGGCGATTGCTATAAAGCGGGCTCTGGCGCAGCTCCCGTTCGGCCAGCGCCAGGTTCGTGTCCGGATCCGCCAATTTGCGTATGCTTTGTTCCAGTTCCTCCAGCGACATTGGTGGACTCTGAACCAAGGGCACGTCCAGGATGCTGATCACCGATTCAACCCGCTCAATGGAGGCCAGGCTATCGCGCAACTTGCGCACATCGTCCAGGGTCTCTTTTTCGAACAATCTTCTCTGGGGCGTATAGGTGAGGATCAGATAGTCGTCGGATCCGTAGCGGGCCCGGATGGAGTTGTAGTAGCGCAGGTCTTTATCGTTTTCCAAGACCAGCGAATCGGCAGAAATGTCGATCCTGAGGTCCGGAATAAACCAGCCGAAAGCAACGGTGATCAGGAACACCAGCAGCAGGGTCACGAGCGGCTTTCCAAGGACCAGTTTGTCGTACAGCGCTAATGGCGATATTTTCACGGCAGGTTCTTGCAACATAAATCACCAATTAAGCCAATCAAGAGCAGCCCGTATTATAAACCACAACTGTTAGCCATCTTTCAACTGAAATCGCTAAATATTTAGAAGGAATTGAGGAAAGCATGGAGCATAGGGCATGGGGCATGGAGTAAAAGAAAAAAGGGGGACGGGTTTTTCGCGGAACGCCGGGCGCTTTGCGGTTGGAGGTTGGAGGAGTGCCCTTAGACAGGCTCAGGCCTTGAGGTTGTAGCAGAAGGTGGATTGCACATTGTACGCATTGTAGATCATTTTAGATCATTTTAGTTCACTTTAGACATTTTAGGCATCTAGAGCTCTCTATGCCCTATTGTTTGGGTATGAATGTTGCACTAATTAATCAGTCCAGAGACAAGTACACCACGCCTCTCGGGAGGGTGGAACTTGTGGACCCCCTGTTATTGCCTGCTGAGCCTGTTTGAGTGTTAAACCAGACTGTTACTCCACCTCCTGGGCGGTATTATTATGGATACGCCAATGAAGACAAAAACGCATGGAGACATAGGCATCGCAGCCAGGTACCCGGTTACCATCTTCACAGCAGATGGGTTTCTGGACGGCGAAACACACCTCATAAATAGCCGCGGCGCACTTATCCACTGCCGCCGGCCCCCACGTCAACACGAGACTGCCACCATCAGAATCCAACTTTCTGAACGTGAGTCATTACTAGTGGACGCCGAAGTAATGATGTTGCACTTTTCAGAACCAGATGAGAATCAGGAAGTTCAGCCGCGAGGGATGGTGGTACGCTTCAAGAATCTCTCCTCTGTGGGTCGCCAACGTCTTCGCAGGGTGATCGCCAGGCACTATGCGAAAAAGGTTGAGCGACTGACCGTTAGGAACTGACACTCATTTCGCATTGCTCATTTGACATTTGGCATTGGTCATGTGCCTCCGGCGTCAGTACGCTTCGCTGTCATTTGTTGTAATCGGTATAAGATCGCGACTGGAAAGCCGCTCCCACAGAAACTACTTTTAGCGGGCACAGAAGCCCGCTCTACTAATTCAGCAGGGCCTGGGGAAAATTTGAATTTTCTTACTCTATGCCCTATGCTCTATGCCCTATGCTAGACTACTGGCTACTGGATTCTTTGGTTGCTAAATCCGGATTGTGGAATTAAAATTATGAATTTAATTTGTATTCTATTTTTTCAATCCGAAATCCGAAATAACCTTACGGTAGTGATTCATGTCACCGGATATCTATCAGAAGCTAGCTCAGCATTTGGACGACCTGCCGGCCGGCTTTCCGTCCACGGAGAGCGGTGTTGAGCTCCGCATATTGCGGCGGCTTTTCACCCCTGAGGAAGCCGAATTCGCCTTACATCTGACCCTGTTTCCTGAAGAGGCTGAGGTTATCTCCAGCCGGGCCGAGATTGCCCCAGAGGAGGCTGCTCAGCGCTTAGACAAGATGGCCAAAAAAGGACTTATCTACAGCATTGAGCGAGACGGTAAGTTGCCGAAATACATAGCTAACCAGTACATCGTTGGGATCTGGGAATTCAATGTCAATAATCTCGACGTGGACTTTATCCGGGACATGGAAGAGTACCTTCCCACACTCTTACATGAGGCCTGGAAGGTTCCTCAATTACGTACTATCCCTGTGGGCCGCAGCCTAACCCCCCAGCACGAGGTGTTACCCTACGAGCAGGCAGAGGAACTGGTGCGGGCTCAGGACAGGTTCGTGGTGGCTCCCTGCATATGTCGGCGGGAACACACCATGATGGACAAAGGCTGTGACAGGCCAGAGGAGACCTGCCTGGTCTTCGGGACTGCGGCGGACTACTATCTGAGGAATGGCTTGGGCCGTTTGATTGATCTTGAGGAAACTCTGGAGATCCTTAACCTGGCTGAAGAGGCCGGCTTTGTCCTTCAGCCGAGCAATGCCAAAAAGGCGGTAAATATCTGCCTTTGTTGCGGCTGTTGTTGTCTGGTACTCAAAAACATCAAACGTCACCCCAAGCCCGCCAGTATGGTCTCCTCACCATTTGTGGCTGCCGTCAATCTCGACACCTGTGAGGGTTGTGGAGACTGTATAGACCGCTGCCAGATGGAAGCACTGGAGTTGGGCGACAACACCGTAGCCCTGGACCTGGACCGCTGCATTGGCTGCGGGCTTTGCATTACCACCTGCCCCACTGAGTCTCTTGCTATGGTGCGCAAGCCTGAGTCAGAACAGCCAGAGGTACCAAGAAACATGATTGAGGCCGCCATGAAGCTAGGGAAGGCGAGAGGAAAAATATAGATTGAGGAATTGTGGGATTGAGGAATTTAGGAATTGTAGATTTTAGATTGCAGATTTCAGATTGTAGGCATTTTAGTTCACTTTAGGCATTTAGAACTCTATGCCCTATGCTATGTAATGCTGACACCCGACACCTGAAACCTAACTACTGACTACTGGATTCTCTGCCTGGTTCCTCCTCAACAACAATCTCATTAACCATTTGCTCTGGGTTAACAAGGAAAGCCAGGAGGAAAAAGCCCACAAAGGACAGAAAAGTGAACACCACTGCCCAGTCTTCGGACAAGACCCAGAAAAGCCCGCCACCGATGATTGCGACTATACCGAAAATGATAGTCACTCCGATTTTTCTCCACAGGTCCATTTGATCACCCCCCCTTTTGATTCTCTTCTAATATAATAGCACGGTTGGTTTGTGGATTGCGGATTTGGGATTAAGGAATTGAGGGATTGAGGAATCGAGGAAGGCGGAGGGCTACTAAGCACTAAAACTCAGAGTCATTACGCTGCGCTGTCATTAGGTCAGTACGCTCCGCTGTCATTATTTTGTAAGAGGTATAAGATCGCGGCTAGAAAGCCGCTCCCACAGAATAATCGACCGTTTACCGCTTACCGCTCACCGTTTACCGTTTACCGCTGACTCCTGGCTCCTGACTCCTGGTTTCTTTGATTGCAGATTTTTTGGCTGAAGGCTGATGGCTGACAGCTAAATACAACCGGCTCAACAGACAGCCTCTCGGCTGGCTCGGTGAAGTTAGTCTTTCAGATGGCATTTGTTACATAACTGTCTCTGGTTTTCGCCAAACTCAGCGCTCATATTCCTACCATAGTAGCTGTTCAGAGCATCTGTACCACTAGCACCGCCATCCCCTGCTTGAGGGTGAGAGTCAGCCATGAGTGTGGCTCCGAAATCCCACCTTCCCATACTCTGGAATGCCGAGGCATGAGCCCTGTGGCAAGTCAGACACATCACATTCGCACTCCCACTATAGCCAGGTCCCGAAGAACTGGATGGATCGAGAAGGGCCGCACTGGTGGTGCCAACCTCGAAGGGTACTAGAGCCAGGTAGACACTCGCTTGGCCACCGCTGAGTTCCCCAGTACTTATATAAGAATTGTAGTTGTTGGCATATTTACTAGTTATCTTGGCATTGTTCCCGCTAGGATGCGACTTCTTTTGCGGCCCCACATTGCCATTCAAGAAGTTGCCGTGACAGTTTGCACACCACTCGGACATACCAGAGCCGTATGCCGTGTGGTTGGAGTCGGTTTCGATCCAACCGAATGAACTGGCCTCAGCGATGGGTGCTGCGTACCTGAAAGTGACACCGGACGCCAGTTGACCACCTTCATATCCCACCCCACCAAGGAGCCGAAAGGTACCGGGGGGTGTTTTTGTTGATGGTTCCTCACCGTAGGCACTGGTAACTGGAGTCGTACCTTGGCTTCCAGCTTTTCCAGTGGTCTTTGCATGCGGGTCATGGCAGCTGGTACACCCCATAGCCGCGGCAGGATATGTGCCTCCTTGAGCGTGGCTGACTCGCCCGTCCGAATTCAAACCATAGTCAAGCGCCACAATATTGTGGCCATGGCTGTCAGCTCTGCTCTGATAGCTAATCCCCTGGATGGTCCAACTGAATGTCTTTTGCAACCAATAGTAGTCCCCACCTGGATTGAAGGCTGAACCATCATTAGTCAACACACTGTAAGCTTCGCCCCTTTTGGCATGGCATAACAGACAGGTAGAGCTCGGATCCGAGCCTTTGAGAATCAATCTGGGAGACACAGTGCCCGAACTCCCAGTTGCGCTCGAGTCCTGGCTGTCTTGAGAACTGACTATCGTGTGGCAGCCCTCGCAATAACCCTCGCCACCTTCATGGAATGCGTAGCTACTAATACCGGAAAGCATAGGAGCAATTAAAAACACGACCATAGCCGCCCGGAAGACTCTTAATCTATTCATGTCAAACTCATGGTTGTGAGAACTGACAAACGGTGGAGAACAACAAGCATATAGTGTGCCAAGCGACAGGCAGAAAAAACTAGGCACTAAAGCTCAGAGTCATTACGCTTCGCTGTCAAGAGGCTGCGCCGTCAAGACGCTGCGCTGTCATTTGTTGTAATCGGTAGAGGGAAATTGTAGATTGCAGATTGGGGATATGGGATTAAGGGATTGAGGGATTTAAGAGAGGTACAAGGCGCAGGGCGCAAGGTGCAGGGAAAGACGGAAAGCTTTTGTCAGTTGTCCGTGGTCCGCCTGCCCCGTGGAATACGAAGTCCATTCCACTGGGGTGGTCCGTTGCGATTAAAACATAAAGAATGAAGCAAGGAGTCAGAAATCAGACGGCAGTTTTCTCTTTTTAAAATCCGCAATTCGAAATTCGAAATTTCCTCTCCATGCTCCATGCCCTATGCCCTATGCTCAGTTCTACTGGCTACTGGCTACTGGCTCCTATATTCTTTGTTTTGATATGGCCGCTACAATTAACCGCTCAAGGGCAGAAGACAGGGTCTCATTGAGGGTCTGTTCAACCGCCTGCCGATTAAAGCTTATGACGCTCTCCTCAGGACGAGCCTCAACAGTCCTGGTCACGACCTTTCCTTGCTCCCTGAACCCCAACTTGGCCGAAAGCTTTACCAGGTAGCGAATTTCGGTCTTGAAGGTGGAGGATTTCGCCTCTACCTCTAGGGCTTCAACGTAGCCTGCCATGGCGATATCGACTTCTTCGGGAAGGTTCTTGAGGCTTGCCGCAGCCGGCTCCCAGCCGGTTAGTTCAACAGTCCGAATACCTCGCGCCTTCAAGAGCTGCAGCAGGATGGAGGTGATATCCTGAGACGGGAAAGAGGATTTCAGCCTGATCGGCTCCTCTTTGCCGTTACTTAGGAGACGTTGCCCTAATCTCTGTGAAGTGGGCCGGTTATCTTCAAAGGGAAGAACTCCGATGGTCAACTTGCTGGTGGAACCCTCTTGCGGTGCAAAGTCCGGTAAGAGTTGGAGCCAATAGGTTTTGGACGCGGTACAACTGATAAGGCTTAATACAAGTAACAGGGCCAGGAAAATGTACAGACTACAGTGCTCTTTTATTCGCCCAGGAATTTTCATGGCTTCTACCTCCATTCTTATATGGAAGAATAACAGGGCAAATCTAATGTGAAACAAAGGCTAAAGACTAAGGGATTTTAGCAGTGTCGAATCTACCAAAACCCCTTGACCATTAAGGATTTTCTGTTGGTGCCGGAGGCGAGAGTCGAACTCGCACGGGCGCAAGGCCCACTGGATTTTGAGTCCAGCGCGTCTACCAGTTTCACCACTCCGGCAGCGGAACGAAATGATTATAGCGAGCCATGGTTTGCGGTGTCAATGTTATTTAGCATGGGGCATGGAGCATGGGGCATGGAGAAAAAAGACTCGGGGACGCGGAGACATACCGAATTGCTGATGTGCGATGTGGGATGTGGGAAGGGAGAGGGCATGGGGTAGATTGTAGATGTGAGATTTGGGATTGAGGGATTGAGGGATTTCGGGATTGAGGAATTAAGAGATTGAAGATAGGCGCAAAGCACAAGGCGCAGGGGGAAACGACACGGGGGAACGCGTAATAGGGGACGTTGTTTACAAATTATACTTATGAGGAAAGCCTCAGGGCACAGGGCAGAAGGCGTAGGGAAAGTCGTTAAAGTCGTTGAAATCGTGAGATCGCGGCTGCCTGCCCGCAATCGCGAGCCGCTCAGGCGAGGCGGGCGGGGAAAGTCGCTCCCACAGAATAGTCGACCGTTTACTGTTTACCGCTTTCTGCTGACTCCTGACTACTGGCTCCTGACTACTGGGTTCTTTCATTGCGAAATGCGAAATGTACTGGTGCCTAGTACCCAGTGCTTAGTGCCTAGTCGCGCGATGCATTATGTGCATCGCGCCTAAAGTTCTCCTTTTTCGATCATTTCTGTGATCAAGCTGGTCCGATCAGGGCCGGATTGTTGCAGATCGGACTCGTCGTAATGGAAATTGAGCTCGAGAACCCAGTAAATGCTGCCGTCGAATGCCATATCCACCGCCACGTCGGAGAGGTTGCCATCCCGGGCAATACTTTTCGCCAACTCAACCGCTTCAGTGTCCACTTTATCCGGCCTCCATGCCCCCCGGGGGGCTGAAGTGTCCATAAAGCCTTCTCTAATCAAAGGTCTCTGATAACCAAATACTGTGTGGTAGTTGAGGACCACTACCCGCAGCTGCTGCTCTGCAGCTACATACTCCTGAATGTAGGCCGGGTTGAAATTCTGGTTGTACCAGTCAAGCTTTTCCCGGTGGTTAACGAAAAAAACCCGGTTACCGTCGGATGCGTCCCGGGGCTGCTTTGCCACAAATGGAAACCCGAAATCCTGGATAATCTCCTGTTTCTGCTTGTGTCCAAAATAGACACGGGTTTGTGGGTGCGGTGCATTTAGCAGCCGCAGTAAGGAGGTTTGTTTCAACCTGTTGCCACGCAATCTGTAGCAACTGAAGCTTGGAAAGGTTTCTTTGCCCAGAGTTTCAAAAAGATCCACAAATCTGTCCGTTGGATAGAAGATGATGTCAGCAGTTCGGAGCAGCTCCCGCTCCACTCTGGTGTAATCGGTCAGTTGGGAACGTACCCCAAGGGTAATCACCTGGGGACATTCCTTTAATTGCTCACCAATTGCAACTCGTTGCCGCTTCATGGATTTTCCTAGCTATCAGCTCTCAGCCGTCAGCGATCAGCTATAAATTCCTTAATTCCTCAATCCCTTAATTCCTCAATCCCTCAATCTGCAATGAGAAGTGTGGGATGCCAGATGTGAAATGAGATATGTACTCGGGGAATCTACTTCGGAGGATTGTGCCTCGGTAGCCGCAGTCCGAACGCATAACTGCGCATGCGGAAGAAATTGTCAAGGATACTTATCTTGCTGTCCACGTAATCGTAGACCTTCATCGGCGGCCGGCCATCATTGCGTTTCAACACCTTTTGAAACCACTCGATCAATTTACCCCGAAAATTGAGGGGTGTGGTAAGAAACAGGGCCTCAAACGTGGTTTGGGGGTCCATCTTCTGGAAAAATTCCCGGTTGGCCAGTACCACCTGAATCTTCTTGGCCTTCAGTTGTTGGGAAAGACTCTTCTTTTTTCCGGCTACGATGGAGGGGTCGAACGAAAGACTTGAAATCCCCTCCTTGGTGAGCATATCCCCCAAAACATCGTCTTGTTCTTCATCCTGGGTAAGCACCAGCAGAGGGGTTTTACCGGATTTACTCATCTCACTGGCGACGTCATCGACAATGAGCTGATTGCGCAGCTGGTCCCTGGCCAGAGCCTCCAGCATCAAAGCATAATCCTCGTTGCGCTCGTAAGGATACTCAAACTCAGTTTCCCTAATAACCACGTCGGCATGGAAAATGGCTCTAATTTCAGTTGCTTTGCGTGAGTCAATCTGGTGCAGTATATCACCCACATAGTAGTAGATCAGGCGTGAGAGACGGTCTCGCCTCTGGCTGGTGGAGGATAGACCCAAGAGATAACGGCAGTCAAAATGACTGACCACCTGGGTAAAGGTGCGTGAGGGTGTGCGGTGACACTCATCCACCACCAGAAGGCCAATTTTAGCACGTATGTCACGTACCCTGCGGTACAGGGCACTCACATGCGCCACGCTGACTCTGGGACCGACATCGAACTTCCCTTCACCCACCTGACCCACCTCATCTGGAGGCACTTCGAGGAAGCGGACGAGTTTCTCTTTCCAGTGACCTAACAGGGCCACGTTCGGCACGACGATCATGGTGGGCTGCCGGCGCTGGGCGATTAAATATAGAGCTATGACCGTCTTGCCGCTCTTGGCGTCACCAACCAGGGTACCCTGATCTCTGGAGATCATCTCCTTGAAGGCCAGCTCCTGATAGTCCTTGAGCACGCCGTGAAATTGGAAATCAACGGGATCTATTGTTCGCTGCCGGTCAATCAGTCGGTACTTCACCTTAAAATGCTCACAGAGCTCCAGCAACTGAGCAAGAAAACCTCTTGGAATGAAGTAGCTACCCCTTTGTTCGTACAGACAGTGTATCTGGGGAGGAACGTTGCCCATCCATTCCCCTCGGCTCTGGCGAAATTCGTATTCAGGGTTAGTGAAGACGAGGCGGTCGTTCAGCTTTTTTGCTAGCATAGGAGGTAGAGACGCAACGGGTACCTTGATGCGTTCTGAGACAACAATGCTAACCGGTCTCTGCTGCATACCCTTAGTTAACCTCCATTAATTTGAAGCTCCCTGCAGTCCGCCTGAGGCGGACTACTGGGAATGCGCTCGCTGGAGCATTTTCAACCAGATAGAGAGAATCGCATCTCTCCTCCTGGTTCATGTCAGAAATCGTCAGCAATTCCCACCAAGGTGCCGAAGTGCGGCCTTAGCCAACTCAAGGCATCGCCGTTTGGACAGCACCTCGGCCCAAGCGTCACCGCCTACATTTCTATTCTCAGCAATATCCAAGCAAACCGCAAAAAAAGATAGGAAAGAACCCGACTTCCCGTCCGACAACTACGGCCAAGGGCAGACACCCCCGGATAGAAAGAATGGTTTCAGGTATCAAACTTTGTTTATTATGGCACCGCAGTTCAATAAATTCAAGGGCAAAAAACTACTTGGCCGGGAACAGGAGAGCATTTACAATCGAAGCACCCTTGCTTGCCAGGTTACCACAACCAGAGAGGAGTTCTTTTTCATGAATGACGTCCCTGCATTTGTCGAGCATCTCAAAAAGCTTGCCCAAGATTACCATGACACGCACGATTCTTTAGAAACACGTTACCGGGAGATGGAATCCGCTGAGGAGTTTCAAGTTGAACTCAGGCAGCAAGAGGCAGAATTGCTGAATCGCTTCCGTTTGGTGCAAAAGCAATTGCTCGCCTCATTAGACGAGGAAAAGCTGGAAGAGGCAATTGAGCTTTGCAGAATATTCGACCAGATCAGGATTATCAATCAGTTCGTCATCCAGGCTCTGGTTGAAAAGGAGAGCTAAACGAGCGAAGCAGAGGCTTGATTGGGAATTGCGAATTTAGCACGTCCTCGTTCTTGATATCTAGAGGTGGGAGTTGATGGAAATTACAAATCACAAAACCCAAATAACAAATGGTTCGACAAGCCGTTCGACAGGCTCACGGTCCTGAGCAGTGTCGAAGGACTCACCACCTTGAGCCTAGTCGAAGGGCAAATTCCAATGACCAAGATTCAAAATTCAAAACCCCAACTTCATCTCAAAAAGAGAATCCCAAATATGTTTGGTCATTGAATACTTGCCCTGTGGAATGCCGCCTCTAGGCGGCCCTCCTCCGGAGGATTCCACAGGGTGGAAATTTGAGATTTATTTGTAATTTGGTGCTTGGGATTTGTGATTTCGGAATGCGAATTGAGAAATGAGAAATTAGAAATGACGCTGGAGGCATAGCATCCAGCGTTTTCATTCTTTGATGAGTAAGAAGTACAGGGCGCCGGAGTGTTTGAGGTGTCCGGCTGCAATGCTGCTGAAGGGCCCGCTGCCCCAGAACAGGTCAACCCGTCCGGGACCACGTATAGCACCGCCGGTGTCCTGATTCAGAGCATAGCGGCCGAAGGGAGTCCAGCCCAGAATCACGCCATCTTTGGCAAAGATCGGTTTCTGACTCTGGATGAATGTAAGCGCTCCCTTGGGAAAAAGTGATGAATCGGTAGCGATTGATCGCCCCGGGGTGAGCGGAACTGCAATATTTCCGAAAGGACCTCCCTCAACTTTGTTAAAAAATACGTAACTTGGATCGTAGGAAAAAATCTCCGCCATCTCTTCCGGATGTTGCTTCAGGTAGCGGCGGATAGCCTGCATCGACATGACTTCTTTGGGTATCCGCCCTTCTTCAATCAGCAACCTTCCAATGGGCCCCCACGGCCTGCCGTTTTTTGCCGCATATCCCAGTCGAACGTATTCACCGTTCAGCAACCGTATGCGCCCGGAACCCTGGATTCGCAAGAAAAAACGTTCCACCGGGTCCGCCACCCAGACCAACTCATAGCCCTTCCCGGCCAACTTGCCATCAAACTCGATATCGTCCCGACTGTAGTAGGGAACCACCCGGTTTCCCTCAGTGCGCCCCACCAGCCTGGTGCCCTGGTATTTGGCCCCAAAAAGCCCCAGATCGATCTCAAGCAAATCATCTGGAACACCATAGATGGGAAGGCGGTAGTGGTCGTCCGGGGTCAGGCTACCCTGGATGGTGGGCTCATAGTATCCGGTGAACAAAACCTCTTGCTCAACATTCCGACCCACGGAACGGTAAATTATGAATTTCTCTCGGACTCTGTCCGCAAGTTCCGTCCAGGAACGACTTTCAGCCAGTAGCTCCAGAAAGGACTCCAGGGTTCGCTTCATTCTGCTGACCGGAACTTCCTCGGGACCGAATTTGAAACGTCTGTCCACCGGCAGCCGTTCGTAATAGCGCAGGCTGTTTTGTACCGCCTGCACCAACAGATCTCGGTTCAAGTCATCCTTTTCCAGCTCAACTGATCGGGGAGGGACTTCCTGGAGCGGCTGTTCAGGTCTGCTAATGGGAGTTGTCACCCGCGACGGTCCGCAGGCTGAGGCGAGCAATATCGCCAGAGACAAAAAAAACACCAATACCGGTTTGGTATAAGCGTTCATGGCATCATTCCGAGAGAGTCGCAAAGCGTCTCCTGCCTGATGTTTGTTTCGTCGGTTTAGCCGGTTGTATTTAGCTATCAGCTTTCAGCCATCAGCTGTCAGCTAGAAATTCCGCAATCCGCAATCTCTCCGTCTCGCCGTTTCTCCGAGTCCCCCTGTCGTTTCTCTCCATGCCTTCTGCTTTTCAAATTCGAAATTACTTCCCTATGCTCTATGCCTTCCTCAATCCCTCAATTCCTTAATTCCTCAATTCCCTAATCCGAAATCCGAAATCCGAAATGATTTGCGCTACGTCCCCACATCCCAGGACCCCAGGTACTTCTCCTGTTCCGGGAGCAGTTCGTCGATCTCAATCCCCATGGCTGCAAGTTTGAGCTTGCCGATCTCCTGGTCGATCTCCGCGGGCACTCCGTAGACTTTGTTTTCCAGCTCAGCTCCCTTTGCGGTCACATAAGAGGCCGTCAGTGCCTGATTGGCAAAGCTCATGTCCATGACACTGGAAGGGTGCCCTTCGGCGGCAGCCAGATTAATCAATCTCCCCTCCCCCAGTACATTAACACGCTTACCATTCGACAACAGATATTCTTCTACGCTTTCCCGGATCTGACGCTTTTCCTTGCTCATCTCGGCCAGGGCCTCCAGGTCGATTTCCACGTTGAAATGACCCGAATTGCAGATTATGGCCCCGTCTTTCATAATGGCAAAATGTTCTTCGCGGAGGACCTTGATATCCCCGGTCACGGTACAGAAGAAATCCCCCACCTTGGCTGCGTTCAGCATGGGCATCACTCGATAGCCATCCATTACCGCCTCCAGGGCGCGCATAGGGTCCACCTCGGTGACGATTATGTTGGCCCCCATTCCCTGGGCTCGCATTGCCACTCCACGACCGCACCAACCGTAGCCCGCCACAACAAAGGTAGAACCGGCCAGCAACCGATTGGTAGCTCGGATGATCCCATCCACCGTGCTCTGGCCGGTTCCATACCGATTGTCGAACAGATGTTTGGTGTTGGCGTCGTTAACGGCAATTATTGGGTAGGCCAGCACGCCTTCGGCGGCCATGCTTTTGAGGCGTATCACTCCAGTGGTGGTTTCCTCGGTTCCCGCAATGATTTCTTCCAGAAAATCTCGCTTCTCCGCATGGATCGTGCTCACCAGATCAGCCCCGTCGTCCATGGTAATTTGGGGTCTAACCTCCAGAGCCTGGTGTATATGGCGATAGTAGGTATCCGTGTCTTCGCCCTTGATGGAAAACACCGGGATTTTCTCGCTGGCAACCAAAAAAGCCGCCACATCATCCTGGGTGCTCAGTGGGTTGGAAGCGCACAAGTGCACTGTCGCCCCCCCTGCTTTGAGGGCCTGCATTAGCACAGCAGTCTCTGTGGTTACGTGCAGGCAGGCGGCGATCCGAACGGACTTCAAAGGTTTCTCACGGGCAAAAGTATCTTTGATAGTATTAAGTACGGGCATTCCCTGAGCTGCCCATTCCACCCGGTTTGCACCCATTTCCGCTAATGAAAGATCCTTTACATCATATTCCATACGAATGAAGTCCTCCTTCCAATTGTATTTAGCAATCAGCGTTCAGCCGTCAGCGATCAGCAAAAGACTGAGTTCCCCTTTCCGACTTCGTCGCTACTTTCCTCTGTGCCTAGTGCTTAGTGCCTAGTTCCTAGTTGTTTTCTGCCTGCTGCGAGCTGCCTTCTGCCAGCTGAACTACACGCCTGCTTTTTCCTTCAGTTCGTCGGCTTTGTCAGTATGTTCCCAGGTGAAATCAGGATCATTGCGACCAAAGTGCCCGTAGCAGGAGGTCTTCTTGAAAATCGGTCGCAGCAGCTTGAGGTGGCTAATCATATTAGCCGGCTTGAAACTGAAGGTATCACGCACGATTTCCACCAGCCGCTCCGGCGGGAGCTTGCCGGTGCCGAAGCTATCTATCATCAAGCTCACCGGCTCTGCCACCCCAATGCAATAGGCAATCTGAACCTCGCACTTGTCTGCCAGCCCTGCGGCAACAATGTTCTTGGCCGTGTAGCGGGCCATGTAGGAACCGCTCCGGTCCACCTTGGAAGGGTCCTTGCCTGAAAAGCAACCACCGCCGTGGCTGCCCTGGCCGCCGTAGGTATCCACGATGATCTTGCGTCCTGTGAGACCACAATCCCCCATGGGGCCACCGATTACAAAACGACCCGTGGCATTGATATAGTACATGGTCTGATCGTCCAGCATCTCCTCAGGGATCGCCTTGCGAATAACCTCCTCAATGATCCCCTCGCGCAGGGTATCGTACTTGACCTGGGATATATGCTGGGCTGCCACCACCACGGTGTGAACCCTTCGAGGAGTTCCGTTTTCGTATTCCACCGTAACTTGCGACTTGCCGTCCGGGCGGAGAAAGTCCAGCGCTCCACTCTTACGGGCTTGCGCCAGATGCTTGGTGATCCGGTGGGCGTAGTAGATGGGCATGGGCATAAGAACCGGGGTTTCGTTGCAGGCATAGCCGAACATCAGCCCCTGGTCTCCAGCGCCCTGCTCTTCGAAAAGACCTTCACCGGCGGTGACTCCTTGGGAGATATCCGGTGACTGCTTGTCTATGGAGGTCAGCACCGCGCAGGTCTCCCAGTCGAACCCCATCCCCGAGTTGTTGTAGCCGATCTCCTTGATGGTTTCTCTTACGATCTGCGGCATATCCACCCAGGTGGTTGTGGTGATCTCACCGGAAATAATGGCCATGCCAGTGGTAACCATAGTCTCGCAGGCTACTCGACATTGCTTGTCATCGGCCATGATGGAGTCCAGGATCGAATCAGAAATCTTATCGGCTATCTTGTCCGGGTGCCCTTCTGTGACCGATTCAGAAGTGAATAGATAGTTGGTTGTAGACATTTAAAACGCCTCCTTGTTGCATCTTTCAGCCATCAGCTTGTCATCTTCAGCAGTGTCTCTGCTCAACTGCAAACTGTATTTCGAAGTCAGTTTAACCCAATATTGTCGGCTTCGTAAAAAGTCCATCTGTCCCGCCCCGGCGGGATTGCGCTTCATCTTTAGTCATTGCAGCGTACTATTAGTACGCCTCATTCCTAAAGATTCGCGCACCTTGCATCTGCAGCTTTTTACTGTGCCGACTCATTTATGAATTTTTACGAGATTATCAATATCATAAATTTACTAGCCGGGCTAACCTTCATCAGCACTTTTCCCCGGCTCACCCACTTGCCCTGACTGTCCCGCGCCTGATGGCGAAGAGTCTGCCTGCCCTGAGCGACTCGACCTGAGCTCGTCGACAGGTCTTGTCGAATGGGTCGAAGAGGTCGCATCGCCTTCCAACTGTGCGACTTGCCTGGCACTTTCTGCATTGCTCGCATTGCGCTGTCTCTTGCCAAAGGGGAACTGGGGCACGTTTTGTCCCGGTTCAACAACACCGCCGGAAATCAGAAGTTTGAAAGCCTCTTCCACGCTCATGCTCAAGGGGATAGTATCTTCCTCCGGCAACACCAGGAAGAATCCTGAGGTGGGATT
>Ga0209536_100008297_pt1 | contig 15598 bp, 16 predicted proteins | sample DeeMarSeWOR28_12_FD_187461 | JGI IMG/M metagenome (GOLD analysis project Ga0209536, IMG submission 187461) | Marine sediment microbial communities from White Oak River estuary, North Carolina - WOR-2-8_12 (SPAdes) (version 2) | ecosystem: Environmental > Aquatic > Marine > Intertidal zone >...
TGGCGATACCGATCCCCTTGACCGGCTTCGCCAGCCGATAACACACACCCGTATTGATCGCTACCGCCAGCACGATCGGGACTAGGTAGATCCAGGAGTCCCCAAGAATTTGAAGAATTTCATACACCGCCACCAGCGTGGGAATGACGCAGCCACCCAGATTCACGGCCAGGATGGTTTCCCGCGGGCTTCGTTGAAGGTGAGACCAGATATCCAGAAAGCCGAAGAGGGGGTAGGGGTGAGCGATCACTTCATCCTGTCGGGCCATTCGTGTAATGGGAATATTGATGACACTCCCCAGGAAAATTCCCACGATCACGAGCATGGCGACAGAGGGATCCAATCGAAGTTTGACCAGGGCCAGCCCCATGAATTGGGCAAACACGAGTGGAAGCAGGAAGAGGAGCACCAGAAACAGGAAAATCGGAAGGCAGCCCAATCGTCCGTTCATGAAGGAGACTCCACTTCTGCCAAGCAGTTAATATGAAAAAATGGCATTAGAAGAATTCAGGGAACTTGGCCCTTGAATTAGTGAAACAACAGGCCTGAGGCCGAGAAAGAGACCTGAAATTTGATGATCAGCTTTTCGTTCTCAGGTTTTTCCAACGGTGCCCCGCTCGGACCTTTACCGCCGGATGAGGCGGATCCACCGCCACAAATTCACCAGACTAAACAGTGACGCAGCCAAATAGGTTAGCGCAGCCGCTTTGAGAATACGTCTGGCTCCGTGCAAATCCGGAGGAGTCAAATAGCCTCCTTCCCTGAGAATCGGCAGGGCACGCCGAAAACTGGCATTCCATTCAACGGGAAAGGTGATGAGATGCACCATCGCGGACACGCTCATGGTTGCAAATGCCACGACCAACACGGCCAGGCCGACTGCGGGAATCCGGGTTATCCCCGCCAGCACAGGGATGCCCAACATCAGATACGAACCGGCTTTTTCGGCTTTCTGTGCAAATTTGATCAGGTGAGTCCGATCTTTTAAGAGTCCATAGCCTTCATGATCCTGCAAGGCATGGCCCACTTCATGCGCCGCGATGACCGCCGCTGTTAGAGATTTGCCGCTGTAATATCGGGGAGACAGCCCGACTAATTTTGTTTCGGGATTGTAATGGTCCCCGATCGGCGTGGGTTCCACACGAACCTGTTGCAGGCCAAAACGATTGAGCAAGTGACGCGCTAATTCACCACCCGTCCCCGGAAGATCGTCACGGTGTTGGCGATACTGCCGGAACACCCACCACACCCACAATTGGGGTCCCAACACGATTCCCATGAAGATGAGGAAGAGAAGAATCAGACGCATGGAACTACTCTACCTCGCCTTACCCTTCCTTACAAAGAAGGGAATCGTTCCTTGCGTGTTGGTCCTGATTACGCGAAAAGATTGTTCGGGGAGGCCTTTTTTCTTCACGAGGAGCAGGAGACGATGATCTGGGGTTCTCCTGGAGGAGAAGGAACGGCATAGGGTTCCATGCCGGATTGTTCGGTAAACGGGTCACCGAGCAGGTTCAATAATCGATCTATTTCCGAATAATCCTTGTTCTGGACCGCTTGGGTGATGGCCCGTTGTGCGAGATGATTGCGAAGGATGTATTTGGGGTTAACCTTGTTCATTCTGGCTTGGCGCTCATCATCACCGCTTTTTTCCGCCCGAAGTCGTTCCCGATAGCGTGCGGTCCAGTCATCAAACGCTTCCCGGTGGAGGAAGAGATCACGTACTCCGGACGGCCCCGAGGGACTGTCCAGGCGAACCGTGCCTAACTCCCGGAACAGAGTCGTGTAATCCACCCGGCTGGAATCCATGAGATTCAAGAGATCGGTCACGAGTTTGTCGTCTCCCGCGTGCGCTTCGACCAGTCCAAGCTTGGCCCGCATCAATTCGGCATATTTTCCCAGCATCGCCTTTTCATACACTTCCGGCGCCGTGTTTACCTCGGCTTGTTCCACCAGGGGTGATAGGGCCCTGGCCAGGGCACGAATATTCCAATAGCCGATGTCTGGTTGGTTCTGGAAGGCATATCGCCCATGATGGTCTGAATGATTGCAGATAAAGGTTGGATCATACCGTTCCATAAATCCAAAAGGGCCGTAATCCAACGTCAACCCCAGTATCGACATGTTATCGGTGTTCAGGACGCCATGTGCCCACCCCACGGCTTGCCACTGGGCGACCAGATGCCCGGTACGAACTGCCACCTCATGCAGCAGTCTGGCATATTTATTTTCTGAGTCCGCCAACTGCGGATAATGCTGTTCGATGACATAGTCCGCCAAAGTTTTCAAATATTCGTGTTGGCGGCGGTAGTAAAACACTTCAAAGCTGCCAAATCGCACATGTGTCGGCGCCATCCGGAGCAGCATGGCCCCCGGTTCCGGTGTTTCACGCCACACAATTTCTTCCCCGGCCACAATACACAGACTTCTCGTGGTTGGAATCCCCAACCCGTGCATGGCTTCCCCGCACAAATATTCCCGGATGGTCGAGCGCATGACCGCACGGCCATCGCCATCGCGTGAAAATCTGGTGAGTCCCGCGCCTTTTAATTGCAGCTCCCACCGCTCGCCCTTTTGTGTTCGCACCTCTCCCAGCAAGATGGCCCGCCCATCCCCAAGCTGGGGCACGTAATGCCCGAATTGATGTCCGGAATACAGCATAGCAATGGGATCACTGCCCGGCAGCAGTTTGGCCCCGCAAAAATATTCAGCAAACTCCGGACGAGTTAATTCCTTGCGATCAATATTGAGCAATTCGGCTGCCGCTGGATTGGCACTCACAACATGCGGATTGGGAAAGGGTGTCGGCTTCACCCGTTCATGGAAGACGTCAGGCAAGGAGGCATATGTATTGTGGAATTGGAGATTTTCAAGTGTGTTCATGAGGACATTATCCCCTGTCACCACTTCTTCCACAAGCCTCAGGCTCAGCTAGCTGGCACTCATAGGGAATGGTATGGTTGACATGGTGAGGGTTGACCCTCCAGATAGATCGGAAAAAGCCGACCTATTCCTCAGGGAATTTTTATGCTTTAAAGCGACTGTATTCAGGGAAAACTTATGAGACCTTTGTTGCTAGCGGCCATGATACTCGTGAGTGTGTCTGGATGTTCACAAGATCAGCATGATCATCCAACCCTCACCACAGGAGAGCAACTCTTCAATTATCATTGTGCTGAGTGCCATGGGGAGCAGGGAACAGGAAACCTTTTCGATGGGATTCCCGCCAATATCCTTACACAAAAAAGCCAGCAAGCGATCATCACCTACATCACCACTGACACCGGGCAGGAAAGAACGATGCCTGTCTTTAGCGCAATGCCTGCCGAGGAAGCCAAGATCATCACTGAACACTTATTCACGCTGCAAAAAACCTACGACACAAAGGGCTCCCAGATTAAGCAGTTACTCATAGAGCCCTAAGTCACGCCACTCGTGCCACCGCATGGTAGCCTCACTCCGGTTATCAACCAACCCCGGAGAGCCACATCCCCGTTATCTCCGGCAGCTGCAATCTGAAATCTTGTATCTCTTTCGAATCAACCGTGTATCATTTTGTCTCGATACATTAGGCACCATTTCCTGAAAATGCCGAAAAAGCCAATAAATACAGCACATAATTGATATGTGAAATTTGGGTTTGGTTTTTGCTTTCAGTTGTCTTGAGAATATGAAAGGCATAGTCATCTGATGCTTGTGTTTCTTCTCATAAACACAGGAAGAAAAAAGGAGATCGCGTGATTCGAATTTGTGCATGGTGTCAACAGGAAGGTAAGTCGGAAATGATTGGCACAATCCCTGAGGAGTTACATGACCAGGTGTCGCACGGGATCTGTCAGGATCATGGGCTCCGCCTTCGAGCGTCTTTTAAACGAAATCTTCTCGATCGCCACACTGAATCAACCACCCTCCCCTGGTCATTAGCTTCCCTCCGCACGTAGTTCGTCCATTCTGGTCCTGGAGCTCCGGTTGAGTTTTTTAAGGGATGCTTGTCCTCGGCCTACATGGCAGGACAGGGCCTGTCACTGCGGGATGTGAGCTTCAAAAGTGAGAGTTTTTTCGATGGAGTGTCTTGAGGAAGACCAACGAGGAAGCCAGGGAAATCCCCTGTCAGGGCCGTGTCGAACTCTTTAACCGGTTCTTGACCAATACTGTCCCGAGATGGGGCAACCGGGAAGTGCGACGATAATCAAGCCATGCAAAAGCCAGCACGCTCATTACCAGAACGATCCCTAACGCAATCGTAAACGCGTCATGACCGATTAAGGCTTCGAAGGGGTTCATAGGAAGTGGTCTCCGGATGAGTTCTGTATTTTTTCGGTCTGTTTCTCCCAATCTTGAGATTTTCTCTTCACATCCCTGCTTTTTTCATGAATACATATTTTCACTTACGGCCAGGACTTGAATTTTTATGTAACGGGGGCACCCTCAATTGGCGCGTTTCCCGCCGGAATCGCCAACCGGTATAATGAAACGTTATGAGTCCCTCAATGATTTCGTTCATCGCCCTTTTCGGCTGGATTCTGGCCCTGAATCTGACGTTTTTCGGAACCAGAGGTCCGGACATTTGTCTAGGAGCAACACCGGCCAGTCTCCCTCCTGCTACTGATGTTCAAGAAACAGAAGTGATTATCAGTATTAAATCCCGCGAGTTTAGTCCCAATATGGTCTCATTAACCATGGGGCAAAAAACCCGGTTAGTACTCAAAAATTTGGATACTGAACTGCATGCCTTCCTGCCGGTTGCCTTGCTGACGGATATTCATCTGAATCTGAGTGGAAATGGGGCCCCTCAATTTTCGAAGGAAGGTCTTGTCCGGGTTCTGCTTCCCACCAGGGGCCAAACCGAAATTGTGTTCACCCCTTCTCGTCCAGGCACGTTTCCCTATTTTTGCGATTTACCAGGCCATGTGATGCGGGGTACGATCGTGGTACACAAGAATGAGGGTATGATAGAGTAGCCCTCTTGTTTTGAGGGGAAATCCTCTCATCTTAGCTACAAACAATCATTTATCCAGCATGTTTGTAAGGAGGAGTTTGGTTCCATGAGTATTGTTCGTCGTCAATCAATTATGAAAAATACCCTTCGACCGGAAGCGGAGGATTGCTTCGTTTCCCCTCTTCGGCAGAGGAGGTCCATGCCCCGGTGGTTAGGTATGGCGTTCTGTTCCTGGGTGCTATTGGCTTTTGCTCCTGCATGGGCGGCTGATCCTGCTCCCATCAGTCAAGAAGACTTGTTGACCACCATTCGTGAATACGCCGATGCGGTGGGGAGCGGCGATCGAGTCGCCGCCGGTCAACGGGATTTCGTTTGCCTGTATAAGATGGCGCAACAGCAGTTAATCTCAAACGGGAACTTTCCCGACTCGTTGAGCCCTGTTTACGAATGGTGTGACCAGCGTCGGAAGGAAGCCCATCAACGGGTGATTAATCAGAAAGATCGAGCGCTGGACAATGTTTGGCCGGGACCAGGGAAACTGGTTGATTTTTCAGATTTCCAACGATTTTTTATTGCGGAAACTCACAATCAACAATTGTCTCCGTCGTTTTTCGTCATGCAGGCTATTGCGGTTCAAGAACCGGGCAGGCCATTTATTATTGAGGCTCTAGAATCGGGAACCTTGCCTCATGCCTCTTTTCCTTCAGCAGACGAAACCTCGGTTTTAGCCGCACCCACAGCCTTTCTGACCACCAAAGTTTCATACCCGAATGCCTTGACGGCCCCTGTTGCTAATGCCCCTGGAGCCGAGGATTGGGTGGTGCCCTATAAAAAAGCGCAGCGAGTGGTGAAGTCCGTTACAGTGAAGTGGGTCGTGCTCTCGGATCTGAAGCGGTTGGGGTTTCCCACTGATCGTGCCGTCCTGGATCTGATTCTCGATGGCCCTCGTGGCACGATCATTCCATTCGTCGTGGATCCAGGTGGGTATGTTCCTGGCTCAACAGAATGGTTTGGCCCCCAAGATGGCCAGGAGGTCATACAAACCGGGATTCAACAGGCACAAGCGGCCCCAACCAGGTTAGAAGCCGTGATGAGACTGAACCGGGTTTTGATGCTTGCTCCCATTCACAAGCAGACCCTGGAAGTTTTTGCGGATCATCTGTACAAAGGATTTTTGGATTTTGGGAGCCGCTTGCACGGCGTTCAATTGGGAGATGAACGCCTGGCCCAACGGTTTAACGAACTCTACTGGACGGTGAAATCCCAAACCGACCGGTTTGATATGGCTCTGGGAATGGAAATCGGTGGGAAAACTGAGCCGATGCCCGCCGACTATCTGTATCGAATGGTACCTGTGATGGAGGCGTTGGCATCCCTGGAACCCGGTAATTTCGAAAACCGGATTCGACTGTCATCGACTTACCGGTGGACGAATGATCAAATGGCGGCCCTGTCCTCTCCACAGGAATTATTAACGGAAGTGCCTACCGACCAGGAAGAACTTCGTGCAGGGGTGCTTTTGGAATTAGCATGGGCACGAATTGGAAAGGTGGCGTGGAATCGTCACTTTGACGATCCGGATATTCACAAAGGCTATGAAACGGCAAAAAAAGCCTTCGAGCTCACAAAAGATCCGCTGAACAAATTTACGGCAGCCTATGCCATGGCCTACAGCCTGGCTTTTACGGTACCCCGCGACAATCAGGCCATGCTGAACCTGCTGACGCAAGCCCGGGACTGGTTTGAAAAGATACCCGGCTCTAGCCCTCAAAGTTGGGCGTATATGTTGAACAACGATACACTGAAGGGATTAGTCGATACCGATCCAGCCTTCAAGTCGTTATTAGCTGCGCGTCAATAGATGATAGAGAGCGTGTTTGGGTAGGCCCATTGCCTGGCACATGATGTGCGCCAGGCAACCTGACGAACCATCAAGGCTGGAGAAACGCATTGTCTCAATGAAATTTCTCCAGCCTTGTTATTTTACTAACTTGCTTTTTCTCAAAGCGGTCAATCTTGCCTTAGAGAGCCCCTCTTAGGATCTCATTTGATGGAATTGGATTTCCGAAAAAATCCCGCCATCCTGAGTAACATGGTAGACGTCATGGCTGATGGTGTGTTCACCGTCGATGCCAAGGGTCACATTGTTGCCTGGAGCACCGGGGCCGCTCGCATTACGGGGTATTCCAGCCAGGATGTCCTGGGGAAATCCTGTCATATTCTAGAAGGGCAAAATTGTAAGGGCTTCCACATCCTTACGGAATTTTTGGCCAATCCCAGTCCCTATCCCTGGGGAATCTGCAATCAGGAATGCAAGGTCTTGGGGAAAGACGGCCGCGAGCTGTATCTCTTCGGCAATGTCTCGGTCATCCGGGATGAACAAGGCCAGGTCGCCGGCGCCGTGGGGACCTTTACCGATCTGACCACGTTTATTTTGAATAATCAAAAAATTGCGGTGCTGGAGGAACAGGCGAAATCCCGTGAGGCGTTTCAGCAACTCATCGGCAAAAGCCCTGCCATGCAAGAAGTCTTTCGCCGCCTCAGACTGGCCGCACAAAGTGATGTCACCGTTCTGCTCACCGGAGAATCCGGTACGGGGAAAGAACTGGCCGCACGAGCCATTCACACCCTGAGTGGGCGAAAAGACAAGCCGTTTTTCGCCATCAATTGCTCAGCCATTCCTGAAACGTTGCTTGAAAGCGAACTCTTCGGTCATGTGAAGGGCGCGTTCACGGGTGCCATACGCGATAAAATCGGGGTTTTTCAAGCCGCCGACGGTGGGACCTTATTTTTGGATGAAATCGGAGATACCAGCCCTCTCCTGCAATTGAAATTACTGAGGGTCCTCCAAGAAGGTGAGGTACGCCGGGTTGGAGATGATCGGGGTATTCAGGTCGATGTCCGTCTTATTACTGCCACCAATCGGGATTTGAAAGCTCTCATGGCCGAAGGCACGCTTCGGGAAGATTTTTATTATCGGATTCATGTCTTCGAGATTACTCTTCCGCCCTTGCGAGCAAGACGAGAAGATATTCCCCTCCTGGTTCACCATTTCATGGCGGAAAATTCGAACGCGTTTCATCGTGAAATTCGAGACATCGCCCAGGATGCTCTCCACCGGTTGATGGAATATGGCTGGCCTGGCAACGTTCGCGAATTGAAGAATGCGATTGAACACGCCTTTGTGACGGTCCGTGGCGATTGTCTTACCCTGTGGGATCTTCCTCCGGAAGTTCAACGTCCTCCGACAACCCGAAACCTCAAAAGTCCCTCATCCAACTTCGAGGGCTCCCTCTCCCCGGATGAGGAGGCTCGCATTGTGAGAGCCCTCCAGCAGGCCAAAGGCAACAAAACCGAAGCGGCCAAACTTCTCGGGGTGAGTCGAGTCACCCTCTGGAAGAAAATCAAGCATCTCCAACCCACGCCTAAGTCATAACCAAATCGTTAATTCGTTAACTTAACAGTTAACGTATTCCGTTAATCAAGCCTGGATTTTTCGTCAAATGGTATGATTTGTTAATTCTTAATATTTCATTAACCTGTTGATTTTATGGATAAAAAATAGATTAACGCTATAAAAATTATTTGGCATGATCGATGCTTAATTTAGTGGAATATTTCATGGACAGAATCTCAAAAGAACATTGAGAGGTTCAGTCAGTCGATTTTGACCAATGCTCCTTTTCAAGAAGGAGAGGAGGGTAATCATCATGATTGTGAAGCAGTTTTATCTGAATTGTTTAGCCCATGCGTCATACATGATTGCTGATGAAAGCACAAAAACGGCGGTGGTCGTCGATCCCCAACGTGACATTGACCAATACCTGCAGGAAGCCCGCTTGCACCGGTGGAAGATTCAATATGTTTTCCTCACACATTTTCACGCCGATTTTCTGGCCGGGCACCTTGAGCTTCGTAACCAAACGGGGGCCGAAGTGTGCTTAGGGGCCAGGGCTCAGACAGAATTTCCCTTCCGGCCGTTCAAAGATGGAGAGGTTCTGGAATTTGGAAAGGTTCGCATACAAGTCCTTGAAACGCCTGGGCACACCCCCGAAAGCATTTCACTGGTGGTGTATGACTTAGAAAAGAGTGACCAGCTTCCCCATTGCGTCCTGACCGGAGATACCTTGTTTATCGGGGATGTGGGGCGTCCCGATCTCATGGCGTCGGTGGGAGTGACGGCGGAGGAACTGGCTGGTCAGTTGTTCCAGTCGCTCCATCATAAATTGCTGGCCCTGCCAGATGAAACCTTGGTGTACCCGGCCCATGGAGCCGGATCGATGTGCGGAAAAAATTTGAGCACCGACACGGTTTCCACGCTCGGAAAACAGCGATGGGAAAATTATGCGTTGCAACCCATGACCGCCGAGGAATTCATTTCCCTCGTTACCACTGACCAGCCGGAAGCTCCATCCTACTTTGGGTATGACGCTCAACTGAATCGTGAAGATCATCCCTCATTGTCGGAGGTGATGCACCGGGGTTTGGTTCCTCTTTCGCTTGATGCACTTCTTACCCATCAACAACAAGGGGCACAGGTGGTGGATGTCCGGAATCCCGTGGATTATGCCGGCGGGCATTTGAAAGGCAGCCTCAACATTAGCCTAGTGGGGAAATTTGCGACATGGGCCGGCACCATTCTGAGCCCAAAATTCCCCATTGTCCTTGTGGCAGAACCTGGTTTTGAGCAGGAAGTCATACAACGCCTGGGCCGGATCGGCTTTGATCAGGTGGTTGGGTACCTGGCATCAGGAATGCAAGCTCTAAAGACCAGGCCCGATTTGGTGAAACGGGGTTATCGTATTTCCGCCCAGGCACTTGCAGAACTGTTGACGACCAAAACCCCTCCACTGGTGATCGATGTCCGAACGACCAAAGAATGGGAATCTGGACATATTGACCAAAGCCTCAATATTCCCCTGCCCCATCTGGCAGAGCGGATGCAAGAGATACCCACGGATCGACCGGTGGTGGTGCATTGTGCAAGTGGGTATCGTTCTTCCATCGCGATGGGACTGCTGGAAAAATTCGGGAGGAACAATGCCATGGATTTAGTCGGTGGATACGAGGCCTGGGTGAAAACATGGGGACATCCAAGCAGGAAATCGCAACCTGAATGTGCTGCAAGGTGTGCTATTTAACGGAGGAGTGACATGAATACAACGTTAGTAGATCAACAACCCTTATCTCAGTCCATGGCGAAACACCCTCCTTCCCCTTTCTCTTCATCGGGGGCAAAAAATGGTGTCCTGATAGATGTGCGCACACCAAAAGAATTTGAAGAAGTGCGCATCCCCGAGGCCCGAAATATCCCGTTACCGGATTTGCATAAATTTTTGGATGAACTGAAAGTTCTCTCTCAAGAACGAACTATTACCTTGATTTGTCGAACGCAAAATCGAGTGAAAATCGCCTATGATTATCTCACCAACAATGGCGTCAGTAACTGCCGGATTCTGGAAGGAGGCATCACCGCTTGGGTCAATAGCGGCAAACCGGTCGTTCGAGGGCGCAAGGGGATTTCGCTGGAAGGCCAAGTCCGTGCCATAGCGGGGTCGTTGGTCGTGCTGGGAGTGGGATTGGGTATTAGCATCAGTGCGTGGTTCCTCATCATCCCGGCATTGGTAGGGATAGGCCTCATCCATGCCGGACTGACCGACTCGTGTTTGATGGGCATGCTGTTATCCAAGTTGCCCATGAATCGAATTTCCCATCCCCCTATCCAATGAGCAGAAAGGAGGATTATGATGAATTGTCCGAGATGCCAGGGTCTATTGATCAGTGACCACCTCTATAATAAAAATGAAGCATTATATGTTCTGTCCATTTGGCGATGTCTTAACTGTGGTGAGACATTCGACTCGATGATCATTCGGAACCGAATCAATCATGGAGGAAAGGAGGCAACAAACAAATCAAAAGTTTCTCGATGGGCAGGCGCGGGAAACTCATTGGTCGTTCCGTCATAGAGGCTGAATATTGTGTTCCCTGTCCTATTCTAATGTCTCAAACGTGTTCATCGCGCATTACACTACAAAGGAGGTTGCTATGTTTCGTTCAACGGTACTCATCGCCGCGTTTAGTATATTGGCCATGGGGTGTATGACCACTCCAGCCATGAGTGAAAGCCCGAGCCCTGCTGCAGGCTATGACATTCACGTTCAAGCCCCGCATATGATGTCCGATGGGACAGTGGGTGGCCCTTTTCATCACTTTTGCAAGGGTATTTCAGATAAAATTCTCCAGTGCCTACTGTTTGAATCGACCGACCATAACGCTCCCTTGGTGGCCATCGAATACTTTGTCGCCAAGGATCTTTCGAGAAAACTCCCCTTGATCCAGTGGCACCGGTTTTTCCACGACCACAAAGTAGAAATCGCAACAGGACGTGTTCAAGTGATTTCGCCTGCTGACAAAGCCGCAGAGATTGCTGAGGCCGCTTCCAAGACCGATGGAGTGATCTACCATTTGTGGCAAAAGGGCCAAGAATTTCCCGATGGGACGGTGACATTCCCGCAATCCTTGGGACACATTTTCACCAGGTCCGAATAATTCACATTCAACACATGATTAACGAGTATGGGGGATCCGATTGGATCCCCCATACTCTTGAATAGAGCATTCCACATGAAAAGAGTTAATTTTTTACAACCGCAGCTATGGATCGGGATCTTCTTTTTTGCTTTGATCACGCCTCCCCTGACCCTCGCGGCCGATCCCGAAGTCCTCAAGCCGCGTGTGCCAGTCGGTCAGATCGATGAAGCCAAATCTTGGAAGAATCCCATTTCTTCAACAGAAGAGAATATTGAGAAGGGTAAACACATTTTTCACGGGAAAGCATTTTGTGTGACCTGTCATGGACGCGACGGCAAAGGGTTGGGAAATATCCCTGGGTTAGTAGGAAAACTTCCCCGGAATTTTACGGACAAGGCCTGGCAGGCTGCCCGCACCGATGGGGAGCTTTTTTGGATTTTAAAAAACGGCAGCCCGGGGACGGATATGGCCTCGTTCATTCCCCTGGTTTTGACGGAGGAAGAAGCCTGGCATGTGATTTTGTACGTGAGATTTTTTGGGAATGGCACACAATCAAGAAAAGAATAAACTGATAATATCCTTCCGGGTCTTCTTGAGTTCGGTCCGGCTCCCAACTATGCGTCTCTCGACTTGCGGGTCCGAATCTGTTGACCCGAAATCACAAAGTTGTTCATAATGTGCGATCATCCCTGCCTCGTGTCGCCGGGATCAAGGTGTTGGATGATGGGAAAAGCGGTGAATTGCTTGGTATGATCCGCTTCACCAATATGGTGGACGGAAAAAGAACCGCAGATCCGTAAGGTCTTGCGATTGTTCATCACTAATTTGCCCCGTGCGCGAGGAGGGGTCAGTATCGAGGCCATCCTCCGGACCACATCCTGGAAGGAGGACTTGGCTTATGACGGTAATGCCTCTAGTCGTTCTTACAACCTGGCTGGTGTTCACCTCACTTGAAACGCCTTCCTCCCCACCCTCTCTTTCCTTACCTCCAGAGCCCGAGGAAAGCACGCGAATCGATGAAATCTTCGATCAGGAATCCCGCCTCTTGCTGTCTCTGTATTCCTTGAAAGGAAATGGGACGGTCGACTACGTCACGGGACGGACCGTGGAACAGCACGTGCGAAGTACCTATGGCAATCCTGTGTACTACACGTTAGAGTTTCCGATCTTTTATTGGTGGAACCATACGATGTGGAATGACCCGTTTGTGGATGGTGTCAACGGGAACGAAATGGTCTATCAGGAAGAAATGGACTTTGATGTGAGCCGGTACAAGCCTTGCGTGTTTAATGGGCAACCCTGCTAAAACGAGTGTAGAAGCGGGGTCTTCTCCCTCACTCAACCATCCCTGCGTTCGCTGGCGGGTCATCAGGGACAATCGCCCGAGCAGGATTCTGACTGTCCTGAGGACTGCGCTTCTCGGAAGCCATGGATGGGTTTTTCACGGGAAAAGAAACGGTGAAAACTTTACTCTCTCACTTCAGCAAGGTCCTGTACTTCGTTTTCACTGAATAAGGTTCAAATCTTTATGAATGAAAAAAATTCAGGGATAAATCGGCGACGATTTTTAAAGGGAAGTCTGGCCCTTGGAGCTGCCGTTCTTGTAAACCCAAACAGTCTTTGGGCTGGTCAGGCACCAAGTATGGCCCAGTATGTGGATCTCCCTTTTGAACGGGGCCGTCGACCACTCGTCGCCTTTCCGGGGAAGCGGCCGCTTATGGCGATGACCACGAGGCCTCCACAATTAGAAACACCCTTTCATATTTTTAATGAGGACATCTTTACACCTAATGACGCGTTTTTTGTCCGTTGGCATCTCGCGAATATACCTCGTGACATTGATGTGAACACCTTCCGGCTGACCATTCGCGGCCGGGTACATCAATCCTTGTCTCTGAACCTTGAAGAACTAAAAACTCAATTTGAGCAAGTCGAAATTTCGGCAGTTTGCCAATGCGGGGGAAATAGTCGCGGCTTTTTCCAGCCACGGGTTCCAGGTGGACAGTGGGGGAATGGGGCGATGGGAAATGCCAATTGGAAGGGAGTCAGACTCCGTGATCTCCTCCAGAAGGCCGGAATAGAAGATGATGCGGTGCAGATTCGGTTCGATGGGCTGGACCAACCTGTCGCAGAGGCCACGCCGGATTTTCGAAAATCGCTGAATCTTGATGATGCGATCCAGAAAGAGGTGCTGGTTGCCCATTCCATGAATGGGGATCCTCTTCCCATGCTAAACGGGTATCCTCTTCGCCTCGTTGTGCCTGGATGGTATGCCACCTATTGGGTAAAGATGCTGAATGACATTGAAGTGTTGAATCAGGCGGATCAAAATTTTTGGACGACACAGGCCTATCGATTGCCGGCTGATCCTTGTCACTGCGTACAACCAGGAGCAGCCTTAACGGGCACCATTCCGATTGGCAAAATGACCGTTCGTTCCTTTATCACAAACCTGGACAATGATCGAACCATACCCGGCGGGAAGCCTTGCACCATTAAGGGTATTGCCTTTGACCAGGGGTATGGGATTGATCGTCTATTGTTCTCCGTGGATGGAGGCCAACAATGGCAATCCGCTCAATTAGGAAAGGATTATGGGGACTTCAGCTTCCGTCCCTGGGAAGCGAAATTCATACCGGAGCCTGGGCATTCTTATGCACTTCAATCGCTGGCCATCAATCGGATTGGCGAATCACAGCGGTTTGATGCCCGATGGAATCCGAGTGGATATCTTCGAAATGTGATCGAAACAGTGAATATTCATGCAATCTAAGACCAGCCCATGCTAGGTGTTCGCATTTTCCTTTTTGTGGCTCTGTGTGTCACCGGGTTGTTTTGGGGACTACCTGCCAAAGGGAATGAACAAGAACGCCTATCCATTCTCAATCTTCCTTCTGACCCGATTTCGTTTCAAGCAGGTCCGGGTAGTGACATCGCTAACAGTTACTGTGCAATTTGTCATTCGGCAGAGTATGTGTACATGCAGCCGCCTCATCCCCGTGAACAATGGATGGAAATCGTCAGAAAAATGAAGACCTCATTCGGATGTCCAATTCCTGATGAGCAGATTTCTCCGTTGGTGGATTATTTGATCAGTCAAAATTCAGTCCAGCTTTCAACTCCGTCTCATCCTGTTCACAAAGAGGTTCCAGATGAAATGTCCGGCCAGGCGGCAAAACACCCTGTGGATCCCCAAAAGGGGAAAACCCTCTATGCACAGCATTGTCTCAATTGCCATGGGGCAGGCGGTAAAGGAGACGGGCCGATTGGACAGTCTCTCATTCCTCCAGCTGCCAACCTCACCTTACTGGGTAAGAAATCAGACAAAGCCATTCTTGATACCATTCGAAACGGACGTGCTGGTACAGCGATGCCTTCCTGGAAGGCTTACCTGAATCAATCAGCAATGAGAGACCTCCTTGCTTTTCTTCGAACCTTATCTCAATAAAACATATTAATCCCGGTGGTATTGTCAATCGGACACAATCTCATCCGGCGCCATTATTTCTCCAATTTCCCCTTTCCACGTAAGAAATTCCAGTTCAGGGGTGAGTCAATGTTCCATCCTTTCGCAGAGGATGTTTCTCGGTGGGGTACTCAAAAATTCTGCTCGTAACCGCGTAAACTTTATGACTCACAATCCACGGTATTATTCTGCACATCCCCAGCGCCAGGTAAAAATCGTGGCTACGATTGGTCCGGCCAGTTCTTCATTCGACATACTCAAACGGCTTCTGGAAGCTGGGGTGAACGTGGCTCGAATTAATATGTCCTATGGCACCACTGAGTGGCATAGGGCCACGATCGAGAAAATCCGGAAAATCTCCAGTGAACAAGGACGGCCGGTTGCCGTGTTGATGGATTTGCAGGGACCGAAAATTCGAATCGGGCTTCTCCCAGAGGAGGGAATCGTCCTAGAACGGAATCAGGAGGTTACACTGGTGCCGGATTCACGCCCTCATCCGGAAGAAACAACACATTCAGGCGGAACACTGGAACTCCCAGTGGAATATCCACAGTTTGCTCATGGGATCCAGATCGGACAACGCATCCTTATTGATGATGGCAACCTGCATCTTGAAGCCGTCTCGCTCAATAATCCACGCGTGAGATGTCGCGTCCTGG
>Ga0209536_100008299_pt1 | contig 15594 bp, 16 predicted proteins | sample DeeMarSeWOR28_12_FD_187461 | JGI IMG/M metagenome (GOLD analysis project Ga0209536, IMG submission 187461) | Marine sediment microbial communities from White Oak River estuary, North Carolina - WOR-2-8_12 (SPAdes) (version 2) | ecosystem: Environmental > Aquatic > Marine > Intertidal zone >...
TTAGCAAAACAATTAGACACTTCATGTGTCAACAATCGTAACATTCTGAAATTATAAATATAATTTACCTAATCAACCATTCAACCAGTAAACTATTCAACTAGGTCTAAACCATTGACGATTTAAGGTATTCTTCCAAGTAAACTTAGAATAAAAACGGCGGAGTGCAGCGACTTCCTCAAATCGTCATTCGACATTCGTCATTCCAGTAACCGCTTTCATCGCCGCCGCTGTCGCCTGTACCACCGACTCGGCAATGTCGATCGGCCCGGTGGCCCCGCCACACAGATAGATACCATCCACATTCGTCTCCAGTGGGGCTAACAGTGGATTTTTTTCTTTAAAGTATCCCAGCTCATCCAGCTTAAGCTTTAATACTTTGGCGAGTCTTTTGTTGCGATCATTGGGAATAATTCCGGTAGCAAGTACCAAAAGTTCGACTTCCTCTCTCTCTAACTCTCCGCTGTCCAGATTTTCGTATCGTATGGTTAAATTCTTCGTTTCGGGATCTTCAACAACTTCGTAGGGTCTGCCCCTTACATATTGCACGCCATTTTCATTGGCTTTGCGGAAAAAATCCCAGAAGCCTTTCCCGTATGCTTTCAGATCATTGTAAAATACAGTTGTTTTGACATCCGCATCATGTTCTTTGGTGATAATGGTTTGCTTTGTCGAAATCATACAGCAAATCTTGGAGCAATATGGTGTTCCCTTACCTTTTGCCAGGCCACGGCCGGCGCATTGAATCCAGGCAATTTTCTTGGCGTGCTTCTTATCCGAGGGTCGAATGATTTCCCCGGCTGTGGGTCCGCCGGCATTCATCAGTCTTTCAAACTCGGTATTGGTTATCACGTTTTCATATTTATCATAGCCAAGCAGGTCACCGGTCGGTGGGGCATTTTTAATACCGGTGGCCACAACGATACTTTTCACATCGATACTTAAGTTCTTATTTGACTGCCAAAGTGTGATGGCCTTTTTACCTTCTTTTTCACAGGCTTTCACACATAAAGCAATCGGACACTCGCGGCACTGACTGCAATCCACCGCACATTCACCAATACAGGCGCCTTCCTTGCGCATTTCACCGAAGCGACAACTTGGATCCACGGAGACCATATTGGGAACCGCCTGGGGAAATGCCATCGACACCAACTTTCGCATACCGCCTACTTTTCCATCCAATGGATCGGGGATACTGACCGGACAAGCCTCCACACATGCACCGCATCCCGTGCATTTTTCCTCGTCCACATATTTGGCCTTTTTCATCAGCTTGACTTTAAAGGAGCCATTTGCTTTTTTAACTTTTCTGACTTCGGTATTGGTCAAAATTTCGATGTTTTCGTGATTGTCCACTTCATACATTTGAGGGGCTTCGATGCATATGGAGCAATCATTGGTGGGAAAGGTCTTATCCAACCTTGCCATCATACCGCCGATACTGGCGGTATCATCTACTAGATAGACTTTTGTGCCGTATTTGGCGGCATTCATAGCACAGTTGATCCCGGCTATTCCGCCTCCGATGACCATTATTGAGTCCCTCATGTTCTCACCTCGAATTTAGGTTTGCCGGTTTTCTCCCGCCATGGCGGGATTGAGCCCCTTTAATAAGGCAGCTATCCAATGTTAATGCCAAACCGGCAAACGGGCTAAACATTGTAGCATGTGAGCATTTTGAACCGGTGCGCAACGCGGCCATTGGACATTAGATGGGGTTTTGAAAGCGGTTTTATATCTCGGTTATAATAATCGCCCCTGACTTACATACGGCCGTGCAAGTAAGACAGCCCATACAGTGGTTGGGTCGCACCGGGATTGCTTTATGGGGCATTTCAAAAACATCTACCGGGCAGTATTTGACACAATCCTCACAGGAATCGCATCTATCCGGATCAACATAGACCAGATATACTTCGTAGTCTCTTAGCGTTTTTCCCATTATTATTTACCGAATTCAATTTAATGATACCTTTCGATGGCTCGCCCAAACCCCTCCATCGAATTTATGATGGTGTTATCATCCACGCAAAATGCAATGCGGAAATGTCCGGGACCGTCAAAACCGCTTCCCGGCACCACCAGAATTCGTTCTTCCTTAAGCGCGTTCACAAACTCAATATCATCGGCAATAGGCGATCTCGGGAACAAATAAAACGTTCCGGGCGGTTTGATGAATTCATAACCAAAGCCGCCAAGGCCCTCGCAAAGTATGTCACGCTTACGTTTATATTCTGAAACATCAACGCTCATACCCTGGATGCAGGCAACCACCCGCTGCATGAGAGCCGGCGCATTGACGAATCCGAGAATTCGATTGGCCACCGTCATTGCAGCTAAAAGCTCTTTTCTATAGGTTGCGGCCGGATTCAGCGCCACAAACCCGATGCGCTCGCCGGGGATGGAAACGTCTTTCGAGTACGAGGTGCCGATAATGCTTTCTTTGTAAGCGGCAAATATACTCGGAACCTTTACACCATCGTATACGATTTTGCGGTAGGGTTCATCCGATATCAAATAAATGGTTCGATTGAATTCTTTGCCCTTTTTTTCCAAAAGCACACCGAGTTCTTTCAAGCTTTCTTCCGGGTATACCTGGCCGGTGGGATTGTTGGGCGAATTAATCAGAAATGCCTTGGTTTTTTCGGTGAAGGCCGATTCAATCGCATTTATATCCAGATGAAAATCAGATTTCGTCGGAACCGTTTTCAGCACACCGCCGTGGTTGTCAGCATAAAATTTATACTCCACAAAGCAGGGAATCGGCGTTAGAACTTCATCTCCCGGATCGATAATGGCTTTTAAAGCGACGTTCAACGCACCCGAAGCCCCACAGGTCATAAGAATGTCTTTATCCGTCACCGGGGCCTGCTGCTCTAGAGACAGATATTCCGCCACCGACCCACAGACCATCGGGTAACCCTTATTCGGCATATAACAATGATCCCCAAGTCCGCAGGAGGTCACAGCATCCAGAAGAATCTCATTAAACTTTTCCGGAGGGGGCAAATTCGGATTTCCAAGGCTGAAGTCATACACATTTTCCGCACCATATTTTGCTTTCAGCTCAGCCCCTTCTTCAAACATCTTCCGTATAAAGGAAGACCCCGCAATAATGTCTGATATTTTCTTAGAAATCGTCATATTCTAGTCCTTTGTTGCGAATTTCAGGTTTCAGGTTTCAGCATCCAGAAGATTTACCTGTCTTTAAACTCTTCCCATTTGTAATCGATAAGCTCTAAAAGAACGCCATTCATTTTTTTGGGATGAATAAAGGCAAACTCGCAATCCCTAAACGGCCGTGCTTCCCCGATAAACGGATAATACTTTGCTTTTAATTCTTCCATTGCCTCCCGGGTGTTGTCGACATTAAAGCTGATGAGCATAACACCTTCGCCTCTGTTTTCGATGAACTTCGCCACATCGCCATCCGGTGTCGTTGACTCCATCAACTCAAAACCGACTTCACCCACCCAATACCTGGCCACCTTAATCTTTTCGGGCTCATCGATATATTCGTCATCCGGTTTGGATTTCCCCAAGACCGGCTCCCAAATTTTGCGAGCCTCCTCCAGGTTTTTTACGGCAATACAGATATGATCGACTTTATTGACTTTCATTCAATCCTCCCAATTTAAAGGTTTGCCAGCATACCTTATCAGTGCATATTTTAATATTAGTAGATCTTGTTTGAAAATCTTAGATGGGATTTTGAAACCAGATCTAGAATGTTATCTTTTCCAAGGGCACATCAATCGCATGATCCGGACACACACACCCGCACTCATTGCAGTCCTCGCACAGAAACTCGGTGACCACAGGCCTACCATCCTGTATTCTAAGCGCCTGATCCGGACAAATTTCGACACATAGCGGCTCGGTCAAGCCGCCACACATGGTACATTTATCTAAATCTATTTGAGCAGCCATATTAAAACTCCTAATGATATTTCTCCAAAATATTAAAGTTTGATTGAATTCTTCAGTTATTTTAAGCAACAAACCTCAAAACCCAACATCACCGTACTCCAATTGAGGCGGAGTCCTATATCTATTCTGCTTTGCACAACCTCATCACCGTCTCACCCTGCCCTCTGGGGATGGCTTTTTGCAACTCGATCTTCAAGGGGATGTTCATAAAAACACTGACATCCTCAAGGATGGATTGATACATCCGCTCACGGCATATGGCAACTTCCTCCATCGGCACCCCGAATTCCTTGGCCCAGGTCGGCCATGGATCGCGGGTACATTTGATGAAAATTTCAGCCGGATTTTCGCCTTTCTCTACGCTTGCAAGACCACCGTCGGTGATCCAGAGTCCGGCGAGTGTTTTGCCCAATATCATCATGAAGCCTTCTTCTCCCTTGAGCCAGTTCATGCGGGGAAGAATACTTTTGCCGATATCTTTACCAAACACTTCGGCCGCCCTTAATCCGACGTCCAATGGGTTGACATCATCTCCTGCAAATTCAACGGCGACCTGGCGCCAGCGATAATATGTCTTTCCAATTTCATCCTGTGCGCTATGCAGCGCTTTCCATAATTTGGTTATTTCTTTTTCGGCATCAACTGGCATAGTTTACCTCCTTAATTATATGCGCATACCGATTCGGTATCCGTCATGGACTGCACTGGATAGGTTGCGAGGGATTAGTGCGTCACCGACAACGAAAAGCTCGATTCCTTCGGATTGAACCGCTTTTTTCAAACTTTCATTGGGTTCTCTCTGAGCCAGCACGATCGTGTCACAGTGAATCGGCCACCGATACCCATCGTAGGTTTTTACGACAATGCCTTCATCATTGACTTCGTCTATTTCGCAGTCATTGTAAGCCACAATGCCGTTTTGACGCATATAGATCATGTAGCGCCATTTAAAAGAAGGATTGACGTCAAAACCGGCGGTTTTGTCCTTTCCAGTCAGTGTTACTTTTTTACCCTGTTTGGCTAAATGAAGCGCACATCCGATGCCCGGCTTACGATTACCCCAAACAACCACCTTTTCACCAACATCAGCTTTTCCGCTCATCACATCCGCGAGATAGACGATCTTGTCCGAATCACCGCCGGGGACCTCAAGTTTCGAATATACCGGCCCGGTAGCCAATACCACGCTGTCCGGCATTTCGTCTTCAATCACCTCCTCGGTTACCTCGGTTCCTAAATGAAAGTTTACACCGGCTTTCTCGCACATCACCTTCTGATACTCCACGCAGGTCCACAGCTCATCATCTCCATAAGGCGCATGGCGGGCTTCGTTGAGGGTGCCACCGATCTCATCGCGCTTGTCATATACGTGTACTTCATGACCCCGTTGTGCGGCAACGTATGCGCATTCCAGGCCCGCAGGCCCGGCACCTACGATCATAATCTCTTTTTCTTCTTCCGCCGGAGGAGGATCAACAAACTCCGGGTTGGCTTCGTGAGCGCAGATCGGATTGATATAGCAGGTCATGGGCGCATCGCGGAAAAGCCTGGCCAGACAGAGATTGCATGCCACACAATGGCGAATTTCCTCTTCGCGACCCTCCAGGACCTTTTTGGGCATCAGCGGATCGGCAATCATCGGCCGGCACATCTCCCAGATGTCCAATTCCCCGGCACCGATTTTCTCGTTGGGCAACCCGGGCCTAAACAACCTGTAGGCCATGGAAATCGGAATGCTCACATGCTCTTTGGCGCGTTTGGCCAGATGGATCCAGTTTCCCATGGGAATGTCTCGACTGATAACCGGATAGATGGATTCCTGCCAACCCAAAGTGCAGCTGATGTAGTCCACACCGGCTTCCTCGGCAATTTTATAGGATTCCATGGATTCCTCGGGGGTATTTCCGCGCACGTCATCCAGCAACTCCTCGGAGCACAGACGGATTCCCAAAGGCATATCTTCCGGGATCACTGCCCTGACGCCCTGTATAAGCTCAACGACTGCCTGCATTCTTCCGCGAATGTCACCACCGTACTCATCCGTTCGCCGGTTGGTATAACTGGAGACAAAATTTGAGACCAGATACCCCACGATACCGGATATTTCCATCACATCAAATCCGGCTTCCACTCCGCGTTTGGCCGCATCGATGTGCTGCTGGATCATCTCTTTAATCTCATCTTTGGTCATTTCTTTCATCGGCCTGAAGATCCGCAACCTCTGGGGTACTGCTGAGGGCCCATGCCCGTATTCCACATCGACCGCACCAACACGCCCGCAATCCATCAATTGAATTCCGGCAACCGCACGGGCATCATGGATCGCATCTGCAAGCCTTTTTAATCCCGGAATAAACTTATCATCCCAGGCCGCCGCCTGACCGACATAGCCCTGCCCCATACGAGCTTCATCCATGTAAACGCCCTGCATAAAACACAGGCCGCCGATCACTCCCTTGGCTCTCTCCCTCAAATAAGCAACTCCCGAGTCAGTAACAAAACCATCGAGACCATTCAAATTTTCCTCGGTTGCCGTATACTTGATTCTGTTCGGTATGATGAGATTGCCGATTTGAATCGGCTTGAACAGATGCGGGTAGGTCTTGGCTCCTGGATAATCGGAATAATCCCAATCAAAAATAGTTTTAGCCATATTCACAACCTCCTCCCATAGATTGGATTCAAAACATCCATATTTATTAATACGCTAAACATACAAGACGATTATTTCTCGGATTGAGCTGGAGGTGCCGAGTGATTGGCTTTAAACGCATCCACCATCAGCTCAAAGATATTTTCCAAATTTTCAAACAGAGAATAGGACATATCTTTCAGAAGCCAGCGAGTAATAATATGGTCCATGGTTCCCACGAATACGTCTCTGGCCAGGCGAGGGTTCAACTCCGGCTTCATATCACCGGATTTACGTCCTTCTTCAAATATATCTACCAGATAAGAATAAAGGTTTTTAACGTTGGAATAAACTTCAGTGTTTAAAAAATTGGCATTGGTTTTCAGAAAGAGATAGACAATCTTAGCGTCCAGGGGTGCCTGTTCCACGCGGCGCATATACCACCAGAGATATTTCCGGAGTTTGTTAACTGCACCCTTAATACCAAATAACTGCTCATCTAAATCCCGCAGCAATTCTGAAACCCATAAATCTGGAATCGTTAGCAATAAATCTTCTTTCCCCTGAAAATATTCATACAGCGCCGCCTCAGACAATCCCGCCTGTCGCGATATATCAACAATGGTTGTCTTCTGATATCCCTGTTCGGCAAACAGTTTCTTGGCAGAATTTATTATGCGGTCTCTGGTTTTTTCTTTGGAGTTGTTTTTGGCCATTACAGATTTCTAATTTACATTCGGAAATTAATCTATTTCTTATTAGATAATATTATAATGCTTTGTTTTTTAAATAAATATTAAATCAAATGACATTATTAGAATAGATTTATTGAGCAATTTTGATATGCTATGTGGTTCTTTATCGATTTATTTATGGCTAAAAGAAGTTTAAACTTAAAAAATTATTAATAACAACTAATTTTTATTAAGAAATTATGTCGTTGTTATTTATATAAATATTATATTTTATAATTAATTATAAGATATTTCCTAATATCATTAGGTAAAATAGCTGTCAAGAAAAATTTTTATTTTTCAAATTTAAAGTCATTTGGGTTGAACACAGAATAAATGCCCGGTATAAATTAAAAAAATGCTATAGAGAAATCTCCAAATGACATTACTAAAATACGAACACATCGAGATAAGAGATTCAGGTGACCCATTAGTTGATCTAACGGATTTTGATTTTTTACTTGAGCAATCATATTACAAAAAAGGATTTTCTAAGGATTCTCGAATCTATATAAGAAAAATAATTGCTGAAAAGTTGGAGTGCATTCAGAAAAAGCTTGGCAATTATAAATTTAAAATTTGGGATGGCTGGCGATCGCGTGAAGTACAACACAATATTTACATGAGTCATTGGCAAAATCTAAAGAATGAACATCCAGATTGGAGAGAGGCGAAGTTAAAAGAAGAGGTCGACAAGTTTGTCACCGTAGCCACCGATCCGCATAGAATTCCGATTCATGCGACAGGAGGATCGATCGATCTTACCCTGACTGATTCATTAGGAAATGAACTGGATATGGGCACTAGCTTTGATCACTTCGGTCCTGAAGCGGCTTCTCTTTTTTATGAAATCAATGATATTGACGACCAAGTTAGATCAAATCGAAAACTTCTTCGAGATGCAATGGTTGCTGAAGAATTTCGCTTTGATGATGATGAGTGGTGGCATTTTGACTATGGTAATCAATTGTGGGCTGCTGCTCTAAATAAGCCATATGCGATTTACGGGGAGTGTTCTCCGTCTGATAAATAGTTTTTTTAGCTTTAAAGGGAAACTCTTTTGTGGTTTAATTCCGCATGCGATCGCTGGTGCAATTCGCTTACCTTCTATAATGATTTCTCCAAGATACGTTTGAAGAGGTGCAAATCGATATTGCCCCCGCTGATGATGCAAACGATCTTATCAAACTCTGAATTCACCACGCCTGCCATAAGCGCTGCGACTGAAGCTGCGCCAGCGCCCTCGGCCACGATCTTGGCCTCTTTAGCCAATATAACAACAGCCTTCTCCATTTCCTCTTCGGAAACAATCAGGATCTTGCCAACCCATGATTGGACAATTTCAAAGTTTAATTTCCCTGGTTTTCTAACTGCAATCCCGTCAGCAAAGGTACTCACAGATGTCAGTTCCGTAATTTCACCTGCTTCAATGGACTTAAGCATTGACGGTGCTTTTTCCGCCTCCACACCGACTCGATGAATATCTGGATTTACCTGCTTCACCGCTAACGAAATTTCTGAAATCCCCCCACCGCCACCAATAGAATAGATGATGAGTTTGACATCGGGAACATCTTCTAAAATTTCCAAACCCACCAATCCTTTATTTTTTCTATTTTATTCGCTGGTGCAACCTCGGGAACGACTATTACAGACTTTACACCGTGCCGTTTTGCAGCCAGTGAGAGCCCCAGTCCATGGTTTCCCGACGAGGCCGTGATTACGCCCATCTCCCTTTCTTCATAGCTCATCAAAGCAAGCTTATTGGCGTTCCCTCTGGCTTTAAACGCTTGGGTAACCTGGAGGCATCCCAATTTAAGAAATACATCCTTTCCGGTTTTTCGGCTTAGAGGGAGGGAGTATATACATGGGGTCCTTGTTACTGCCGCCGCGATTCTTTCACGGGCTTCCTTTATTTGTTTTAGAGGGATTAGCACCTCCCTTGACATAACCGGTGCTCCTTTTTCTACAGCTAATTGAGGAGTCGAGGAGTTTTTCTCCTTGGTCCAAGCGGAATGAACTATCATTTCACCGCAAGCGGATGCGCTGTCTGAACGTATTAGGGATCGTTACGAAAAAACAAGACCTATCTCAAAACGTGATCAAGGTATATGTTATCGATTTACCACCGAATCTATTGGTAGGATACTCATAATTTGTTTTTTCGTTACGACCCCTTAGGCGTGAGTTTGCATCCGCTGGAGGTGAATTGGTGATTCATGCAACGCTTCAACCGAAAAACTCCCCTTTCCCTCAGTTAATTAAATTCCATCCTAAAATAAAAAATATAACCAAGGCCAAATCTTATTATTTTCAGTATCAGTATCTAAGATCCAAGCGAACATGCTCCCCTAGCATAAACATCGCTTGAAATGTTTTAAAAAGTTCCAAGTAGTCTGAAGAACTATAAGAAACTGTAGTACCCCCTTTTCTCTGGGAGCCGGGGATTAAAGCAGCAGCATCAGCCATATTGGTCATGAAGAAATCCACTTCCAACTCTGTGGGCGTGTCATAAACTAATGGCTTCATATCTTTGCACCTTTGGACTGCCGAGCTTGATTTTTGCTTGATCAATTCATTGGCTGCTTTTAATGGTAGACATTTTGCGGTAGTCATGTTCAGTGCTTCCTTAATAATTGCAACTTCAACATCACCCATTCGTGCCTGTGCCTCTTCAGCCATGACATTATCGCCCGCAACGAGTGCGATAGGCACGTTAAAATATCCGGCAATTCCAGCGTTAACGCCAAGTTCCCCAACTGGAATCCCATTGATCTTGATTTCTCTGATGCTCAGCGGACAAAAGGAGTGGTTTAAAACACCTGGATGGGCCCCAGACATTCCATGATATCCGATAAGAAAAGCAGCAGAATACGTGTTGTCAATGCCTTCCATCATGCATAGAGGTTTGGGCTGACCCGTAATGACCTTGACTTGCTCAAAATCAAAACGATCAATTGCAAGATTTCGCATGGACATGTGGGAATCATTGATAACAATCTCAGAAGCACCCCCTTCAACAGCTCCTTCGATGGCAGCCTTTACGTGCTCTGACATGATTTGGCGATCTCGATCCCACTCGCCTGAGTCAGATTCCTTGGAAAACTCCCAATGCACCTTGCCTGCTATGCCTTCCATATCAGCGGAAATAAAAACTTTCATTCTTAGCCTCCTTTGCTCTACTTAATTTTATTCACATAAAAAACACGCAACAAAGTGTCCCGGATCCACAGCAATCGGCTGCGGCTCCTCTTTTTGACATCTCTCAAAGGAATAAGGGCATCTGGTATGAAACTTACACCCGGGGGGAGGATCGATAGCCGATGGAAGCTCACCGGCAAGCTCTATCGAATTACTTTTATAAAAAGCGCTCAGAATAGGACTGGAGGAAATTAAAGATTTTGTATACGGATGCAGGCTCTCTTTTCCTAAAGCCTTGGCTGGCATTAGCTCCACCATCTTGCCTAAATACATCACACCAATCACATCCGAGACATGCCGGACCACCGATAGATCATGAGTTATGAATAAGTAAGTTAATCCCTTTTCCGCTTGTAGGCGCAACAGCAGGTTGAGAATTTGGGCCTGGATGGATATATCCAAAGCGGTCACCGGCTCATCAAGCACGACCAGCTTGGGATCTGTTGACAACGCCCGCGCTATTGCTGCCCGCTGCCGTTGTCCGCCACTCAATGCCTTTGGCCGACTATCAAAAAACTTCCCATCAAGTCCCACTTGCTCAAGAAGAAATATACTATATTCTTTTGCCTTGTGTTTGTCAGCAACCTCATGATAATCGACGACCTCCTTAAGCATCTTTCCAATTGTCTTGTGAGGAGGAAGTGTAGAATAGGGATTTTGAAAGATCATTTGCACCTTCTTCCTGAAACTCCGCAAATCTTTCTCCTCTAATGAACCGACATCCTGGCCGAATATAGAAATGTCACCTTGCGTGACGGGTTCCAGTCTCAAAATACATCGCCCGAGGGTTGACTTGCCGCACCCACTCTCTCCCACAAGCCCAAATGTTTTGCGTTTGACTATATTTAAAGATAATCCATCGACTGCTTTGACAAATTTTTGTTTTCCAAAAAATATTTTGTCTAAGAATCCAGCCCGAACACTGTAGTGTTTCTTCAAATCGTTGACTATCACGGCCGGCTCAGGATTTTGTTTTGTCTTCGCGTTCATAACCTCCGCCACAATCTATCTGTATAGAAGAAATAGACCCTAGTGTAAGGATAGTGACCTCCATACGTGATACAAATCCAGGCTTCCTTGTACTTTCTACGATCTAACTTGAATTTATTGCCAATTGCTTGCAACGCACAAAATGATCTTCAGCAACCTTCGCTAACGCTATATCCTCGGTTGAACACACTTTATTGCTATTTTGGCAGCGTGGGTAAAAGTTGCATCCATCTAAAGTCATCTCACTTAGTTCACCTCTTATGGTCGGAATTTCACTTTTCGGTTCATGATATATGGGATTGGCCTCAAGTAACCCTTGGGTATACGGATGTAAAGGGTGTTGAAAGACGGATTCCACGTTGCCTTCTTCCAGTATTCTGCCGGCATACATCACATACACGTAATCACTGATTCGGCTGATAATCCCAAGATCATGGGATATCCATATCACCGAGACTCCCATTTCTCGTACAAGATTCTCAAACTCGTTTAGAATTTGATTTTGGATAGTGACATCCAGAGCTGTTGTGGGTTCATCCGCAATAATAAGTGAAGGCTGGCAGCTCATGGCCATAGCAATCACGACACGCTGGATCATTCCGCCGCTTAGTTCGTGGGGGTAGTTGTAGAACCGGCTTTCCGGATCTGAAATACCAACCTTCTTGAAGAGATCAATGGCCCTGGCCTTCGCTTCGCGAGTGCTGCAGGTTTGATGCAACTTCATGACATCAACAATTTGGCTGCCCACTGTGAAAACCGGATTCAGTGATACCATGGGATCCTGGAATATCATACTGATTTCATTACCCCGAATATCATGCTGCATTTCCCTTTCTTTTAAGTCCATGAGGTTGGCGCCTTTGAACATTACGGAGCCGGAAACTAATTTGCCCGTTTCCGGCAAAATCCTGAGGATAGAATTCGCGATGGTACTCTTCCCGCATCCGGACTCACCGACAATTCCAACAATCTGCCGTTCTTTTACCAAAAGATCGACATGGTTGACTGCGACGACGCTGAGTTTGTTAACAATGTAATGCGTGGCAAGCTTTTTTATTGCGAGGATCTCCATCACTAAGTCACCAATCGATCTCTTAGGCCATCTCCGAGGATGCTACAGCCGATAACCGTATACATAATGCCCAGCGCCGGAAAGGTTGCAACCCACCACGCAACCTGCAAAAGCTGCCTACCCTCGGCGATTTGAGCTCCCCATTCGGGTACCGGCGGCTGCGCACCAACGCCGATAAAACTGAGGGAAGCGGCTAGCAATATCACCAAAGCACAGTCCAATGATGCATAGACAACAGTGGGGGCTATCGCATTCGGCATCAGATGCCCAAATATTATCCTCTTATCGGGGAAACCCACCGATTTTGCGGCCATCACATAATCGGCCTCCTTTTCGGATATGTACTTGCTCCTGGCAATTCTTGCATACTGACACCAACTGACCACGGCAATTGCAAAATAGAGATTTCCTAATCCGGGGCCAAAGATGGCCATTATAGCGATCACCAGAACAAGAAAAGGGAAGGCCATTATGGAATCGACGATACGCATTATAATTGTGTCGATCCACCTTCCGTAATACCCGGCGAGAGCACCTGCTATATTACCCCCAACAAAAGCGATGCCCACCCCAATGACACAGATTTTTATGGCAATCCAAGCTCCGTAGATTACCCTTGAAAAAACATCTCTTCCATATAAATCCGTACCAAAAGGGTGCTTCCAACTCGGTGGGTTAAGACTCTGCATCAAGTCCTGCTGATATGGGTCATGCGGTGAGATAAGCGGCGCAAGAAGGCCAACAATTAAAAGGATACCAACCATTATCGACCCCACTCTAATGTTGGGATCTTGAGTAAATCCTCCTGTTATCACTTTGCCTATCCGAAGCACAAGATGCCTCAAATACCTTATCCCGTGTGTTGTCTCAGCGCTAGTGGTGGTCATATTCATAAGAGGCTCAGGTCCTGTAAATTCTTGGATCAATAAAACCGTAGATTATATCAACAACATAATTATTCAGCATGATTGCCAATGCGAAAATGAGGCTAATTCCTTGTATCAGCGGGTAATCTCGGACGATGACTGCGTCCAATAACATGGCACCTATCCCGGGTAGAGAAAACACTGTTTCAATAACCACGGATGATCCAAGCAACCATCCTAAGTTCAACCCAATAACAGTAATGGTTGGCAACAGTGCATTCTTTAGCGCGTACTTGGTATAAATCTTAATATCCGAAAAGCCATAGGTTCTCGCAAGACGAATGTATTCCTTCTGCAAAACCTCAAGCATGTCGGATCTCAATGTCCGCGTTACCAGAGCGGTGAGAAAAAGCCCCAGAATAAGACTGGGCAAGATAAGATGATACAGATTGTCCAGCAGGCCGGTCCCCCATCCGCCGGTAGGGAGCCACCCGAGCTTGAGCGCAAAAATATTCAGGAAAAGAAGCCCGGTCCAAAACTCGGGCATGGAGAATACGAAAAGAGAGGAAACACCGATAGAATAGTCAGAAAATTTACCGTGCTTTTTAGCTGCGTATAGGCTGATGGGCAACGAGAATATCACACAGAGTATGCCAGCCAGAAAAACCAGTGCCAGTGTTACCTTCAATCTGGCAAAGATTAACATGGTCACGGGAGCCATATAGCGGATTGAGCGCCCAAGATCTCCAACCATTAACCGCCTGATGAACCGGTAAAATTGTTTATATATCGGCTCGTTCAAGCCCAGTGTATCTCGCAATTGCTCCAACCGTTCAGGTGTTGCCATGATTCCAAGGATATTTTTTGCAGGATCTCCGGGAATGAGGTGGAGCATAAGAAATACGATAAACAAAACAATTAACAGGACCGGTATAATTTCTACAAATCTTTTAAGCGCATACTTTTCTAGACTCATTTTGCACTTGACCCTTAATAAATAGGGCTTCACTTCCTAGATCCAATAAAAACCCACTTTGCAGAGGCAAAATCTGAAGCGAAGCCCTTTGCATACATCCTGTTATAAGTACAATATTACATCTATAACGAAAAGCATTATTTAAGAAAAGATAATAGTGCATTGTTCTCAAAGGGCAACGCCCTTTGAGAACAGCAGCTTTCAGAACGACATAAATCATTGCGCATACATACACAGCGTTCTGCATGTTTCACCCTATGCGGTAGTTTTAATAGCTACAATTCAAAGTTAGAATACGCAATTTATTATGACGCTGTGCATAGCTACTCTATTGACACATATTCCCATCGGTAGAAATTGCTGGCAGGCACAATTAATCCCTGCACGTTGTCGCGCATGGCAGTGGCTGTTGGTGTCGTTGTTAGGAAAATCTGTGCACCATCCTCCATCACTGTTTTTTGTATCTCATGATAGATTCCGGCTCTCTTTTTTTCATCGAGGGTTTTGCGACCCAAAGCAGCCAATTCCTCTACTTTTGGATTATTGTAGTCTGAGAAATAGGCCTGGTTTCCGGCAAAAGAAATGCCAAAGTCAGTCAACAGGTCATCATCCAATATATCACTTGTATAATAGTCAGGAGATAGCTCATACTTTCTTGCAACCAGCCGGTCCCACCGCGTGCCCTCTTCTACTTTCTCTATGGAGGCCTGGATTCCAATATCCTGGAGGTTTTGTTGTAAGATCGTAGCAATGCTTACCATCATCGGTTCCCCAGCAGTGGTTAAAATTGATGTCTTGAATCCTTTCTCGTATCCAGCAGATTTGAGGAGCGCTTTGGCTTTGGCAGGATCATATGGATATGGCTGCAAATTACTGTTGTAATACACCACGGGTGGCATATACGACGGCGCCACTTTACCGAATCCAAACAGTACGGCCTTAATTATGCCCTCTTTATTTACGGCGTAGTTGAGTGCCTGCCTAACTTTGATGTCATTAAATGGTTTTATGCCACAATTGATTTTCACAAAATCGTGACGCCATATCTCATCAACAGCAACCTTCAAACCCGGTGCAGCCTTGAGACTTTGAACTTCATTAAAAGGAACATACACGGCAACATCAATATCACCACCACGAACTGCTATGGCCCTAGAGGTTGCATCAGGCATTATAAGGTAGCGCAGCTT
>Ga0209536_100008300_pt1 | contig 15594 bp, 10 predicted proteins | sample DeeMarSeWOR28_12_FD_187461 | JGI IMG/M metagenome (GOLD analysis project Ga0209536, IMG submission 187461) | Marine sediment microbial communities from White Oak River estuary, North Carolina - WOR-2-8_12 (SPAdes) (version 2) | ecosystem: Environmental > Aquatic > Marine > Intertidal zone >...
AGAAGTGACCTTCGAGATGGAACCACTGCAGCAGGCATCGCCTGAGGTTGATAGTCAGGAGGTTTCCTTTATTGTTCCTGAGCCTGCAGGAGATCAACCTGTCGTCACGGGGGAGACGATCTCACCGGATCTTCTGGCCCCGGAACCGCCACCCGCATCCGGGCCCGAGGCTGTCCAGCCTCCCCCGAGCCGGACCGAGGGGATTCACGACAGTGGTGTGATCGAATCTGCCGGATCAGCACCGGAAAGGGTGCCATCCCAGGTTTCACATTCCAAGGAGGCTTTGGCGGACTTGGAGGCATCCCCGGCCGCTGATCTCGGGGATGCCAAGCCTGAAGATGAGGCGGAGGCTGCCGCCGCCTCTACTCTGGAATCAACCATGGATCTCGAGGACCTTTCCATGGAAGAACCTCCTTTGGAACTCTCGGTCGATCTGTCATCGGAATTGCCGGAGGAGTATTCTCCTGGACCGGCAGTCGAACCTGGAAAAGCGGCACCTGGCGAAACGGTGCGTCCCCACGCTGCTCCTGGTGTGCCTGATGATGCCGCGATAAGAAAGTTGATTGAAGAAAAAGTTGAAAAAATTGCCTGGGAAGTTGTTCCGGAAATGGCGGAAGTCATTATCCGGGAGGCTATCCAGAAGATCAAAAACGGATCATGACGATCCTGATCTCACGCTTCAGGAGGGCTGACGGGGGACCGGCAGCCCTCTTTTGTATGTAAGAATCAGTAACTCGTGATTAGTGACTAGTGATTGGATTAATAATCATTTATAACACACAACAAACGAATCGCAGGATAAGGATTTTTAATCACCAATTACAAATCACCAATCACGGAACTTTTGAGGATCCCCATGACGAAAGAAATGCCAAAGCACTTTGACCCGGCCGGGTCCGAAGAACAGTGGTACACCTACTGGACTCGGAACGGCTTCTTCCACGCGGATGAATGTTCCGACCGCATGCCATACAGCATCGTCATTCCACCTCCCAATGTCACCGGTTCTCTGCACATGGGACACGCCCTGAACAATACTCTCCAGGATGTTCTGGTACGGTACAGAAGAATGATCGGACACGAGGTCCTGTGGATGCCGGGAACCGATCACGCGGGAATAGCCACGCAGAACGTGGTTGAGAAGGAACTGGATTCCCAGGGAACCGATCGCCACGCCCTCGGCAGGGAGAAGTTCATCGAAAAGGTTTGGCAGTGGAAGGAAAAATACGGTGGGGTGATCTTGAAACAGCTCCAGCGGCTTGGATCATCCTGTGACTGGGAACGCGAACGATTCACCATGGACGATGGTCTTTCAACAGCTGTGCGTGAGGTTTTCGTGCGCCTTTACAACGAGGGCCTAATCTACCAGGGTGATTATATCATCAACTGGTGTCCGAGGTGTCATACCGCTCTTTCGGACCTGGAGGTCGAGCATCACGAGCGTAAAGGGCATCTTTACCATATCAGATACCCGGCGGTGGACGGCTCCGGTGAAGTGGTGGTTGCCACCACAAGGCCTGAAACCATGCTGGGTGACACGGCTGTCGCAGTGAATCCCGCTGATGAGAGATATCGTTCCCTTATGGGGAAAAGTTTCCATTTGCCCATGACCAGGAGGGATATTCCTCTTATTGCGGACGATTTCAGCGACATGGAGTTCGGCACGGGGGCAGTGAAGGTTACGCCTGCCCACGATCCCAACGATTTTGAGATAGGGGAGAGACATGATCTTCCCAAAATCGTGGTCATTTCGATGGATGGCACGATGACCCATGAAGCGGGCGAGCGCTACGAGGGAATGGACCGTTACGAGTGCCGGCGAAAGCTGGTAGAGGAACTCGGCGACGGAGGATACCTGGTAGAGGTGGAAGATTACGAGCATTCTGTCGGTCAGTGCTACCGCTGCCAGACGGTGATCGAACCTATTCTGTCCCGGCAGTGGTTCGTCCGGATGAAAGAGTTGGCCGAACCGGCCATTGAGGCTGTCAAAGAGGGCAGGATCAGGATCGTTCCCGAGAACTGGGAAAAGACCTATTTCGAGTGGATGTACAATATCAGGGACTGGTGCATTTCCAGGCAGATATGGTGGGGCCACAGGATCCCTGTGTGGAATTGTGGAGACTGCGGCAAGGTCGTTGTCCAGGCCGACGAGCCCCTGACCTGTCCCGGGTGCGCGAGTCATGACCTCAAACAGGAGGAGGACGTTCTCGATACATGGTTCTCGTCGGCCCTCTGGCCCTTTTCCACTATGGGGTGGCCCGAAAAAACCGATACCCTGAAGAAATTCTATCCAACGAGTTGCCTGGTAACCGGTTTTGACATCCTTTTTTTCTGGGTGGCCAGAATGATCATGATGGGGATGAAGTTCATGGGGGATGTCCCCTTCCGGGAAGTGTACATACATGCTCTGGTGAGAGATTCCGAGGGGCAGAAAATGAGCAAATCCCGCGGGAATGTCATCGACCCCCTCGTTGTCATCGACCAGTATGGAGCTGACGCGTTCCGTTTTACCCTCACAGCATTCGCAGCCATGGGACGGGACATCAAGCTGGCCGAGGACCGGATCGAGGGCTATCGAAATTTCATTAACAAAATATGGAACGCATCCAAACTGGTACTGACCTACCTCGAGGAGGCCGGCATAAAGGACGTCATCGCTCCGTCCGATGCAAGGGAGATCCACAACAGGTGGATCAGAAGCCGTCTGGCTGCAGTTATCAACCAGACAAGGTCCAGCATTGAGGGCTACCGGTTCAACGATACAGCTCATCATCTCTACCAGTTCTTCTGGCATGAGTTCTGTGACTGGTACCTTGAGCTCGCCAAACCCTCACTCTACGGTGAAAGGGGAGAAAGCGCCCACCTTGAAACCGCCCAAACCGCCGGGCTGATCCTTGATAACTTCCTCAGATTGCTTCACCCCATTATGCCCTTCGTTACTGAGGAGATCTGGCAAAGGCTGCCGTCCGATGGCCTGAGCATCATGGTTGCTCCTTATCCCGAGGCCATGTCAGATGACGCCGATGAGGAGTCCGAGGAAATAATGGATGTGGTCATGGATTTTATCACGACCATCCGGAACCTGAGGACCGAGCTCGGGATTACTCCGTCGGCAAAGGTGGAGGCCACCTTTGTGTGTCCTGACAGCGCCATTGCTGAAATGCTTCACCGGTCGACAAGCGACATCGTCCGCCTGGCGAGACTGTCAGGTCTAACCTTCACAAGCGCAAGGGAAGATAAATCCAGTCTTTCGGCCGCCGTTGTAAGGGGACAGGAAGTCCTTATCTCAGCTGCCGATGACCTTGACCGTGGGGCTGAATCCGTAAGACTCTCAAGGGAGATGGAGAAGGTGAGCCAGGAACTTGCCAAAGTGGAACAAAAGCTGGGCAATTCCCAGTTCCTGGCCAAGGCTCCTGAAGAGGTCGTCCAGAAAAACAGGGATCTTGTCGAGGAGCTTGCCGCTCAGAAAGCTAAACTGAAGGAGAACCTGGAGCGCCTGAATGACTGAGCTGCCCGAACAGGTCCTCAGGCTTATCGAGATCGCGATTGATGAGGATCTGGGTACGGGGGACATCACTTCAGAATCTGTCCTGGATGATGATTCCAAGGCAAGAGCTGTCATCCAGGCAAGAGAACCGCTTGTGTGCTGCGGCCTGGATGTCGCCCGTGCCGTGTTCGAAAGGATCGACGCCGGGATCGCTTTTTCCTCCCTGAAAGCGGAGGGCGCGGATTCCGCTGGTGGGGATACCCTCGCAGAGGTGGAAGGATCCATGAAAGCCCTTCTTGCTGCCGAGAGGACCGCCCTTAACTTCCTCCAGCGAATGTGCGGTGTGGCGACCTTGTCCCGCCGGTTCGCGCTTCTCGCAGCCGGAAGAGCCGTTATTCTCGACAGCCGGAAGACCGTTCCGGGCTGGCGCTGGCTGGACAAAATGGCGGTGCGGACAGGTGGGTGCTCCAATCACCGAATGGGGCTTTGGGATGGAGTGCTCATCAAGGATAACCACGTCGCCGCCTGCGGGGGTATCGCCAAAGCTGTGGAAAAAGCTTCGCGCAACGCTCCTCCCGGTATTGACATCGAGGTGGAAGTTGAGGATCTAGACGGTCTAGAGGAGGCCCTCGCCAGCGGGGCGGACATCGTACTTCTCGATAATTTCAAACCCGAGGAGATATCCAAGGCCGTCGAGGTATGCCGGGGGAGAGCCAGGCTGGAAATTTCAGGAGGCATCCGTCTCGACAACATCGAGGCATATCTGGATGCGGCCAGGGTGGACTATATCTCGGTCGGGGAACTGACCCACTCGGCCCGGGCTGCGGATATAACCATGGAGATCATAACAGAATGATTGCGGATACCGGACTATGGACTACGGATTACGAATTGCGGAAAAGTGGTGTGGTTTTAACGGGTTGACAACGTTAATTCCGCAATCATCAATCCGCATTCCGCAATTCGCAATTCGTAATCCGTAATTTGAAATCAAACTCAGTTCCTTCCAACAAAATTCATACACGAAAATCCCCCATGATATATCATCATTTCGAAACAATCGGATCCACCAACGACCACCTGGCCGGGATGGCTGAGACCGGGGCAGAGGAGTGGACGGTGGTTATGGCTGACAGGCAGACCGCGGGCAGGGGGCGCGGGGGCAAAGCGTGGTGGTCACCGGAAGGGAACCTTCACATGTCTATCCTCCTGAGGCCTGAGGTCGATCCACGGAAATTAATGCGCCTGCCTGTGATCGCTTCTGTAGCCTTTCTGTCGGCCATGGGGGAATCCGGATCATCCCTTGCCGTCAAGTGGCCCAACGATATTCTTCTCGGCGGGAGAAAAATGGCCGGGATCCTGGTCGAGTCAAGAAGCGAGGGGGATAAGGTCCTCTGGGCAGTGGTTGGTTTCGGCGTTAACTTGAAGCGTCCGGAGGATAACATCCCCATAGAGATCAGGGACCGAATGGCTTTTGTACATGAAGTGGAGGAAGGTCTTGAGCAAGGAGATCTCGCCGCACGTATTTCCCGGAGCATGAAGGAGTATTCAGCGGGACTTAAAGAGGATAGAATCTGGGACATGACAAGGGAAAAATGGTCAAGAAGAGCGCTCCTTGATACACCCTATACTTACTGCGACGGCGGGCGGAAGGTGAAGGGGGTCCCCATCAGGCTGGATGCGAGCGGCGGATTGGTCATGGCTACGGAGGATGGGGAATTCACGGTTTATTCGGGGGAAATAGAAGAGATAATTCACGGTTCTGAGTTCTGAGTTCAGAGTGAAAAGCAAAGGTCTGATCAAGCACAGAGTCAAACTCACTTCGACCTAAAAATTCTGAACTCTAAACTCTAAACTCTGAACTCTGAACTCTAAACTCTGAACTCTGAACTCTGAACTCTAAACTCTGAACTTCAATTGTAAGGAGTGTTCGTTTTGAAGGATCTACTTTTATGTGTTGACGTAGGGAACACCCAGACTGTCCTGGGTATCTTCAGGGGCAGCGAGATCACGTCGAGATGGAGGATAAGGTCCGACAGGGACCGGACGGCCGATGAATACAGCCATCTGATCAAGGACCTTCTGCGTGGCGATGATGTGGACGAAAGCTCGCTGAGAGGCGTATGCGTCAGCTCTGTCGTGCCGCCCGCAAGGCAGGCCCTGATCGACATGTCCATCTCCAGTTTTGATCTGATACCCCTTATGGTGGGGCCAGGAATAAAAACCGGTATGCCTATCCTCTATGATAATCCCAGGGAGGTTGGTGCCGACAGAATAGCCAATGCAGTTGCGGCTTATGAGCGATACCGAAGGGCTCTTATCGTGATCGATTTTGGCACTGCCATAACCTTTGATGTCATATCGGCCGCGGGTGAATACATCGGCGGCGTTATTTTCCCAGGCGTCCAGATCAGCCTTGATGCCCTGTTTTTGAAGGCTGCCAAATTACCGAGGGTGGAACTTGAAAAGCCCTCAAAAATAGTGGGACGGGATACCATCAGCAGCATACAGTCAGGGATAATATATGGCTACGCCGGTCTGGTGGACAGCATCGTCGAGAGAATCGACCGCGAAATGAATGTCAATTCCATGGTGGTGGCAACAGGGGGTCTTGCGGGCGGAATATCGGGTGAAGCCCGGTGCATCAGCGAGGTCATCCCCGACCTGACCCTGGAGGGCCTGCGGATCCTGTGGGAAAGGAATAATAACTAAAAGTTCAGAGTTCAACGTTCAGAGTTTAGAGTAAAAGAGCCGACAATATGGGTGCATTTCGCTTTGAACTTTGAACATTGAACTGCCAAGGGTTTATCCACTCAGATAAACCCTTGGCTCTTGTACCTTTTTGTTCCCAATGGTAACTTTACTAAATTTCGGAGAGCCCTGGTGATGGTCATTTCCCTGACACCGGGGAAGGCGCATTTCCTAGGGCCGCTCCCGCTGCAAAGTCCCCTGCGCTCTGGATGTCTAGGGAGTCTTCAGGCAGGGTTCTAATATCAACGGCAACGGAGGAAGCATCACATGAAGGAAACCCAGACCGAGCAGATCCGAAACGTAGCAATAATTGCCCACGGCGGCGCTGGAAAAACTTCCCTGACAGAAGCGGTGCTTTTCAATGCAGGGGCTGTGAACAGACTGGGGAAGGTGGAAGAAGGAAACACCGTCATGGATTTCCTCCCCGAGGAGATATCAAGACAGATCAGTTCCAGCTCTGCAACAGCTACATTACCCTGGAAGGATCATCAAATTAACATCGTTGATACACCCGGTTACCAGGATTTTATCGCTGATTCCCTTTTTGCACTGAGGGTTTCTGACGCGGTGGTGGCCGTCATAAGTGCTGTTTCAGGCGTACAGGTCAACACAGAGAGGTTGTGGAAGGAAGCCAAAGCACAGAACCTTCCGGGGGCTGTCTTTATAAACAAGATGGACCGGGAGCGGGCGGACTTTAACAAAGCGATCCTGGGGGTGGAGAAAACCCTTAAAGCGAGACCGGTGCTCCTTCAGATCCCCATCGGATCCGAAGCAGATTTCAAAGGTGTGGTGGATCTGATCTCCATGAAGGCATGTCTCTACGAGATGGACGGGAGTGGCAAGTTCACGGAGCACGACATCCCTGCCGATCTGAACGAAATGGCAGATGACTACCGGGAAAAACTGGTAGAGTTTGCCGCTGAGGGCGACGATGCCCTGGTGGAGAAGTACCTTGAGAGCGGCGAACTTACTGATGATGAGGTTTTCCAGGGACTTAGGGCAGGTGTTATTGCAGGGGACATCGTTCCTGTATTCTGCGGGTCGGCGACATTGAACATCGGAGTAAGGAAGCTACTTGACGCTGTCGTGGCCTTGATGCCATCCCCCGTTGACAGGGGTCCAACGATCGGTACCGACGGTAAGGGGACAGAGGCCGTGAGGAGACCTTCAGCTGATGAGCCCTTTTCTGCGTTTGTCTACAAAACGCTGGCGGATCCTTATGCGGGAAAACTCACTCTTTTTAAGGTCCTTTCGGGATCGCTCAAGGCGGATTCCGGTTTTTACAACGCGAGCCGGGATGTCAAAGAGCGTTTTGGCAATCTGTTCCTTCTTCAGGGAAAGAAGCAGATCAATGTACCCATGGTTTCAGCCGGACAGCTGGCCGCCGTGGCAAAGCTCAAGGAAACGAACACGGGGGACACCCTGACCGCGGAAGGCAAACCCTTTGTCCTGCCATCCGTCAGCCTTCCGGAGCCGGCCCTGTCCTATGCCATCAAACCAAAATCCAAGGGGGACGAGGAGAAGGTCAGCCAGTCTCTGGCCCGCCTTCTGGAAGAGGACCCCTCCCTGAGAGTGAGACGAGACGAGGCGACAAGGGAGAATATTCTGTCGGGTATGGGGCAGCAGCACATCGAGGTCACAGTGGAGCGTCTCAAGACGAAATTCGGTGTTGAGGTGGAGATGGCTGTTCCGAAGGTCCCCTACAAGGAAACAATCAAGGGGAAAACCAGTCTCCAGAGCAGGTACAAGAAGCAGACCGGGGGCCGGGGACAGTTCGGGGATGTTTGGCTGGAGATCGAGCCTCTGCCCCGTGGCGGCAATTTCGAGTTCGTGGACAAGATTGTCGGTGGTGCCGTGCCGCGGCAATACATCCCGGCGGTGGAAAAGGGCCTCAGAGAGGCCCTGGTTGAGGGGGTCCAGGCCGGTTACCCGGTGACCGACGTCAGGGTCACTCTTTATGACGGGTCCTACCATTCGGTGGACTCTTCCGAAATGGCCTTTAAAATAGCGGCTTCCATGGGGTTCAAGAAAGGTTTCATGCAGTGCAATCCCGTGCTTTTAGAGCCCATAGTCAATCTGGACGTTACGGTGCCGGATGACTTCATGGGTGCGGTGATAGGAGACCTGAACTCGAGGCGAGGGAAGGTGATGGGGATGGATCCCAGAAACGGTGAGCAGGTCGTCAAAGCCCAGGTGCCGATGGCGGAGATCCTGACCTACGCTCCCGATCTGAGGTCTATGACCGAAGGGCGAGCCTTTTTCGCCATTACCTTCTCCCATTACGAGGAGGTACCGGCCCATCTGGCTGGGAAGGTCATTGAAGAGGCTGGCAGCAAAAAAGAAAAGGAATAGATTATGGGCGACGATTTCGATCTTTTTCCCAAGCGGGAGAATCTCGACCCCTTTTCCTTCGGGAAAAAGGAGAAGACTTCCTCATCGGAAAAAGGGGATCCCACGGATGAACTGTTTGGCCAGGAGGACCAGGCCCAGGAAACACTGCCCGACCTTTCCGGCCTGACGGTTGATCCCCCCGAAAAGCCATTACCGCCTTCCGGTTTTCCCCTCGACAGACCGGAGGATGGGGCTCCAGCGGAGGAACCCGGGCTTCCCCCGTTTCAGCCGCCTCCCCCCACGACCCTGGAAGTTCCTGATACCGCACCGGACCCCATGGACGGCCTCTTTTCAGCCGCGTCCTCTTCTGAGGAAAAGACCTTCGACGAGCCTGTTTTGCAGATGCAGGAGGTTGAGGAGACCCCAGGTGACAAAGGTTCCAGAAAAACGCCTTCTCCCTTCGTGGTTATCGGTGGTGCCCTGATTATTATTATCGGCCTTCTTTACGGCGCTCTGACCTATCTGAAGAGGGATAAGCCGCCCCTGCCGGTTGTCCTTTCTACTCCCCCGGTCAGCGTCGAGGTTGAACCGCCGAATCCAGTTCCAATTCCTCCACCGGAACAGGAAACTGTGGAAAGTACGGTCCCGAGCCAGGACCAGGCGATCGCTGAAACGACAATGCCCGCATCCACTGATTCAGTAATGCCGGAACCTCCGACGGTTGCATTGGAGGAAACTGCATCCGTAATCACCGAAATTACTCCGGAACCTGAGCCTGCACCGGTCTCTGAAACGGGGGATTTCCCGTATTCCATCCAGGTGGGTGCTCTTATCCTGGACTCCAGCGTTGCTGAACTGGAAAAGAAATTACAGGGGCTTGGTTATGTGCCTGTCCTGAAAAAGGGGTCGACCACCGCCATGATGAATATGTTGACGGTAGGACCTTTCGGTAATGTGGGTGAAGCAAGGACGGCTCTATCCAGGCTCAAGGAGGCGGGCGTTGAATCAAACCTGAGGCGGCGCGACGACGGTGGTGCGATCATTAATGCGGGAAGCTATTTACTCGAGGAAAACGCTAACAGTGTTATGAAGAAAATCCGATCCCTGGGTTACCCCGTTAAACTGCTCAAGCGGGAGGCCACACTGCCTATGACCTTTGTACGAGTCGGGCAATACCCTGATCTGGAGGAGGCCAACAGGGCCAATGAGGAACTAAAGAGCAGGGGATTGGACGGCATTGTCGTCAAGCTTCAGTGAAGGGCCGATTGTGTATCCCTAACCGTCAACAGGACGCGGAGGGATGAGAATTCTGGAGGTACGGATGTGAAGAGTTACTTGGGAGCACACGGTCGGAAACATTTCCAATTTCCGTTGGCAGTGTGAACCGCAAGACCCGGCAACTATTCATTAACCGCCCATGCATAACAATTCCCAGCCGCCAGGTAAAATGGATGCAGTTCATCTCAGTGTCCTGATCAGGATGCTCAATTCCCGTGAAGCTACGGAAAGAGACGTAGCGGTACGGGCTCTGAAAGAAATAAGCCCTGAAAGCATCACGGCGCATCTTATGGACCCCAGGCTCGCACCCGAGGCCATCGAATACTTCGCCAGACACGCCGGTGATCGTAGGGACTGGATCAAGGCCCTGCTGAACAATCCATCCCTTCCTGAGGAGGATCGTGCTCTCCTGGTAGCGACAAGCGCCGCACTTCCGGAAGGGATGGAGGATCAGCTTGAGGAAGAGGAAGGACTGACCATCTCTCAACGCATCCAGAGGATGAACGTCGGCCAGAAGATCAAGACGGCCATGAAAGGCGACAAGGAAGCCCGCACCATCCTGATCAAGGACACAAACAGGGATGTTTACATGGCCGTTTTAAAGAATCCCGGCCTCAAGGAGAACGAGATTGAAATGCTTACCAAGAACACAGGGACCAACGTTGAGATCCTTCGCGCCATAGCCAACAACCGCGAGTGGGTGGCGAACCGGAATATCCTGTACGGACTCGTCATGAATCCCAAGACGCCGGTCAACCTCTCCATCCGATTCCTGTCCAGACTGGGCAGGAAAGACATAGAATTTGTCGCAAAATCAAGATCTCTTCCTGTCACTCTGAGAAACCAGGCCAGAAGGATGATCAGCTCGAAGCCGAAGAAAAAATAAGGGGGATCAAGAATGCCGGTCTTCAACTATCCAAAAAAGGAAGTGAATGTAAAGGTGGTCTATTATGGGCCTGGACTTTCGGGTAAGACCACCAATCTTCAGAAGATACACGACGGGATCAAACCTGAGTTCAGGGGCAAGCTCGTATCACTGGCCACACAGACAGACAGGACACTTTTCTTCGATTTCATGCCGATGGAACTCGGTTCCCTGGGTGGTTACAAGGTTAGGCTTCACCTGTACACTGTACCCGGCCAGGTCCATTACAATGCGACTCGAAAACTGGTCCTCAAGGGAGTCGACGGGATCGTCTTTGTGGCCGACTCACAAAAGGCCATGAACGATGCCAATATCGAAAGCGTGCTTAACCTCGAGAAGAACCTTCAGTCCTATGGGAAGTCGTTGGATGAAATTCCGCACGTCATTCAGGCTAACAAAAGGGACCTGGGTGAAGTGATCAAAATGGAGGAGATCACTTCCATGCTTAACCATCATGGCGCTGTTGTGACCGAAGCAGTGGCCTCCGAGGGGAAGGGTGTTATGGAGACCCTGACCGAGATCGTCCGACTGGTCATGACTGGTTTACGGGACCAGTTTGCCGCGGGATTGCAAAGTACACCTGCACCTCCTCCTGACCAGGCACCCGAACCGGAGGTAAAGCCTGAGCCGGCAACCGGATCTTCCTTCCCAACGGTTTCTCCTTCCAGACCGGTCGCGGGCGCGACGGATACGGAAATTGAAGCTGGGGTGGATGAAAAGCATTCATCTTTGGTTGATGGCGAGGATGACACAAGGATGCAAGATGACGAAGATGCGGATCGGGAAGTTTTTTTCGAGGAATCTGTGGACCAACCGGGATCTGATCATGAGTTCGGATCCTCCTTGGCCGGCGACTCTCCATCTGCCGGATCTGGCAGCGACAGGCCGGAGGATATGTCCGGGTCAGCGCCTGCGCCAGGTTCTACTGTCAAGGTTCTGGTGCCGGTTGAAGAGATCGGCACTCTGGAGCTATCTATCAATATCAGCGCCAGGATCCTGGAAGGTGGTGTGTTAAAGGCTGTCGGAATCGACGTTTCGGGTGCCGCTCTGGCAAATATCAGAACTGATCCTGCACCGCCTTCCCCTTCCGACACCGCTGAGGCTGTGCCGGAAGGGAAGTCTCCTGAGAAAGGGCCGGAGCCTGGTCCAAACCACGCCAGAAGGGAAGTGGGAGCGGTCGTACCTGAACCTGAATACTACGCTGAATCGGCTGCTGTCCGCGAGGTTCCTGGAGGACCGCCCTCGGAAGACAAGGAACTGGCGCCTCTCGGGGAAACATCCGGCGAGCCCCTCGGAATGCCCCTGGATGGACAGGACGACGACCTTCACATCCCGGACCTGCCGCAAGAGGAGAAAAAGATCCTGGATGAGGATCCTGCCATAGCGTCACCAGGACCGTCATCACCTGAACCGATATCCGGATACGATCCTACCGTTCAGGCGCTCGACTTCGATTTTCCGGAAACAGAGCTGGAAAATGAAGAGCCAAGGAGGAAAGGACTTTTTGGGAGGTTTAAGAAGAACTAGAAATTAGCCTTTGTAATGCTGGAGATAAGAAGAACAGGCGGCCGGTGGCCGCCTTTATAATGCCTTCCATGTTCCATGTTCGTCGTTCAACGGAAAAGGAATTTTTCGTGTTATGGGTTGCAGGTTCTGAGTATTGGTTTAAATCCTCAACCTTCAACCCTCGATTCTCCATATTTTTCCTCTGCACTCTACACTCAGGACCCTACACTCCTTCTATATTAGGCTGGTGCAGTTCGGACACCGTGTCGCGCTTATGGGGATTGTGGTAAAGCAGAAGGGGCAGTCCTTTGTGGTAGGCTCCGCTGCTGGAGCATCCTCGGCCCTCTTCAACCTGTTCAGGGATTTGATCACCATGAAAACCGCGAAGGCGATAATTATGAAACTGATGACCGTGTTGACGAAAAGGCCGTAGTTCAGGGTCACAGCCCCGGCAGCCTGTGCATCAGCGATGGTTGAGAATGGCCCCGCATCTCCCCCCTTCAGGACGATGAAGAGATTGGAAAAGTCCACGTTCCCCAGGAGCAGCCCGATGGGTGGCATGAGGATGTCACTGACAAAGGATTTGACAATGGTCCCGAAAGCCGCCCCGATCACAATGCCCACTGCCATGTCCACGACGTTGCCTTTCATCGCAAATTCCTTGAATTCCTTGAACATCTCATCCCTCCCATCCCCGGTTTGATACCGGATTACCTGTAGTAAACCTTCCGACAGGGTTTCGGGTCGATCCCCGCCTGCCGGAATGATCCCGGAGCAACAGTATCGATCCAATGATAATAGCATAGTTAGCAGGAGTATGTTCAATGTTGCGCTATCAACGATGTATGGAATTGCGGATCACAAATTACCAATCACGGTATTTTGGCCCCGTTCTTGCTCTATTTTCCCCATGAGATTTTACAGGCATGGCAAGATCGTTGAAGACCTCCCCCCCGATCCTTCTGCACCCGTTGTCATCCTGACCGTATCCCTTCTCATGGGCTGTCTTCTAGGTCTTTTAAACCCGCGACACGATCCGCCATGGCTGCCGCTGGCCGCGCCGGTCATATCTGCTCTGGCGATGTTACAACCATCGCCACTGGCGCTTGGTGCAGCTGGGTTGTTAGCCGGTATCGCCCTCGAAAATCTTCGGGCCTTTCACTCTGGGGATGTCACTGATTTTGAGAGCCGTGAGCTGACTGTTAAAGGCAGGGTTACGGGGAAAATGCCGTCTCTCTACGCCTGGAATACCGTTGCGGTTACCATTGCCGAAGTATGGGATACCGATCGTAAAAAGGTCCGTTTTGACCTCAGGGTCAATTTACCTGCCAGAGAGGAAGTGGCCAGGGGGGATGAGATCGTCCTGCGTATCGCCCTGGGAGAGGCTCATGCGCGGTCAGACATGCCTGGAATCAGGGGAATTTCGGTTTCCGGAGGGGGGGCATCTGATCCGAGGCCGCACATGAAGATCAAAAGAGCCCGCCAACGTCTCCGCAAGGAGCTCCACAGCAGGGAAGACAGCCCGGGCTGCGCTCTGCTGGGCGCTATTTCCCTCGGCGAAAGGTGGCGTGCGGGCGTGCGCTTAAGGGATGTTCTCCGGAAGACGGGTACCTATCACCTTCTGGCCATATCTGGCATCCATGTGGCGGCAGCCATTCTTCCGGTACTGGTTATTTTGCGCCTTTGTGCCTGCACTTCACAGCGCATCAGGCCCCGGGCCGTCCACGTTCTGTTTCTAGCATTGTCGTTCACTGCGGTCGGCATCTATACCTGCTTTACCGGGCTGAGCTCCTCTGCTCTGAGAGCCGTTGTCTACTTTATCCTGGCGGGGTCAGCGACGTTTGCAGTCCGAAATTCCCTGCCCATCCTCGACCTCTGCTGGTGTGTCCTTCTTATCACCTGCTTCAGTGCCGGTAAGCAGCCTGACTTATCCCTTGTTCTCTCGGCCCTGGCCGTCGCCGGTATCATCCTGAGTATTAACGGATGCAGCACCAGGGGCAGGAAAAAATTCATTACTGGATCAATACAGATGACCTTGGGAGCCGCCCTCTTCACCCTTCCTGTCGTGGTCTGGCTAGCCGGAGGCATTTCAGTTATCGCTCCTTTGGGAAACCTCGTGGCCGGGATGACCTTAGGCCTATTCCTGGTCCCCGCAGCGGTGCTTATTGATTCTGCTTCCCTGTGCCAGTGGATCCCTGTCGGTCCACTCGTAGGTTTTTGGGTCCGGGCAGCGGATCTTGTTTTCCGGCTCATGGCTCAAATGGCCGACCTTCCCATATCATTCATGCATCTTTCGCCGAAGGGGTGTTTGACTGCTACCCTGGCCGGCGTTGCCGGTATACTGATATGGAGGCGTAAAGGGTATCGCCCGGGGCAGGGCATGGTTGTATTCCTCGCCATTCTCGTCCTTTCGGCCAGCGTTAAGATCATCTCTGAAAATACCCACCGGAAAGAACTTGTGATCACTTTTCCCGGAGTGGGGCAGGCGGACGCCGCCCTGATCAGACATGAAGGCCTGACGGTTCTGGTCGATTGCGGTCCTGAGGGAACTCCGGGGCGGGACAGCCCTGTCGCCAGGACCCTGCAATGGCTCGGGATAAGGGAAATTGACGCGATCTTTTTGTCCCACCGGCATCCTGACCATGCCGGCGCTCTGGAAGAGATCATGACCAGGTGGCCTGTCAGGTTCCTCTATCTTTCTCAAGATCATACCCTGGACAGACAGCAGGAGGGTTTTACTCGCCGAACCCTTGTACCCCCAACAGTCCGGATCCTTCATCAGGGGGACGTCGTTGAGCATTCATTCATGACATTCACGGTCCTGGGCCCTGACGGGGTTAAAGGGGCTGGAGGGGACGTTAACCGACGGTCCCAGCAGGTGCTTCTGAAGGTGAATGATTTCGGGGCGCTTTTTACAGGCGATGCCGGTTGGGATCAGGTCCAGCTTTCTTTGGGCAGGATAGAGAGCCTCAACCTGATAAAGCTTCCCCACCACGGCAGTAAAAAAAACTTTCCACCCGACGGTTTTGACAAGGCTATTTCCAGGGTGGCCGAAAATGGTAAAACCATTGCGGTTTGTCCCTCCCGGCCTCCCGGAAGAGGGTCCCTTCCTGCCCCTGAAGTTGTCAAATGGTTCGAAGAGAGGGGGATTAAGCTTGTGTACACCGGGGATAACGGTATAAATATAATACACAAAAAGGGCTCATCCATGGGGCCTGGTTCTACTGTTGTTGACAACAATGACTGGTTCTGATACTAAAAACTGTTATTTTATATGTCTTTAGAGTATTTTCTTCCGGGGAGAATTGATGACCGT
>Ga0209536_100008301_pt1 | contig 15593 bp, 23 predicted proteins | sample DeeMarSeWOR28_12_FD_187461 | JGI IMG/M metagenome (GOLD analysis project Ga0209536, IMG submission 187461) | Marine sediment microbial communities from White Oak River estuary, North Carolina - WOR-2-8_12 (SPAdes) (version 2) | ecosystem: Environmental > Aquatic > Marine > Intertidal zone >...
CACTTTCTGTGCTCTGTAAAGTTATTGTCGTGGTGGTAGGGATTTGTAAGCTGACCCTTTCTAAAAGCCAGCCTACCTTGTTCGTAAGGAGTCATTTTCTTTTTTCCTTCATAGCCTCTAACATTCTGTTTAGGTACCACTGTGCCTTCTCCATGTCTTCTACAGGATTGTTTTTATACCTGTGCCTGTGTTGATATTTGATCATGTTTCCTTGACAGTAAGCTATAAAACCATCAACTCCTAAGACCTGCTTAATGTAATCAATACACTCGATACCACTTACATTATAATGAGCAGGTCTGTTTACTGGATCATAATCTGCCATCTACGCTCCTATGTCTACAATTTCACATACATCACCAGTACAAGCAAATGTCTGACTGCTTGAAGTGGTGTCCTCTTTTTCATACTCTGAAAGTTTAGCCCAGTCAATAGCTTTTGGCATTAAACCTAACAAAGTTTTATAATCGTGTTGTCCTATCTCCTGATAAGGTGCTTGCTGATAAGTATGCTCATTATAGGGCAGGAATGATACACCAGACATTTCATCAAAGTGTTCATGCACAAATGCACCCACAGAAAGCCACTCATCTTTTCGTACATTTACTGTAATGCTAGGTTTATGTTCACACCAGTGTCTTTGATAGATCAACCAAGTTTCTAGCTGCTCAATAGCTGAAAGATCTTCAGTTACAATAGCACCATTAGGAGCTTTGATTGGAAAACTAAACACAGTAGTAGCATCAGGCTTCATTACATCAGGCTCGTTAGGTATGCCTTGTTCTTTCATGAAGGAGGTAAGAGGGTCTTTGTTATCTCCCCTGACGGTTCTAATGTAATAATTCGAATGACGTGGGTGTATCCCAGAGGCGCTATCAACGAGCTGGGATACTGTTCCACTGGGTTTAACACAGGTAATTGCCGCTGACTTAGGAATGCCCAAGCGATCAGCCCAGCTATCATTAACGGCAACAGAAATTTTACGAAGATGTTCAAGAGTTTTATCCAATCCTTTATTCTTGGTGGTCAGTAACCTGTTGTCCATTATCCCTGTGAGTGACACACCAAGCAGACGTTCTTCTTCCGTATTACGCTGCCACACTTTTCGCAAGTATGGAAACTTGGTGTAGGCTGACTGAACTGTTCCAAGAATAGTTGCAATGCGGATCTTTCGCTCAAGATCTTCGATAGTGTCTGTAGCCCTGACCACAACTTCTGTAAGATTACAGAACTGATAAGGACGAAGAATGATTTCAGAACATGGATTAGTTCCAAAGTCCCAGTCAGGATCACGCCTATCAAATTTACTAGCTTGTTTTTTAGCTGCTTCACGGTTGAATATACCACGCTCACCACTCCCTGATTCGACCAGAGACATCCACTCACGCATAAAAGAGATGGCATCTGGTTTTTCTGTGTAAGACACAGAGTTATTAGCGAGAGCACGTTGAGGATCATTCTCCCACCAAGCACCTGACTTAGCGTGACGCATACGGTCATCACTCAAGTTAGATAAAGAAATCATAGCTGATCTACGGACACCACCAACTACAACTACTTCACCAATTTTACACATGATGTCATGGCACTCAATAGAGGATAGCTTTCGTCCCTGAGCATCTTTGAAGACTTTAATAACAAAGTTAAAGAGGTCTACAAGAGGCGCTGGTCCAGAAGCTCTACCACCAAAAGTCTTTAGTCTTGCACCTGCTGGACGTACAAGGCTTATGTCCCATTGAGGAATCTCACCAGCCCATAGGAGTGCCAACAATTGTCTAAACGCCTTAGCCCATCCCTCCTTACTGTCCTTGACAACGATAGTGGTATCGCTCTGGAAGAGAGTAGGGACTTCAGGGAGCTTACTGATGTACTGCCTCTCAACACTGAAGCCAACACCAGTACCACAGAGAAGAATGAACATAGCCTCATCGAAGGACTTAGGGTCATCTACGGGTAGATAGCTACAGTTATACCCTGCAGTATTGTCACGCTCTAAGGCTGGACCAGCAGTCATCATAGCCCTCATGGAAGGCATGACTTCAAGATTGAGGATTGCATCACGTATTTGATTTACGTATGTGTCATCTCCAATCTTTGGGCGTACTACATTGTCCATGTAACGCTCAACTGTTTCCAGCCAAGACTCTCTACGATTCTCTTTTTCCAACCATCTTGCATAGCGTGAGGTGTGAATAAAAGCTTGGTAGTCAGTTGGTAAATAGTTGTTCATCTTTTATCACCGTTTCCTTTCAGTGTACCACGTTTCTTTCGATCTTGTAACTTGTCAAGATTATTCTTCGCTACCTCTCCCATGTCAACATTTAAGTCTCTACAAAGAGCAGCGATATACCACAGACAATCCCCTATCTCGTCTGCAATACCTTCCCTATCAAATTTACCATCCCGTAAGATCTTCTTTACTTTGTTGGCTACCTCTCCTGCCTCTGCTGCAAGACCTAAAGCAGGATAGAGAACCTGATGTTCTGTTTTGTAGATTGCGGTATCAGAAGCAGCATTCTGATAATAATCAAAGCCAATATCTGATATGTTCCAATAGTCAATTTGTTCTTTAGTCAGCACGTTGTATTACCTCACAACTTGTTATTGTTACATCATCTAAGTCATAGATACAGTCTCTTATGAGATCTTCTATAACATCACAATTGTCTCCTGTCAACTCCAAGAAGTTTGCATCCCTATCTACAAGTATATTCAAAGTTACCTCGTAGGGAAAACCCAAGTTATACTGTTTTTTCTGCATTAGTCAAGCTTTCCCTCCCTTACTCTGATATTTTTTATCAGTTCGTCACTTGCCATAGACATCTCGTAATCTTCCCAACGAGACAAACTCTGGTTCATAGTAGCCATCCTGGACATTTCTCTTAACAATAACGCCCTTCCACCACTCCATGTTCGACTGGCCAGCCCAACCTTCTTCTCCTCCTTTGAAGCAACCTGCGACCAAGCCGATAGTCGGATGAGGGTGTGCATCGTCTTTAAAAAATAGACTACGCTTATGACTGTGGCCAACAGTAGTACTGCAGTGGCGTTTTTGGACAAGCCCATAAGCATGGTGTAGACCAGACATAGCTGTACCATAATTACCACTAGCAATGTAGTGAGCATACGAGACACCATCGTAATCAAAGATGGCGGGGGCCGAGTTGTTATATTGGTGATACTCATCAAACCATACATCCGTTTGCAGGTGTGAGAAGCTGATTCCGTAAGTAGCTCCTTCTAGTCTAGGATCGTTTGCTATAGCTTTCTTGATCCTGTTTTCGTGATTTCCTTCAAAGCCAAAGAAAGCTGGACGTTTCTTCTTCATAGTTCTAAACTTACGTCTCATCCTTTCCATAGCATCATTGTAGTGATTGATATCAGACTCATAGTTTTGAGCTACGATAGCCTGAGGATACCGTGTGTCAAAACTGTTGAGTGATTTCAAATCAGCACCATCACCTAGATCAATAACATAATCTGGCCTGATGTCATAGAGAAATTCTCCAAGCCAATCAAACCTGTCATTTGGTATTGATGGATCTGAGTGTGCACATGTTAGTACAACTGCTGTTTTAGTCATAGCATTCTGTCCTTGTATGATTCGCCAACTTCCAGTGGTTCTATGTTTTTACTGAAGTGTTTTACCCAAGAGTAGGCATCATCAAACTCTTCAAACCAAAAGTTAGCTTCTTCTATTTTACCATCTATCTCAGTCTTGCAAACAAGAAAGTATCCAATGTCGTTTGGAACATACTCATCATCTGGCAATTCTTCAATTGGTATCGGTCCTTCAACTATTCCCCATATTTTTATCGACAACTTTCCAACTCCTTAATAATTCCATGTAGTGATCTATTCCAATCATAACCACCCACGGCTTTCGGTCTGATCTAAAGAACACTACAGGTTCTTCTGCTGAATGTCTAGACGCTTGTTCGATAAAACCATAGACAGTTTTAAGTTCACCCTTACGTCTTTTAACTTCAATAGAAAGTGGTATTCTTTTTCTCGCTGCTGGTGATAGCTGTATATCTGCACCACTGTCACCCATGATAGTAGATCGTATGTCATCAGGTTCAAACTCAGGAAACGTCTCTAGTAACCTGTCTCGTATCTCCTGCTGACCCATTCTACCTTTTTGTTTAGCCTGTTTTGTCATCTCTGGCCTCTGGTACTTTAGGTTCAACTTCAACATGAACTAAAAACTCTGGTCCTTTGGAGTAGATGAAGGTACGAAGATTAGGCCAGCATAGCTTTTTAAACTCGCAATAGCTGCACTGCATGGCTAACTTCATGTTTGGGCTTGTCTTAGACTGTGGTACAGGCTCTACACGCTCTTGAGGTATATCTCCAGCTACCATAGCCTTTGCTTCTTCCATCTCCCTTTCTTTGTCTTTCAGCTCTTCTGTAAAATCATAAATGTCCAAACAAATGTTACCATTTTGTTTATCAATAGCTAAAAATGCACCATGTGTTTTGTCTGTTACAAGTGGGTCATCTTTACCTGCATACACATAAGAAGACAATTGCGATATGTAGCCAAAAGGATCATCATCTCTGAGTGTACCATCCTTAAACTTTTTGAAGGCATAAGAGCTACAAGACTTTACATCAACAGTCATACCGTCAATTACAGCATCTCTATGACCCTTTATGCCATGAACATCTAACTTATCTTGCTGACCTTTTACATCATGCCCTGCTGCCTCTGCCATACTGAGAATAAGCTCTTCGATCATGTCACCATAAAAGAACTTTAGCAGTGCATTTGGCTGTAACGGTTCTCCATCACTAGAGGAGTTTACTTTGTACCACAGTTTTCTTTTACAAGGTGTGCCAATAGACGAAAGAGATAGATACCCTCTCGACTTTTGTGGTTTAGAAAAACGGCTATTAGCCATACTAGCTACACCCATAGCCATACCAGAGCTGATGGTTTTACTCCAACCACCCTCACCTTGTATTACCTTGTAGATATCATCTACGAGTGTTGTTATCTTAGTCATACTGACTCCTGTAAATTAGGGGTGGAGCGAAAGGAACTAAAACCCCACCCCCAGTTGGCACCTTAGAATAATACGGCTTCTTCTGCTGGTGCTGGCTCAGGCTTCTTTGTAGAAGGTGGGGAGGCTCCATCGTCCTGAGGTTGAATGTATTGAACGTGATCTAAGACTTGCAGTGATTCAAGTCTAGAACCTATGCTACCATACTTTTCGATATCGTATACAGCAACTGTGGCTTCCACTACAGAGCCATTACCAATGGAACCGTCATTATCATAATCCCAAACAGTGCCATCAGACTTAGTAACAGTAGGCGCACCACTACTCCAATCATATCCAGTTTCAAACTTTCGGTCAAACTTGACCACTACCCCACGTCCCTCTGGATCTGGTTTAGCGATTCGTGGAAACTTTGCTGCTTGAAGTTTTGCAATCTCTGCATCATCAAGAATCATGTTGATGGTACAAGCTCCGTTGTACTTCTCGTATGAACCCTCTGCCTTTTCTGTAGGCTTGTAGCCATAAAGATCTCGATTCTGAGCAAACACTTTAGCCCACTCTGCAATTCCAGTTACTTTTACTATTCTTGTAGCCATTTGCTACCTCCTTTGTTTAGTGCACATCTGCATAGGTATTTCCATACTGTATATCAATACCTAAGTCAACATTTAATTTCAACTGTTCGTTAAGTTTTTCTATGGCCCACTGTAGAGTTGATGTATGGACATTTTCCTCTCCTTTTCTAATAACATTTATACTTTCATCATGGAACTGTCCAACTATGTTTGGTCGTCTAGTTCTATATAGTGCAACCCATCTGTCAAAGCAATAGGCACCAGTACTTTGATTGATGGTAGAGAACGCATCTTTTTCAAAGCGTAGACTATGCCAGAACTTACTGACTGGATTTTGTACCCACATGTCCTCATTGATACGTCTGATAGGCTGCTCACTTACAAACTGTTGCACAGACCAGTTACGATCCCAGTATGCATCCAAAAGCTTTTGTGCCTGTCCAATTGTCATACCAGTCTCTCTGGATAACTTGGCAGCACCAACTCCATAAGTAGCTGAGTAGTTTACTACCTTAAAGTTTTTACGTAGCTCTTTCAATTCTGGCAACTCACCTCTGTTGTATCTGTCGATTTGACTTTGAGTAACAGAACCTGCATGCTTTGCCAAGTCCAAATGTGGATCAAAACCATCTTGTGACATTTCTGCAACGTAGTCAGGATCGTATGGTTGCATGTAGTGACGCTTGCAAGTGTCCTCAAGAGAAGTCATATCAGCACCACACAGAAGATGTCCCTCAGGTGCTATCAAACAACCACGTATTTCTGCACCCCAAGGCTTGTCTACCCCAGGAAGGTTTACCAAAGGCTTCTGATGCTTGAAACGTAGAGTGTTTGTAAGACCTGATATCTCTGCCTTGACATACCCATCACGTTCACACTCAAGAAAGCCTTTGACAATACCAAGCCTGTGTTGAAGCACAGTAAGTCCGTCAAGAACACCAACCTGAGGGTTATCAGGTATCAGACGTTTTACTGACAGGGTAAGCTCACCATGCTTTCTGACTTGTGGTACAGGACCGTTAGTGCCTTCTTTGAAAGTACAAGGCTCCCAGCCCAAAGAGAACAGCCAAGTCTTGACTTGATCAGAGGACATAGGATTAGCTGGCTCTACACCCTTGACCACAGATATCTCACCGTCATAGTCCAGAGGGTAGTCATTCTCCTCGCAGAGACTTTGCCAACGCTTTCCAAGAGCAGAAAGAGATCCATCCTTTTTAGTCATGTTCTTTGGCTTAGTCTTCTGAACAATGACTTTAGACATGGGCATGACGTCAGTAAGCTCTTCAACCTTCTTGTGCTGTTGCTCTAGTAACTCCACAGACAATTGCTCTGCCTTAGCTACATCAAGCTTCCAACCCTGCATCTCTGCCTCTCTAGCACAGTCCATCTTGAACTCAAGATAACGAAAGAAACGGTTTAACTCTGTCTTGCTTTTGTAGATAAACATAAACCTACCAAGTAAATTCTTCCAGAGTTTCCAGTTAATCTTTACATCTTCAGTACAACGGTGGGCGTACTCTTCTGGTGACAGATTCTCCCAGTCATTGATCTTAGGCTTAGGAATACCAAAGTCTTCGCCAAAAGATTCAAGTCCATGACGTGACCTATTGTAGTTTATAACCCAAGACATAGGAAGAGTGTCAAAACGTTGAGCTTTGATTTGAATACCCAGTATCTTCTCAAGAAGTGGTATATCAAACCGTATGATGTTATGACCAATGAGGCCACGTTGTGATAACACTAGCTCCCTCATCTCGTCATAGTCAAAGAGAGTCTTGTAGTTCTCTCCATCAGAGGTGTAAGAAAGGCAGTGTATCTTTGTAGCATCATCCAACAGGTTGTCAGCTTCTACATCGAATACAATCATGCCGCCATATCTCCTTGCACATACGGAACATCTTCCGTGAGTATTGTTGTCTCAGGATCGTAGTACACTGACCCTGCATTACCTAATCTAGCAAAAGGACGGTTCTTGTCAACTATAAAGTTGGTGGTATTTTGAAGAATTTCATCCTCTGACTCAACATCACGTTCGATCTTGATGCATATGATTGCTTCTTCCTCAAGAGATGCAGCATACTTTGTACGTCCGTCATCATTGACCTGAGAGATAAAGATCACACCAATGTTCAACTCCTTGGACAACTGAGCCATACGTGAGCCTAGCGTTGTGAGTGTACTGGTGGCTCCATCAACGCCAGAGTTTGACAAGTAGGCAAGACGCTGTACGTGATCTACGAATACATAGTCAGCACCAAAGACAGTAGCAGCAGTCCTAGTGTGATCCAAAAGTTTGAGCGGGTCATCATGGCTCCTCATTTCAAAAAGAATAGTGCGGTTGTTTTCTGTGTCTGCTGCGATCTGACCTGCACGTATGATCTCTTCCATTGAGACATTGTTGGCTGCAGCATCATCATTGGTACGTACATTGCACCCTAAGTGATAAGTAGCCATAGCCCTGTAAGTGTTGGACTTCATCTCTTCCATGTGCAGAAGTGCAATCTTTGTCTTAGGAGTTCTAAGCAGACCCATCTCAAAGTATCTGATCACCTCAGTCTTACCCATACCCCTTGGCGCTTTGATAAAGGTAACACCACCTTTGACCATACCTCTGATCTTTCCATCAATACCAGAGTGTCCAGTGGGCGTGTATTCATATGGATTCTCGTTGCGTATTGCCCTTTCTACATCTGCATCAGAGATAAAGAAATTGTCAGGAGAATACTTCTGAGGCTTCATAGCTGCCCACATAAGTTCCTTGCCATCTCCAGCAGTCAGGAAGTCATTTGCATCCTTGTGCTTTGACATTGGCACGTAGAAGAACTTCTCAGGTATGGCAGAGTAGATCTTGTCAGCAGCAGACTTACCAGCAGCATCCAGCTCACCTGCATAGATCACACTCTCAAAAGAATTGAGATACTCGTAGTTCTTTTGCAGAAACTTCTCACCTATAGATGCGCTGGGTATAGACTTGACAGGAAACTTCTCGCCAAGAATCTCATAAAGACTGGCAGCATCAAACTCACCCTCAGTCAGGTACAGACGTTTGCTAGTGCCAGCATTAAACTCTGGTCCAAACAGATGAACCATTCCAAGTCCAGTATCCTTTACCCAAGTCTTGGACTTGTCGTCATAAGACCTGTACTTAGTTGTGTGTGGGTACTTGTAGGCATACCGTATTGGTTTGCCATCTTCACCAAGCTGCAACTGTATGCCATAGAGTTGACATACATCAGGCTTGATACCTCTGATACCTTCATACGTACCAGACTTCACAGGTATATCCATAATATTGATCCTTTCTTTTACTGGGTATTGATCCTTTGCCCAATCAAAAGTTGGTTCCAAACTTGGGTAAGAGTTGCCGCAACTGTGGCAGTATCCATACCCGTCATCATTCCAGTTAAATGCATCACTTGATCCACAATCCTCAAATGGACAAGCTAAGTGGGGCGTGTCTCCTTCTGCCATCATTCCTCCTTCAAACAAAACTCACACCAAGTATTCGGTGTAGGGCATCCGCAACTTACACATAGATTAAAACCGACAGTATTGCAAGCCTCTTTTTCTTTCGCCCTCTGCCTTTCTTCTTTTGTCATGGGACGTATCTCTTTTATTGGGATGCCGAATGTATATTTCATTTCCTATCTCCCACTGGTGGATTGTTTTCTCCATAGTTTCCGTACTCATCAAACCTCTCATCTTTGTTGTACCTGATGTGATCCTCAATGAAGTCATACACTACACCCATGTCTAACTTGGCTGCTGCACAGTACATCACCAACTTTAAGCCTTCCTCTGTCAGTAACCCACGGGCGTGTGCATCCATGTGAAACTTAAATGTTGCACTACCATCCTCATGTTCTTCTACGGTTTCAACACCGATAATACCTGCATCTTTATTCATTCCTGCACCTCCGTTACAATAACACGCACAGGCTTTAACATGGAGTCTCCACGCTCAAACTTTCTGTAACCTACAAAGATTGTTTGACTTGGGTTTGGTTTTCTATTCCAGAGTGTACGCCCAAACTTATTTGAAATTAGTTTGTTTTTATCTGTGTCTTTCATAGCCCAATATTCATGCGTATTTTTATCCATCTTTCTTCTCCTTCAAGAAATAACCGTTAGGGTGGTAGTTACTGTCCTCACAATGTGCAGCTCTGTGTCCCTCTTTTGGTCCATGCGTGTGTACATCTAAACACATGGGGCAATGAAAGGTCAATTTGTTTTCAACCTTATCACATTCATAAGTTGGTATATTCATCCTGTTCTCCCTTTACATAATGCCATCCATGACACAGGGAATAGCTTGTGCATACTCCTACTAATCTGATTGGCTACCTCTTGTGTTTCCTGTTGTGTGTCAGAAGCACATCTTAGCAGACACATATCAGCAAAGGCATCAAGACTACCTGACCAGTACCACTCAGTCATGGTGGACTGTGGTAAGACCATACGTGCTTGTTCAGGTGCTACTCCATGTTTCAACAAGTCGTTGTAGACATGAAGAGATATTCTGTAGTAATTTCCTTGCTCTTCATACCCCTTCCAACCACAGTGGATGTGAGCATATAGGGGCAGTTCAACAACACCAGAAGACCCTTGCTTCTTATCAGCACTACGTCCACGCCACACATCAGGCTCATAGAACTCAGGCTCTTCATCCACGTACCTACGGCTAATCTCATTCCATCTCAGAAACTTATGCTTCACAAGTTGACGTGCTACAAAGATAGGTGCCTTGACATGGAAGCTGGCAAAGCAATGCCCAAAGGGAGATGTATGTTTATGCTCTGCCAGATACCAGATTAGTTTCTCATCCTTATCTGTCGTGTAGGTATTATCTGATTTCTTTCCAAAGGAGACTCTTGCTGCATTGACCACAGTAACATCACTACCCATGTGATCCATCAGTGTTGCCTTAATCATCAGTAGTCCCCCTCATCATACATCTCTTCAGTTTCACCCACCATTTCATTCCAGTCCTCTGGTGTGATTCCTGTTTGTATAAACTCCCTCTCATCAGGTGTCAAGTGGGGAAATACATCCTGTATCAACTCTCCCCTGTCCCATCTTACAACTTGCTCTGCTGTAATATCAAGATCCATAAAGTTTACCTTCTGGGTGAATGGACTTTTCCTAGTTACCCTCATTTTGATCTCCTTTGTGCTTCAGCTTACGCTTGGGTACAGGTTTCTTCTTGTTGGGAATATACTGCATCTTGTACTTGGGTTGCCTCAAGTCTTTTGCCATAGGGTTCTTAGTGTATTTGCTCGTCATGGTACCAGTCACCCCATACTTCCTCAAGGGCCAAGTTGAACTCAGCATTGTCTGCGAGAAAGTGCAAAAGTTTAGCAAGCTCTTCTGCGTATTCATCATGTAGTGTCCCTTCTTTAAAACAATCACCCCAAAATCTCAGGGTGTCAGGTGGTATTAGCCTCATCTCTGCCTCCTTTCCAGTGCAGACTTAGCCGTTTTAAAGCTAAATTTATTGTAAGGGTTCAGACTGCTTACGTTCTTGTGACCAGTCACAGATTGAATAGCCAAGTGATCCACCTCACCTTCAATCATTTGAACAATGGCAGTCTTACGCAAGTCACCCACCTGTAGCTCGTCAGGAAGCCCCACAGAAGCCTTTACTTGTCCAAGCAGGTTGGTCATCTGTGATACTGTTAGCGGCCTGTAAGCCCTGTCCTGTGGCCTGTGGTGAGGTACTACGTATGGTTGGAACCCCCAGTCCTCTTCCTGCTGCACCAACATGGTGTAAAGATTGTCAGGAACAGGTAGTTCAACTGTGGCTCCACGTTTTGATTGATTGATTGTCACCTTCCTTTCTTCTAGGTCAACACTGTCCCATTGCAGGTTACGAATATCTACAGGGCGTTGCCCCCACTCGTAGCACATCAGAACAATCAAGCCAATGTTTCTCCATTCAAACTTAGTAAAGGCAGCATCCAGAAAGTTCATCACTTGATCGTGTGTCCAGACGACAGACCTTGGAGTACTTGTTCTCTTCTTGACTCGTGCCATTGGATTGTACGGAATGTAATCCATCGACACAAGGTAGTTCATCAAAACAGAAAAGATGCGAGAGCAATGGTTGGCATTGGAAGTAGAAGTCTCAGCTTCCCAAGTGTCATACACCTCGTTACACAAAACGACATTGATATTTCTGATGCTGACATTACCAAGAGTCTTACCCATCACTCTCATGGAACAAAAAGATAGCATCTTATTTTCGTAACCCTTTTGAGAAGAGGACGAAAGAGAGGCAAACTGTCTGCTCCTCAAGTACTTATCTGTTGCTGTTCTGAATCTCATAAGTTCTCCTTACTACAGTATACTTATGTATTTATTTTTCTTTTAAAAGATATAAATACTTTAGTATACTATAGTATCAGTTATACTATTTTTGACGATATGTCAAGCTACTGTGCGTATTTGTCACATGTATCTCCTCAAAGCATAGTTGTCCATGTATGAGGCATACTGTGATGCATCCTCAATGTGACACTCTTCCATGAGACTGTAGGAAGTGAAACCGTATGCCTCAAGTAACTCTGCAACTTCTTCTGGATAATTACAAACAACATCAAGAAGTGCATCTTTTTCTGACATAGACTCCCGACCAGAATACGAATCGAAAGTACCATAGTAAGTACTCTTACGGTTGTATGTGTAGAGTGGATCAACAACATCTGGATCACGTACAAACACTAGCTTAGACCAGTCAGCAGCAAGCAGTGCAGTAACCAAAAGGTCAAGGTATTCAAGGTCTTGTGTCTCATTCTTCGTGTGTTGATTGTAATAGCCAACACTGATGTTTGTACACTCAGAGACAATACCAGCGTACTCATTACTGTCAGTGTACGATCCACCATCATCTGCTTTAAGTTGTGGTAAACCTAGTGCTTCTGAGAATGATTTTGCAAACTCATCGGAACAAGTACGGTATCCCATTTGGTGTGTGATCACAGACTTGTCACCGTACCTGTCGAAAGAGATGACTGCATCAAGCTGGTGTATCCACTCTGCGTCATCAAACACAATAGCACCACTGCCTCTGCAACCAACCTCTTCTGCTGCATGGACAACATAGACACCCTCAATGCCATGCTCAATCATGCACAGAAGTATGTACACACCAGTGGTACAGTCAGCACCAAGACAGTTGGATACCTTGGAGTCAGCAACAGACACAACGTCATTCATTACGATAAGCTGTTGCATACCCTCACTGTTGTGTACTGTGTCATGGTGGGCAGTAAAGCAGAGGTTAGGCTTGTCACCAATCTGCAGGATGTAGTTACCGTGAATGTCTGGCTTACCAAAGGTAGGTTCCAGAAAGCGTTCACAAAACTCTCGTTGCGTTTGTGTACCCTCAGGTCTTTTGTAACGCAACATTTCAATTATACTATGCATTATTCTGTTTCCTTTCTGCAATAGATGTCCTTGTCATTCTTGTACCACTCATCAGAATGTTTATTAATCTCATCAACAGAGACGATATGACCATCCTCTGTGGTACACATTTGGTTATTGGGGTAAATCTCATCATCCCAATCTGACATAAAGTAGTCAGTCTTGTATGTGATAGGGTCAATGTACCAATTTTCGTACTCACAGTACAGTACATCATCGTTTGACCAATACCTACCGTCACTTTCACAATACACATAATCGTCATTGTAGTCAAGAGCTGCACGGGATACAGTCACTTCAACTCTGTGTCCAGTTCTATTTATATAATAGGCAGTACACATCTCGTCATTGTGGAAATGCTCACCGTAGGACTCACAATAGAAGTGAGTATCATGGTAGCAAGACTCACAGTATCGTTCATCTGTACACTCTGAGTACCAGTAATCATCCTCGTGTACACCCTCACCACATTCATGGCAAGTATAATCGTAGTCATTGAGTACACCAGAGTAGTTACTGGCGTCAATCTCCCCACGGTGACAGATAATAAGATGCTTACCGTCATCTGTGAGTGTACGTGGATCAGGATCAATGTATGGAGCAATGAAGCCACTGGAACCATAAGGAATACGCTTGAGTTTGGCACCCTCCCAGTGACCGTCAAGGTTTACACTGCGTGCAATCAGGTGATGGGAGATAACGTCGAGTGCTTGCTCTGATACACCGTAGATTGGCCCTGCTTGCTTTTGGTCCCCCTCTTCGTTGAGATAGACCACACAACGAGAAGCAATGTGTCCATTTTGATCTGTAGTGTAGACAATTTCAAAATCTCCACTTGCATAAGCTGTAGCTGGATGAACTGGTAGGTTATCGAAGTCATACCGCATACAACTATGTGCACTGGACTTACGGTTATAAGTGGTATGGATGTTTTCAGTAGGTGATTGCTTTCCTGAGTAGGCAAGGCTAAAGTCCTCCGCTTCCTGTGATACATGAAGTGTCAACTGACGCTCTGAAAACTCTCGAAGAAAACTGTCAGTCATCACAATGATTTGCTTGTGGTCAACCTCTGGAAACATGTAAGAGAAAGCACGAGCAGGACGCATTGCAACCTGTCTGTCATTGTCACGGTCTCTCTGCGTCTGGTAGATGGATATCTTACCCACTGCAATGTTGGAGCGCATAGGTTGGAAAGCACGAAGGCGATGGTTCCATTTGCATGTATCGTCCATCACCAGAGTATTTGTGAGCTGATCTTCTAGCCATTGAAACAGGCGTCCATCAGTACGAAACCAAGGATCATACTCACGATAGGCACCCCATACACGAAGTACAGGATCTTCTTCATTCTCATCCTCAAGGTATACACGCTTGGCAATGAAGCCATTGTGTTCATCTGGTATGATGAAATAGTTTGTGCCATTGTCAAGTTGAATGATACCGCCTAGATCAGTACCGTCTGTACGATATGGTTTGTACATAGTAATGTGATCTTTGATCTCAGCAGGTACACGCTCTTGAGAGATTGCCATAAAGTCATAAGCCATGTGTCATTCCTTCCATTCTGGCTGTTCACCCCAACGCCATGTCAGAGTGATGTTACGTTCCTTCCATCTGTCATTCATATACAGACGGTATGCTTGGTGTACATCCTCAATGTGTGAGTAGTCCACCCCACGTTCCTGATTTCTAGCACAGTTTACAAACCCTGTCAGATCCTCCTGTGGAAAGTCTCCATTGTCTGCATACTTCTGAAACAGTGGTATCAGTAGGGCAGACTTATGTACACCGCCCTTCTGTATGAACAGGTGGGACATATGAGATAATAACCAACGAAAGTTAGCCCGTGATTGTCTAGCCCAGATGGTGCAAGGATGGTTCAAGTACGCCACCCTGTACACCTCAAGATCCGTATCAGGACACAGTGTACGCACTGCGGTGGACAACATCTGTGCAGACTCAAGAATCATCTTGTTCTTACGGATGTCATCCAACCACAATGCTGACTGCATAGGACACTGATCCAATGCGAATATGTTCACGCTGTAAACTCCTTTACTACTTCAGCAGATTCACAATCTACACCAAACCTGTGTAAATTTCTCCAAGATATGTAAAGAGGGTCTTCAAACCACTCACTCGGAAGAGGCTTGCCGTTAAATTCCACTTGCTCATCATCAAAAACGGCTGTAAGCTTTGCGTTTCTGCCCCAGTTACCTATTAGATTTTCATTGTAGTGGTAAATCTTGTCAGGATCATAAGTTTTAAGCTCAGATATACTCAAACCACCCACAGAAGATTGACCTAAGTTTATTTCTATTTTGTGTATCTTACCACCCTTTACGAAATAAACTGAATTTCTGTTGTAGCACTTTTTTATCAGTGCTTTTATGCGGATACCAGATTTTCCATCGTATATGTACATTACCAATCTCCTCTCAGATCACTGTAACAAGTTACTTACTGCTTTTACGAAAGTATCCATACGCTCGGTATGGGTACGGTTGATTTCTTTCAAGTCCTCAATCTGACCCTGCAAGTCCATGATCTGTGCCTTGAGATCACCGTTCTCGCTTCTCACCATACG
>Ga0209536_100008302_pt1 | contig 15593 bp, 9 predicted proteins | sample DeeMarSeWOR28_12_FD_187461 | JGI IMG/M metagenome (GOLD analysis project Ga0209536, IMG submission 187461) | Marine sediment microbial communities from White Oak River estuary, North Carolina - WOR-2-8_12 (SPAdes) (version 2) | ecosystem: Environmental > Aquatic > Marine > Intertidal zone >...
CACCAATGTCGGCGATGACAAGTATGATGCCGGCCCGTTGATCCGGCATCCTTACGCTATCATTGCCGACCGCTGTCCGGGGACTCTGGTCTTTGATTTGTATGCCGGCTGCCCCGGATTTAATGTTGCGGTGGAACTCGGTTTAATGCTCTCGTTGACGGGGTTTCTGCAAGCCGGAGACATCTCCGTCATCGTGGGGGCAGAAAACATTCACCGCGCCAAGGCCTTCAAGCCTCACGACACTTCCAATATCATCTTTGGCGATGACTCACTGGCCACAGCCCTGCAAACCCAAATATCAATAACACCTTCGGGAGAATATTCCAATCAGCGCAAGGGTAATTTTAAAATCGAAAAAGACCTTGTTACCGAATTGGCGCAAAACATCCATGACCTCATTGGAAACACGGATATCGACGGTCTGATCATCGACAATCAAATCGGAGATCTGGTCCACAGGGTGCCGGCAATAGCGGCCCGTGTTCAACATGCTCTGGTCGAGCTGATGTATCCTCAAGAGGCCGCCAATGGAACCTTTTTGAAGTTCAGGGATGCTTTGGATTTCTACGATCGAAACGTTAAAGCGTTTGCCTTTGATATCATGACGCTGGATGCCTGCGTTGAACACGTTGAAGCGATTGCAAAGGCGTATGTAATGTCCGGTAAATACAAAAACGTTGTGTCGGTTTATCTATCGCCGGAACGAACCGGAACGATCTGCCTGCATGAAGGTCGTCATTATAGCTTTGAGCGTCCCCGATCAGGAATCATCGACACCAACACGAAAACCCATGGCTGTTTTGCCAGATTCATTCAGGCACTTCCAGAAGGTAATGAAATCTGGGGCGACATGGATGGCAAAGGTGTGTTTCTCTATGCCACCCGCGGTGCCAAATTCCACCTGGAAGAATTATTTTCGCAAAACCATATCAGATTCGAGGATTTTGACCTCATCGTAGAGCATCAAGCCAACTTCGCAATGATTCCGCTGACCCTGGAGCAGGTACTCGATCTGGAGCCGCAGGAGAAAAAAGCGGCGATTGCCGGACTAATTGCAAACAAAATGGTCACCAATGTCCACCGTCGCGGAAATTGTTCGGTGGTTTGCATGCAGCGCCTGCCTTATGATTTAAAGCGCGGCGCGCTGCAAGCCGATATTGTCCAGGGCTTTGAGGTGAATGCCAATCTGGATGAGCTAAGGCGTGCCAGGCTGATTTTAATGGACTCAGTGGGTGCCGGTATGACCAGAAGCTCATTTATCCAGAAAATTTAGCAACGCATATTAAACGGGTAATTCGCCATTGCCGCGATAATCCCGGCCTCCCTGTTTCGCCTGTGCTGGCAGGTGATGAATTGCCGTAAGTTTTCACAAACGAAATAATAATGTCTCACAAGCGCACGATAACCATTGCGGTCGGTGCTGCCGCTATTCTCATCGGTCTGTTTCTCATTCTGCTGGCGGCTGCCAGCTTTATCCTTCCCCGATATCTCGAATCCCGCGTTATTCCCAAAATTGCCGCCGATGCCGGCATTTCAGACTATGAACTCGATGTCCGCCGGGTGGGGTTGAATGGGGCCGATCTGGGTCCTTTGAGAATCGGCCGGGACAAAACCCCGGCCCTGCTGGTCAGATCCATTCAAATCGACTACAGGTTAAAAGGATTGCTCCGGTACAGAATCGAGCGCGCCGTATTGAGTGGAATCGAAATTCATGCTGATTACAGCAACGGACATTTCAGTTTTCGGGGTTTTGATCTTCAAGCGTTTTTGTCGGGGAAGCCATCCAAATCGAATAGCAATGCCCCGGCGCGGAAAATACCGGCTGCGGCTTCAATTGGCAGAATAGAAATCAGAAATGCCACTGCCATTTTTGAGATTAACAACCGGCTTTACCACATACCCTTTGAAAGCGATATCACTGCTGAAGATCGATCCGCTGCTGTTTTTGATGTTGACGCGCACTTTTATCCCCGGGGGCAGAAAATTTCCGCAGCCATTAGAGCCGATCTCGACGCTCAGAGCGCCGTTTTGCAGCTTGACGCATATCAATTGGATCTTGTGCGATTCGCCGATTTGCCCGGGATTTTCCCCGACCTCATTTTATCCGGAAAAACGCGGATTAAGGGTGCCGCACGATTCAATTATTCACCTTTTGCACTTTTATCAGCCAACCTCAAACTTGAGCTGCAGGAAATCAATATCTCTTATGACACCGTCCGAGTGCAAAATGTAAAAAGCGCAGAGGGCCAAAAAAAGCCATTTATTGTCGCGGCCGATACCGGCGACGGCCAGAAGTGGGATATCAGCGGCTCATCCCTGTCGGTGGTTTCGCCGGTGCCAGTCGAAATTTCAGGGTTTGCGGGTTCTATCCGCACCAGCCCGGAATCCATCAAAAGTGCCGGAAACGTTGCGGTCGTTTTTGTGCCATCGCCGGTGTCGGACAAACAGGCAGTGAAATTGGAAAAAGCATTGCCATTTGAGGCAGCCTATAGCGCCGGTTATGATCTAGATGGCGATTGGCAATTTATATTAACGAACAGGGCCCAGAAGAAATCCAGTCTCAACCCTGCCGAGTTTAGATTTGATCAGTACAAAATTACTTCAAAAATCCCAGATATCGACCTTCACATGGAAAAAATGAACCGCAACATTAAAACGGCCGGCAGCGCCAGGCTCTATGACATTAAGCTGATATCAGGTCCCATCACCGCCCGCGTGCCCGCGTCCGTTTTGCAGGGCTCTGCGGAAATTGATCTGAGCGGCAAAAAAACCAGCCAGGCAACGCTAAAGCTGAAATCGACCGGAACCGGGATAAATCTGGGGTCGAGAAAAATCGATATTCCAGAAGCTACATTGAGCGCAAACTTCATCCAGGATGAAAAATCATCGATTCGCGCTCAGGGTCTTTTGCGTTTTTCCGATGCGGATCTCAGCGATCCGGAACTCAACGCTGCGGCCCATGGGATTGCAGCTTCTCTTCCCCTCAAGTGGCCCGTGCACGGTGATGCAAAAGCAGGCGTCATATCTGTTGCAGGCCTGAGGTATCAGAATCTGGATCTGGGATCCGTTTCCGTTAAGGTTCAGCAAACCGAAAACGGATTAAATTTTGCAGGGAATCATTCCAACCGCCTCATTCCGGAACTGGCGTTAAAATTCACGGGGAGTGCTCACCCGTTTTCAGAGCAAGACCCCAAAACCGAAATTCAATTTGAGCTTACCCGGTCGGAAGTCAAATCAGAAATCGAGCTGGGCAAGTTTTCAGCCGCCGCCCAGGGTATGCATCTGGCCGGAATATTTTCGTTCAATGGCAATTTGCTTGTCAACCCCAGAGAGTTCGGGGGGGGGTTGAAGGCAAAGCTTCGCGATGGACGGCTGTCATGGCCGGAGAATAAAATTACAATCGATGGTATCCAGGCAACACTTTCACTGCCGGATTTGCCCAATGTGCGCAGCGCCCCACAGCAGACGCTGACCTTCAAAAGTGCTTCCCTGGGAGACATCGAAGTCAACAACGGCAGTATCGATTTTCAGATTGAATCGCCGCAATCATTTTTTATTGAGAAAAGCCGCTTCAAATGGTGCGACGGCAGCGTGGACACCCAGGCCATGCGCATAACACCGCAAAAAAAAGATTACAACCTGGTTTTATTTTGCGACCGCTTGAACTTAGCCAAGGTGCTCAACCAGTTCGGCGCGGCCAACGCCAATGGACGGGGTACGGTAAACGGTAAAATTCCCCTGCGATACAACCGGGGCATTTTGAGTTTTGATGACGGCTTTCTGTTTTCAACGCCGGGCGAAGGCGGGAAAATACTTCTAACGGATACCGAGATATTAACAGCCGGTGTGCCGCCCGGCACTCCCCAATACGTTCAATTGGAGCTTGCAAGAGAAGCTTTGAGCGACTATGATTATACTTGGGCAAAGCTGAACATAACATCCGAAGGCGAAGATTTACTGATCGGGTTGAAACTGGATGGCAAGCCGGCCAAGACCCTTCCTTTTGTATATAAGAAAGAGATTGGCGGATTTGCAAAAATAGAAGCCGACGGCCAGGGATCGGTTTTTCAGGGAATAAATTTGAACGTGAATTTCAGGCTGCCGCTCAATAAAATATTGTATTATAAAGATATCATCAATATGATGAAGTAAAAAAGGAGAAAATGATGCCCAAACCATTGATGATCATACTTTGCACAGCTCTGGTTTTTCTTGTCCACGGCTGTACCCAGCACAAGGTCGAAGTGGCTCCGGTCGAGGTCAAGCCGATCCACATCACCATCGATGTCAATGTGAAAGTCGATAAAGCGCTGGATAACTTTTTCGAAGATGTCGATGCTGCAAAAGAAAAAATTGATTGAACCCCGCCCGAGTGATAATAAAAAACGATTAATGCGTATGCCGCTATTCAAGGAGTCCGAGCATGAAAAATAAAACGTTTGCAATTACCCTTTCAATTCTTTTGTCGGCAATATTCATAATGGCTGCCACTGCAATCGCCGAAGACATAAAGGCCCGCATGAAAGCCCGGCTGCCGATTATTGCCGAGCTCAAGGACAGGGGCATCATCGGTGAAACTTTTACAGGCTATCTGGCCTTTCTCGGCAATAAAAAGGAAAAAGAAGATGTGATCGCCGCCGAAAACAGCGATCGCGAAAAAGTGTATGCCGCCATTGCCAAACAGCAGGGAACCACAGCCGAATTGGTCGGCAAACGACGGGCATTACAAATTGCCCAAAAAGCAAAGCCGGGTGAATGGCTGGAGGACGCCAAAGGTCAATGGTATCAGAAAAAATGACGCGTATTACGGCTGCTGCAGGGAAGATCCACCTGCATGGATAAAGCGCCTGGCATATTGCCCGGCGTGGAGGGGATTGCCCCCGGGCGGGCTGTCAAGGATGCTCAAAGAGATGCCCCCATCGGCGCGCGAGCGTTGGTGAAAACATCCTTCATTTGACTTGAAACATAGGCCGGGTGAGACGAGATTTTTTACATTGCGGGCAACGGCCGGGGTGCGTGAACCGTTTGCGGTCCTTGAAAACGTAACCGCAGCTCAGGCATTGACTCGGATGAATAATCAGCTTTTTTTGGGTTGTTTTTACAGAACGGGCAACGTGAGCCAGATGGGCATATACCTCCCGCTCCTTAATTCCCAATTGCCCTGACAGATCCCGGGCGTCCATCTCGGCCCGGCTTAATAGAGAAATTATGTTTTGGCGGATGGTTTTCATCGGCAGCACCCGGCACCACTGTTAATTATCCCTCGAAATTTCCTGCTTTAACAAACAGCACCCAATCTTATATTGTGGTTCGCCGTTCTCTTCATAAGCTAAATTCTGCGGTTGGATAAGTTTGTTCATCACACAGCCTTCGGGGATGCTCAGCCGAAAAAAATCATCCTCGTTGAGTCTTGCGGTGCGAGTCAGCTTATTTTCATTGAATTCAAGGCTGTGGATCGGAAAATCTTCGCAGAGCGGGCAACGATAAACCCTGCCGTTGGGGAAAACAAAAAAATTGTCAGCCACAAGGCCGGCGCATTCAAAAACTTCTTCAGGGTCTAAAAATACCCTGGGATAGATGGCGGTTATGCCCAATCCCGCGACATCATGAGCGATCTGCGGCACAGTATCCAGCCATCGGGACCTTGAAACCTGCAAGTTTTGACGGTCAGCTCCCGATCCCTCGCCTGCGGCAGATTTTCCGCGCAATCCGATAACCTGAATAAAAAACCGACCCACCTCGAGTTTGGCGAGCAACGGAACCATTTTTTCCAGCTCATCTATATTCAGACTGCTGACGGTGTATATCAGGCTGGTGGAAAATCCGCGCGCGGTTGCTTTTTTTAAGCCGTCAATACACGCTTTGTAAGCCCCGTCTCCTCGGATGGCATCGTTGGTTTTTCGGGTCGCCCCGTCAAGGCTGAAACTAAAATAATCGACCTGCTGGGGATCGACTTTAGAGAGGATGTCGTGAAAAAGATAGCCGTTGGTGTCCACGGTTACGGAGTTGAACCCGAGGCTATTGGCATGCTTGACGATATCGGGCAAATCCGGGTGAAGTGTCGGTTCGCCGCCAAGCAGGATTAGATTCGTTTTGCAGCTCTTTCCGGCAAACTGCTCCAGCCATTTTTCGATGGTGGCCAGAGGCAGGATATTTTCCCCGTGCTGGGCAGGGTTAATATAGCAATGCCGGCACTTGAGGTTACATTGGGTAAGGATATGAAAAAAGATATTCGTGAATTGTTTCGAGAATGAAACGGTCTTCGGGACGGTCATAGCTGTTCAACCAGCTGATTGACTTTCTTTTTGGCTGCAATCAACTCTTCGTTGGTTGCGCGCAATCGGATCGACATGTATTCGGCAAAAATCCGGTATAGCAGCAATAAAAAATCCAACCTTTCATCGCGTGTACTGCCGGGAGAAATTCTGTTTTTTGCCGAGGTGTCCACAGCCAGGCAGATGGTTTTACCGACGGCGGAAACCGAGGCAGATCTGCTCATACTGTCAATGATGCGCATTTCACCAAAAATTTCACCCTTCTTTTCCATGATGCCGATCTCAACACCTTCTTTGGTAATCCGGATCTTTCCGGACAGCAGGAAATAGAGCCAGGGGTCAAAATCACCCTCTTTAATGATGCGTTCACCGTCCTCGTATTCCCTTATTTTGCTGAGTCTGAGCAATTTTCCCAGGCTCTTGGCCTCGAAATTCTTCAAGGCCGGAATGCTCATAAGCTTTTGGATATTCTCAATATTATCCTTTAGATATTTCGATTCAAGCATGCTCCCCTCCCGCTGAATCCCACTGGGGCAGGATTCAACCTATATTCTAACCCGCAAGGCCAAAAAGGGCAAGCGCTAAGTGAATCCAGAGCCATTGAACCCACTGAAAACAATAAGAATTTACAAAAAATGACAAACCCCTTCAGCGGATAAGAGATGAGGGTTTTCGAGCCAATTTCAGTTGATTTCGAGGCAGTCCTTGGACACCCCGTCATCAAAATAAACCGGGTAACATCCGTCGAAACAGGCTTTGCAAAAATGCTCATGGGGTTTCTCGATGCCGGTGGACTGCAAAAGCCCCTCGATGCTCAGATAATGCAGGGAATCAAGGCCCAAATAATCCCTGAGTTCCTGCACGGACTTGCTGGCGGCAATGAGCTCTCCCCGGGTCGAAAAATCAATCCCATAATGACAGGGAAACCGATGCGGCGGGCCGGCAACCCTCATGTGAACCCGTTTTACCCCCATCTCCCGTAACGATTTTACCCTTGTCCTGGTGGTCGTTCCCCGGATAATTGAATCCTCGATAATAACGATATCTTTTCCCTTCAAAAGCTCCTTGACCGGGTTGAGCTTTATGCGTACACCAAAATCCCGCATACTTTGCGCAGGCTGAATAAAGGTCCGACCAACATAATGGTTGCGGATCATACCCATCTCGAAAGGAATTCCGGATTCTTCCGAATAGCCCACAGCGGCATAACTTCCCGAATCCGGGAAAGGCATCACCAAATCAGCCTCGGCAGGCGCTTCCTGTGCCAAACGCCGCCCGTGCGCTTTGCGGGTAAGATAAACATTTTTTCCGTAAAAAGTACTGTCGGGTCTGGCGAAATAAATAAATTCAAATATGCAAAAGGCGCGCTGGTCAGCCACAGGGGTCTGAATACTTTTAATTTCGTTGCGGTCGATAATGACAATTTCTCCGGGATTGAGCTCGCGCACAAATTCCGCCTCGATCAAATCAAAAGCACAGGTCTCAGAGGCCAGAACATAACTTCCATTCAATTTGCCCAGACATAAGGGCCTGAAGCCATAAGGATCTTTTATCCCGATGACTTCGCCCCTGCTGGTCAGCATCACGAAAGAATACGCACCTTGCACCCTGCTAACCGCTTCCACCAGGGCCTGTTCAAATCCGAATTTCAAATTTTTGACAAAAAGATGCAAAAAGACTTCCGTGTCCATGGTGGACTGGAAAATGGAACCGGACTGTTCCAGTTCATTTTTCAAAAGATGGGCATTTACGAGATTGCCGTTGTGGGCCAGGGCGTAAGATTTCTTTCGGTGACGCACCATCAGGGGCTGGGCATTGATGAGGATGGAACTTCCGGTGGTGGAGTAACGCACATGACCGACCGCACAACTGCCTTGCAACTCTTCCAGAATGCGCACATCAAAAACATCGGAGACCAGACCCATACCTTTATGCTCAATAATCCCCTGGTCTCTGACAACTGAAATGCCGGCACTCTCCTGCCCCCTGTGCTGGAGTGCATATAGACCAAAATAGGTCAGCTGGGCAGCATCCGGATGGCCGCACACGCCGAACAGGCCGCACGCCTCTCTCGGCTTGTCGTCGACATTTGACACTTGATATTTCTTTGTTGAATCTTTTGAGAGGTGCATCTATCCTTGTGCTCCTGATTCCGATAAGCCCTGGAATTTAATCGTTCATTTATGGATGAACACTAGTTGTATTCCTGAAGCGCCATGACCGTCAAATCCTTGCCCTTGAGCGCCTGGATGGCCGTGAAAAAAGCCGCACCCCCGGCGATGGTTGTCGCATAGGGGATTTTATATTTCAAAGCATTGCGCCGGATGTAATATCCATCCTGGCGGGTCTTGCTGCCGACTGACGTATTGATGACCAACTGAATTTCTCCATTTTTGATCGCGTCGACCACATGGGGACGCCCGACAGAGACTTTGTTTACCATTCTATTTGAAATTCCGTGGCGCTCTAAAAATTTTGACGTTCCGCGGGTTGCCATGATCTCAAATCCGGCTTCCTTAAATTTGATCGCCAGAGGCAATACTGTTTCTTTATCGTTGTCGATAACACTGATAAACACCGCCCCTGATGTGGGCAAATTCTGCCCGGCACCGAGCTGGGCCTTGGCATAGGCCTCTCCAAAATCAAAAGCAATCCCCATGACCTCTCCGGTGGATTTCATTTCAGGGCCCAGTAAAATATCCACGCCCGGAAACCGATCAAAAGGCAGAACGGCTTCTTTGACCGAAATATGCTTGGGAATCTTTTCTTTAACGAGGCCCAGTTCTTCGAGGCTTTTGCCCAGCATCACTTTGGTGGCAAGTTTTGCCAGCGGAATGCCTGTGGCTTTGCTGACAAACGGCACGGTTCGCGATGCCCTGGGGTTTACTTCGAGAACATAGAGCTGGTCGTCTTTAATGGCATACTGTACATTCATCAAACCGACCACCTTCAATTCCAGGGCCATGGCTTTGGTTGCATCGGTAATTCGGCGGATGAACGCGGGTTCAATGCCTGCCGGCGGCAACACACAGGCTGAATCTCCGGAGTGCACGCCGGCCTCTTCGATATGTTCCATAATGCCGCCGATAACGGTGGTTTTGCCGTCTGAAATAGCATCCACATCCACCTCCCATGCATCTTCAACGAACTTGTCGATCAGCACGGGGTGCTCCGGCGAGGCCATGATTGCCAAACGGGTAAAATTTTCAAGACCCGCACTGTCGTAAACGATTTTCATCGCCCGGCCACCCAGCACATATGAAGGACGAACGATCACCGGGTACCCGATGGCTTCGGCAACTTTCAGCGCGTCCTCCACACTCCTTGCGGTGTCGTTGGCGGGTTGCACTAAATTCAGTTTTTTCAGCAGCGCTTGAAAATGCTTGCGGTCCTCGGCCCGATCGATACTTTCGGGCTGGGTGCCCAGAATGGGAACCCCGGCCCTGTGAAGTCCGGCGCATAGGTTAAGCGGTGTTTGACCACCGAATTGCACAATGACCCCCAGCGGTTTTTCCGTTTCCACGATGTGCAAGACATCTTCAAGGGTGAGGGGCTCAAAATAAAGCTTGTCGGATGTGTCGTAATCCGTGCTGACGGTCTCGGGATTGCTGTTGACCATAATGCTTTCGATGCCCTCTTCCCGCAATGCAAAGGAAGCATGGACACAACAATAGTCGAATTCTATTCCCTGCCCGATGCGGTTGGGGCCGCCGCCCAGGATCATGACCTTCTTGCGATCCGAATGCCGGGCTTCGTTTTCGGTTTCATAGGTCGAATAAAAATAGGGTGTGGCGGCCTTAAATTCAGCGGCACACGTATCAACCAGTTTATAGACCGGCTGGATCCCGAGGTCTGCCCGCTTTTGCCGGATGTCTGCTTCACTGCATCCGGTCAAGCAGGCCAGCTGAACATCTGAAAATCCCCATTCTTTGGCTTGCCGGATCAATGCAGTGGAAAGCCGGGTTCCGCTCTTTTGTATTTCCTGCTCGAAATCCACTATTTGACGAATATGGTATAAAAACCATGGGTCGATACCCGAAAGTTTGTATATGGACTCAATCGGCATTTTCTGGAGCATGGCTTCACGCAGAAAAAATATGCGCTGGGAATTTGCCGTAGCCAGTTTCTGTTCGATCTCAGATCTTGACGGTTTGCCGTTTTTATAATGTTTCGGATCATAGGGAAACTTGCCATCACCTCCAAGTCCGAAGCGGCCGATTTCCAGAGAACGCAAGCCCTTCTGCAACGCCTCTTTGAAGGTCCGGCCGATAGCCATGGTCTCGCCGACGGATTTCATAGCAGTGGTAAGATAATCAGCAGTTTCAGGAAACTTCTCAAATGTCCAGCGCGGCACTTTGACTACGCAATAATCCAGGGCGGGCTCAAAAGAAGCCAGTGTCTCGCCCGTAATGTCATTGGGTATCTCATCAAGGTTGTAGCCGACGGCCAGCTTGGCGGCAATTTTGGCGATCGGAAATCCGGTAGCCTTGGAAGCCAGGGCCGAACTTCGGGAAACCCTCGGATTCATCTCGATAACGACCATTTCCCCGTCAACGGGATTGATGGCAAATTGAACGTTGGAGCCGCCCGTATCCACGCCGATCTCGCGCATGATGGCAATGGAGGCATTGCGCATCAGTTGATATTCCTTGTCGCTCAGGGTTTGGGCCGGGGCAACCGTGATGCTGTCACCGGTGTGAACACCCATGGGATCGACATTTTCTATGGAACAGATGATGACCACGTTGTCATTTTTGTCACGCATCACTTCCAGCTCATATTCTTTCCAACCCAGAACCGACTCCTCCAGCATAACCTGACCGATCAGGCTGGCATCCAAACCGGCTTTGGCCAAGTCCTCCAGTTCCTCGGGGTTATAGGCAACGCCACCCCCGGTACCGCCCAGGGTAAAGCTGGGCCGCACAATGATTGGATATCCAATCTCTGCGGCAATTTCACGGGCGTCCTCCATGGTGGTCGTAATGCCGCTTTTGGGAATGCGCAGTCCGATGTTGGACATGGCATTTCGAAAAAGATCCCGATCCTCGGCTTTTTTGATGGATTCGGTGGAAGCACCGATCATTTCCACGTTGAATTTTTCAAGCACGCCCAGCTTTGCGACTTCCACAGCCGTGTTCAATCCGGTTTGACCGCCGAGGGTCGGCAAGATGGCATCCGGACGTTCCTTTTGGATAATCTTGGCAACAATTTCCGGCGTTACGGGCTCGATATAGGTGCGGGCGGCAAATTCCGGATCGGTCATAATCGTGGCCGGATTGCTGTTGACGAGGATAATTTCATAACCCTCTGATTTCAAAGCCTTGCAGGCCTGGGTGCCCGAGTAATCAAACTCGCAGGCCTGACTGATGATGATCGGTCCGGCGCCGATAATAAGGATCTTTTGGATATCGGTACGTTTTGGCATTCCGGTACTCTCTTTGTTGGCCGCCTTGGGATCGTCCCGCCGCCGGCGGGACTTAGGCGCTGTGTCGCTTTTTTTAACTCTTTTCCATCAATCTTGTAAACTCGTCGAAAAGGTACCTGGCATCGTGCGGACCGGGTGATGCCTCGGGGTGGTATTGCACGGAAAAAATCGGAAGCTTACGGTGTCTGAACCCCTCCAGCGTATTATCGTTCAGATTCATATGGGTGATCTCGACATCCTCGCGGTCCAGCGTTTCAGGATTCACGGCAAAGCCATGATTCTGGGATGTGATCTCGACCCTTCCGGATGCAAGATTTACCACCGGTTGGTTGACACCCCGGTGCCCGAATTTCAATTTAAAGGTTTTTGCGCCCAAGGCCAATCCGATCAGCTGATGGCCCAGACAAATTCCGAACATCGGCCGGTAATCCAGGAGTGTTCGAATGGTATCGATGGCAACAGTTACCGGTTCAGGATCTCCGGGGCCGTTCGAAAGAAATATGCCATGGGGCGCCATGGCTTCAATAACGTCGGGGCTGGTGAAGCCCGGCACAACGATGACCTCAAAACCTGCCTGGGTAAGCAACCTGAGAATATTGTATTTTATACCAAAATCAAAAGCCACCACCGATCGCTGTTGATCGCGATGCCGCCAAACGGCTTTATCCAATGCAGATAGATCAATATCCGTGTAATCGGGTTTGCCGTCTTTCCACCGGTAGGGTTTTCGCGTTGTAACCATATTCATCAGATTTTGCCCGGCCATACTGGGAATTTCCCCGGCCCGCCTCACCAATGAGGAGGGATCCAGATCCTGGGTCGAAATAAACGCCCGCATGGCCCCGGCCTTTCGAATATGCCGGGTGAGTGCCCGTGTATCCAGATGCTCCACACCCAGGATCTTCTGATTTTTAAGATACTCGGCCAGCGTGGATGTGGACCTGAAATTACTGGGAAAGGCTTGATATTCTTTAACCAGAAATGCCGCAACCTGTATGCGCTCAGACTCCACATCCGCGGAATTCACGCCATAGTTTCCAATCAGCGGATAGGTCATCGCCACCATTTGTCCGCTGTAAGACGGATCGGTTAATACTTCCTGGTACCCTGTCATCGCGGTGTTGAATACGATTTCCCCAGAAGCCTCACCTTTCCCGGTAAAAGAACGACAGGCGAAGGTGCGGCCATCTTCCAGTGCTAATAGTGCATCCATAGGTTTTATATTGGGCATTTGGTGTTTTGTTTTTCGTTCTTCGTTTTACCTGCTCATTGCGGTTTCGAGTTGCGTGTCGTGTTCTGGGCGCTGCGGCTTGCGGATTTTTTGCTTTTACTCGATGGGACCGTTTTCGACCAAGTCCCACACGCCGCACGGGCAGGCACCGGCGCAGAAACCGCAGCCGATACAAAGGTTTTCATCTACCACATATTCGTAACCATGGTTGTCCAACTCTTTTCTGCTAATCGCAAATTGAGGGCAGATGGAGACGCATATACCGCAATCCCGGCAGGCACCGCAAGAGGAACATTGAGATCCGCAATGATCCAGATCAGCATATTCGGTTATTCTGGGATCAAAATACTCCAGGACAACACGATCCCGATTGATCATCGGCCGCCTTTGCCTGGTTGGATCTTTGCCTTCCAACATATCACATATCGCCCGGGCAACGAGGCGACCGGAACCGATTGCATCGGTTAAAAGCCCCGGTTTGACAACATCACCGATGGCAAAAACCTTTGGATCCGTGGTTTGGTAGCGCGCGTCAACTTGAACGAACCCATCACGAATAGCAATATTTTCGGGGATAAATTCAAGATCCGGCGCGTCTCCAATGGATATGAATACCGTGTCGGCCGGAATCTGTTCCCCGGTGGTCAGGGTCACGACGTCTTTGCCTATCTGGCGGGCAAAAACCGGCCACCTGAATTTTGCGCCCACAGCTTCGGCGGCTTTGCGCTCCTTTCCGAAAGAAGCCGGTGGCTGCACATCCAGCAGGATAATTTCTTCCGCCCCCAGCCTGTGGGCTTCAACTGCCACATCACAACCAACGTTGCCGGCACCGATAATGACCACACGCTTTCCGACGGCGGCCTTATTTGACTTGGCGGCCGTCAGAAAATCAAGTGCCAAAACCGCTTTTTCATTTCCGGGTATCGGCAGGGTCCTGGGTTTCTGCGCTCCGGTGGCAATCACTATAAAATCAAAATCTTCTCTCAGCAGCGCGATATCCTCCCGGCTGAGGGGCTGTTGCAGGCGGACCTGCGGCAAGACTTCTTTAATTCTTTTTAGCTCCTTTGAAATCACCTTCTGTGGAATGCGGCTTTCGGGAATCACGCGCGAAAACTTTCCGCCGAGATCTTCAGCCATTTCATAAATGATGACCTGATGCCCGGCCTGCCGAAGCTGCCAGGCCACGGAAATTCCTGCCGGCCCGCCACCGATAACGGCAATTCTGTTTTCGCCTTCGGGCGGAAGATCCGGAAGTTTTGCCTTGATACTTGCCTGGCCCAGCTGAGTGACATCTACCGGCACCATTGCGGAAATTTGCCGGGTGCATGATTGCATGCACAGATTCGGACACAGATACCCGCACACCGATGCGGGAAAAGGCGTGTAAGCCAGGGCCAGATCCACGGCTTCATCGATGCGGCCCTCCCGTATCAAGCGCCATCTTTCCTGAACGGGAATTCCCGTGGGACAGGTGGCTTCACAGGGCGCTGCGTACTTGCGGTTTTCCCAGACCGGCACAAAACGGCGCATTACGCCCGTAACAATAACCCCGACGGGGCTGCGATCCATCTGGGTGAGATCGCCGATCAGCCCCCCCTTGCCGAGCTCATTTTCCCAAACCTCGCTGTAAAAAGAATTTATGGATCGCATCGGGCGTGCAATTTTTTCCTGCGGGCTGCGGGCCGTCAGAAATTGCCACTGATCCGGATCGGACAGGGTCCGCAAAAGTTCGGGGCGACCGATTTGCTCCAGAAATTTTTTCAGGTGCTCTGCCAGCCAGTTCCACTCCGGATCACCAATTGGCACCATTTTGGCGTCCGCCCGGCTGTAACCGCTATGCGGTCCGCGAAAAAAGACCTTCCCACCGACCATGCCGACAAGCGGCCGGTAGCCCAGGATATCATCGGGGTTCTGAGGCTCAAAGCCGCATATGACAGCAACGCCGCCGGCCATGAATTCCCCGAAATAATCTCCGGCGGATCCCAGCACCCATAGTTGCGGTGGATCAAAGCGAGGATTATTTTTGGTCATGGTCATGCCCCGCGCACCGATGTTGCCGGCCACATAAACCTTTCCCTGAGCCATGGCGTTGGCTGTACCGTTTCCGGCATTTCCATGAATAACGATCTCTGCCCCGGCATTCAGCCATCCCACATCGTCGGATGCCGGTCCCATGACTTCGATATGCGTATTCGGAAATCCCATGGAGCCGATGCGCTGTCCGGGATGCCCGAAAATCTTCACATGAACCACTTCATGGTGCGCCTGCCAGAGCCTGCCGCCAATACCATGCTGACCGAAGGCATCGATATGCAGAAACCGTTGGCCCTGGGCTACCGCATCTTGAATCCATTCCTCGAGAACTCTGGATTCGACCCGCTGCCCGTCGCGTTTGCCGGAAACCACATAGTAAGACGTTTTGTCGCTGTGAGTTGAATCACTCATAGGGAACCCCAAATATTTGGACTTAAATCCGAAGCACGAAATCCGAAATGCGAAACAATATTAAATTCGAATTTGTTGCAAATTTCAAAACATGTTCGCCCTTGGTGGATTCGGACTATAAAATCGTTCTTTGCAAGACAAACATAAAAACGCTTGTCATGACGACATGCTGTCTTGATAATTGCCACCGGGTCAGACAATATATTTTATCTGTAAG
>Ga0209536_100008303_pt1 | contig 15593 bp, 10 predicted proteins | sample DeeMarSeWOR28_12_FD_187461 | JGI IMG/M metagenome (GOLD analysis project Ga0209536, IMG submission 187461) | Marine sediment microbial communities from White Oak River estuary, North Carolina - WOR-2-8_12 (SPAdes) (version 2) | ecosystem: Environmental > Aquatic > Marine > Intertidal zone >...
TCCGGTTTGTCCTGATCGGCCGACAACAGAAGATCATAGGAAGCTTTTTATGTAGAATGGATCTTGAAGGATCCTGGCTGGTCTACAGGATCTTGAGCGTGGATGATTCCATTCCGAGCCTGGTATTTCCACCACCCATAAAATCAGAGGCAGTAGTGATACCTAAAGGCGTGGGTGAGATAATCCGTGAAACGGAGGATCGATTTATTTATCCCAGGCACATTTATCCATTTTATACACGACTTAACATGAGGTGGCTTGGAGGTTTAAAAGGTAACGCAGGATGGATTGGTATCTTTGACGAAGGCTTTGAAGATGCTTATGGCTTTGTGGCTAATCGCACAGCCACTCCTTTATGGGCCAGATCGCTTGGGAAATGGTCACATCCCTATAGTTACCGCATGCGATTTATCAAAGGGGATTATGTGCAACTGGCTAAGGAGTACCGGAAATGGATCCAAAATCAGGGGGCCTTCGTAAGTCTTTCTGATAAAATGAAAATCAATCCACAACTTGACAGTTTTTTAGGTGGAAGGGCTTTCTGGCTGAATCTGGCCTTTCCAGCCGTACCCGATCAGACAGCCGGAGATTTTCTTTTATCCGAAGAACAAAAAGATAGAAGGGGTAAGGAACCAATTCAGATTTTAAATACTTACAAGCAGGCAGCCGAAAGGATAAGACGCCTCCGGAAATTGGGACTCAATAAGGGATTTGTAAAACTAGCCGGGTGGATTAACGGGGGATATGATTATTCGCATCAGGACATTTGGCCTCCCGAACCTTCCCTGGGTAATATTTCGGAACTGCAGGAATTACTTGCCATGGAGGGAGGTTTAATATGTGGATTACATGATAACAACCAGGATATCTATGCGCATACAGAAAGCTTCCCCCAGGGTGTTATCCGGAATGCGGATGGTGAATTGTTGACGGGAGGAGTATGGGCTGGAGGTCAGGCGTACATCCTGGGATCAAGGGCGAGTGTGACATATGCTAAGCGAAACTGGAAGAATATCCGTACATTAAAACCAAAGGCAATGTTCGTCGACATTATTACAGCGATGCAACTATACCAGTCGTACGAGCAGAATAACAGACTAAGCAAAGCAGAAGATCTTCAGGCCAAAAAGGAACTTATGAAATTTTATAAAAACCAGGGGATCCTTTTGGGAAGTGAGGAAGCAGCTGACTTTGGGATCCCCTATCTCGATTGGTACGAAAACAGACATCAAAGGACAGCAGGTGTTTCAATCCCTTTATGGCCGCTTGTGTTTCATGATGCAGCTTTTTGTACCAGATACGGTGGAGTAATGCGGAATGAATCCTATCCCGGATGGCTCGAGGATATGTTATGGGGGTATTTGCCGCATTTTTCAATTGGTGCGGAATGGGATCTAGATGAACTTTTTACTTCCATCGGTCAGGTAGACGAGTGGCATAAACGAATCGGAATGGCGGAAATGGATAACCATCGTTTTCTCTCGGAAGATTTTACAATAGAGCAAACTGAATACTCGACCGGTGATTCCATTATTTGTAATTTCAGTAACCAGCCGGTTACCATTGATCAAAATACGATTGAAGCGGGAGGTTTTCTGATCACTTCGTAATGGATCATAAATATAGTTTGATTTTTGCATGGAGATCCTTTTTGTAATTATCAAGACAGATTTTAAATCAATCCGTCTCGAAAGTTGGATTGGTATATATCTATCCGGGATTTTTTACAAGAAATAAAGTATATTAACCCGTGGAGCTAATTGATACAACATTTAGAGATAATCTAGACTATGGATACGCATTAATTATGATTTTTAGATACATTATTTTGAGATCTTTGTTACCTGGATTCTTTGTGTCCAAACTGCCATAACGTTTAGAGACACTAATACACTAAGAAACACAAGAATGTAAATATTTAATTCATACAACAGGTTTTCTCAAGATCTCGCTGGACCAATTTCAATTACCATAAATTATGAAATATTTTATCTGCTTCCTGTTTCTTTATCTTCCCTTTTCATCCATCGCCCAGGATGCCGATTCCCTTTGGATCAGGGAAAATTATTATAAGATCGAACGCAGCATTCCCATGCGTGACGGTGTAAAACTTTTTACATCCATCTACATCCCCCGGGATTCCTCTGAAAAACATCCCATTCTGATAACGAGAACTCCCTATTCCTGTAAGCCCTATGGGAAAGATAACTGGAAGGATTACTGGAATTCCTATAGAAAAGCATATTTTATGGAGAAATATATCATCGTAAACCAGGACGTACGGGGTAAGTGGATGAGTGAAGGTCAGTTTACAGACATCCGGCCTTACCGACGCGATAAAAATGGAGATGAAACGGATGAGGCGAGCGACAGTTGGGATACCATTGAATGGCTGATCAATAACATACCAAACAATAGCGGAAAGGTAGGGGTTTTTGGGATTTCCTATCCGGGTTTTTATGCAACCATGGCGGCTGCCTCCGGACATCCCGCCTTGATAGCAGTCAGCCCTCAGGCACCGGTTACCAACTGGTTTATAGGGGATGATTTTCACCATCATGGAGCCTTCTTTCTGATGGATGCATTTAATTTTTATGTGGGAAGGGGATTTGGCCTGCCACATACAGGGCCTACTATGGAAGATGCACCCAAATTTGATTATTACACACATGATAATTACAAGTTTTTCCTCGAAACAGGTCCACTCGTTAATTTTGCCAGGCTGGCAGGAGATAGCATACCTTTCTGGCATCAGTTATTTGACCATCCCAATTACGACGAATGGTGGCAGGCGAGGGATGCCCGGAACGCCACAAAAGATTTACAGCCTGCTATGCTCTGGGTTGGAGGTGAATTCGATGCAGAGGATCACTGGGGAGCCTGGAATTGCTACCTGGCGGCTGAAAAGAATAATCCGGGCAAAGAATTTAACAAACTCGTGATGGGGCCCTGGTGGCACGGCCAATGGGAGAGTAAAGGCGGCAGCCACCTGGGAAATATTTATTTTGGATCCAATACGGCAATCTGGTACCAGCAAAATAGAGAGATCCCCTTTTTCAATTATTACCTTAAAGCAAAAGGGGATATTTCAAATATACCGGAAGCCACGATTTTTATAACCGGGATAAATAAATGGCATTCCTTCAGTCAATGGCCCCCGGAAGAAACTGAAATTAAAAACCTGTATCTTAACGAAAATGGTAGCCTTTCCTGGAAAAAACCAGATGTTACAACAAACTACAGTGAATATATCAGTGATCCTGCGAATCCGGTACCCTATACGGAGGATGTTCATTTCAACCGCAGCCGGGAATATATGGTTGATGATCAGCGGTTTGCCGAAAGAAGACCGGATGTGATTACATTTAAAACGGAAATCCTAACCGCGGAGATTACCATAACAGGCGATGTGGTCGCGGATCTTTTTACAAGTATTTCCACTACGGATGCCGATTTTGTCGTAAAGATCATCGATGTATTTCCGGATTCATTATCATATAATGACGTGGATATTTATGCTGCTGAAGATCCCCGGCTTATCTACCCTATGGGAGGTTATGAGATGCTGGTTCATGGAGAGGTTTTCAGGGGAAGGTATCGGAATAGTTATGAGGTGCCGGAAGCTTTTATTCCCGATAAAATTGAAAAGGTCCAATTCAGTATAGGTAATATCGCCCATACTTTCCGGAAAGGGCATCGCCTGATGATACAGATCCAGAGTTCCTGGTTCCCACTCGTTGACCGGAATCCACAACAGTTTGTGGATATTTATAAATGCAGCGAAAATGATTTTAAAACGGCGACCATTCGTATTTACCACGATAGTTACTACCCAAGCAAAATTTATTTACCCTTGTTTGATCAAAATAAACCATAAGTACAGGTAAGGTTTTCTTGTAATATCAATAGGGGAATTAATTTCACTTCTACTATTTTTTAATTAATATTAATTGTTCAATCCGTGAGGTAGAATTTTACAGGATACTCATAAATAAAATCAATGATGGAAAACACAAACTTTCACTTCAAAATATTTATCCTTTGTTTAGTCCTATCCGGATTTTCCGTTCCATGGGTAGTCATAGCCCAGACCGGTGTCGGAACTGAAGCACCTGGAGATGCTGAAATTCTTTTCGATGGAACCCGTGAGATGCTTGATGAAAAATGGACCTACTGGGAGGGACCGCGCTTTTCTGCTGAACTACCGATCAAGTGGAAAATTGTTGAAGATCCGGTCGATCAGGGTACGGTTGTCAACAGCAATGATCCCAGTGCGGCAGGTGGAAAATATGGATCGGCAGATATTGTGACCAAAAAAAAGTTCCGGGATTTCCGGTTGCATGTAGAGTTTCTGATCCCCTATGCGGGAGGTAACAGCGGCGTATATCTTCAAAACAGGTATGAGATTCAGGTTCTTGACGGCGATTCGACCCGGCATGGTCTCGGAGCGGTTATTAATGAAACGGAATCCCCTTATTATGCTTATAATGGCCTCGGGAAATGGAATGCCTACGATATTGTTTTCAGGGCGGCCAGGTTCCAGAATGGGGAGCGAATTGAAAAGGCAAGGGTTACCCTGTATTTCAATGGCAAGAAGGTGCATGTAAATCAAATGATCAATCAGGTTTGGGGAGGACCAAATTCCGGGATTGATGGGGGTAATGATGGTGGAAAAGGCATCACAGACACTCCGGGCGGGGTCAAGCTTCAGGCCGAAGGACATGATGTTTTCTACCGGAATATATGGATCCAAGAGCTGGATCTGAAAACAGATGATACGGATTTCTGAAATTATTTTTTTGACGAGCCTGCTAATTACAGGTTTTGAAATAACCTAGTATCCCGTAAACGTTCTGCTCTCTTCAGAATTTAAACCTCGGAAAACAGGCTGTTTAAACCTGGTAACGGGGCGTCGACAATTAATAAAATAAAACGATCAGGTTGCGGTATCGGAACCTTTCTTCCTTAGGAACAAGGCGACGATGGCAGAGGTAACCGCGCCGATGACCAACCCGAACAGGGAACTTTGAAGGATGTAGCTATTCATATTGAAATGTTTCTCAGCTGCTTCCCGCGTCATTTGACCGCTCTCTACGGCATAGTTGATCACATTGGTAAAGTATTCCGGTGTAATCACACGATGGGTGATATACTGTGACAATGGGTTCAGTATGGTTACGATAAGGGTAACGATCAGGCCGGCAACGAATCCCTGCAACCATGTCATTGTTCCACCATAAAAATTATTCCTCTTGTCCCTCAGCGCCAGAACATAAACAAAAATGGCTATGACCGCAAATAAATTGGTATAGATCGCATGTTTGGCGATGTTTTCATCATGCCATCCCATGAGTTTTTCAAAGTACATCCACAGAAGGGCAATTACGACAAACAAAATTCCCCATTTTAATTCGATTGAATATTTCTTCATGATAAACAGGATTAGGTTTAAAGTTCAGATTGAATCAATTGAAAAAATTTAATCCGCAATATAATAATAATTCATTCCCTAATAAAGGGAAAAAACTCAGATACTGACCATGAATTTTATTTTTTGTAACTTTTAAGATTAAAACAGGTTATAAGTGAATATAACCTTTTACCGAATGAAACAGCGATTCTTATCTTTTCCTCTATTAATTCTTCTGTCAGGCTTTCAATTATTCCTTTATTCATGCGAACAAGCTGAGCCTCCCATTCTAACCATAGTACCCGGTAAATCTTTCGGCTGGAATCCCATTATTTTGAATATAAACGAAAATCTGAACGACATTTATTTTGTCAATGAGAATGCCGGATGGATCGTTGGAGAAAACCAGATCCTGCTTTCAACCACGTCAGGAGATATTGGATGGAGCCTGGCTCCTGTAGATCTTCCACTTGAAAATTTGCGTGGAGTGTTTTTCATTGATGATCAGCTAGGTTGGATTGCCGGAGATCTTTCCGGGGGAACAAATAAGGGCCAGGTGGGGTATTCAGGATCCGGAGGAGGCTATCCGGTTCAACTGGAGACCTTCGAAAATTCTATCAATTCCTTATACTTTACGGATTCAAAGACCGGATGGGTTGCAGGTGAAGGAGGCCTGCTGGCAAAAACACAAGATGGAGGATACACCTGGCAACTCATTCCATTATTCACGGATAATTCTATTCATGATCTTTATTTCATTGATGATCTTACCGGTTGGGCATCAGGGGGCAATGGCATAATTTTTTATTCAAAGGATGGTATATCCTGGGAAAAAGAAGATACCGGAATAGAATCAGATATTTTTGCGGTTTACTTTATTGATGAATTACATGGTTGGGCCTGTGGAGGTAATAATACCATTTTAATTAAACAAGTCTCTGATGACAATGCGTCAGGGTGGATTCGTACCACCATAGAGGAAGAATTTGCATCGATGGAATGGAGGGATATCTTTTTTATCAGTTCCTTGACAGGATGGGTTGCAGGGCAATTTGGGAATCTGTATAAAACGACAGATGGCGGTCTTACCTGGGATAAAGAAAAAAGTAATGTAAACTCTACCCTGAATGCGATCCATATGATCAATGGTAACAAAGGCTGGGTCGTTGGGGATAACGGAATTATCATTTCCTATGGTTCCGAATAGCGCTTAACTTTGTTAATTCTGCTGCTATATACCCGATATTATCTGATCCCGGGTGTAAAAAGATTATACGAACTCGTTGATTAAATTAAGGGTCCTGCATCTATTTTATATTATTACACCATCCATGACCCAGTTATTAATTGATCTCGTGGCAATTACCATAATTTACAGAGAATTTTCCAGAATTCAGTGCGATTAATTACTAAGACACCTCCGTGCTCATAAGCATCAAATGATAAAAATTGTTTTTATCATTTGGATGTATGCTTTTCATAATATGCTTACATTTAGTGTTTAATTAACCTCAAAACCAACACAATCATGAAAATTGCAAGCAGTATAATCGAGCTTATCGGGAATACCCCCCTGGTGCGACTGAATAAGCTCAACAGGGATGGTTATGCAGATGTATTATTAAAACTTGAATTTTTTAACCCGCTGGGATCGGTTAAAGACCGGATCGGCTTCAGCATGATCGATGCCGCTGAAAAAGCGGGGAAAATACAGAAAGGTAAGACAGAAATAGTGGAGCCCACTTCCGGAAATACCGGGATTGCTCTTGCATTTGTTTGTGCGGTCAAAGGGTATTCCCTAACACTGACCATGCCGGAAACCATGAGTCTTGAACGGAGGACATTATTAAAAGCGCTGGGTGCAAGGCTGGTTCTGACTCCTGGACCCGAGGGAGTAAATGGTGCCATTAAAAAGGCATTAGAGATAGCAGAGGAAAACGAAGATTCTTTTATCCCGCAACAGTTTGAAAATCCTGCCAATCCTGAAATTCACAGAATGACCACGGCAGAAGAGATTTGGGATGATACGGACGGGGAGGCCGATATCCTCGTATCAGGCATTGGTACCGGAGGCACCATTACCGGCGTTTCCGAAGTGATAAAATCCAGAAAACCCGAATTCAAAACCATAGCGGTTGAACCTGAGGATTCACCGGTATTATCAGGGGGTGATCCGGGTCCGCATAAGATTCAGGGGATAGGTGCCGGTTTTATCCCCGCTATTCTTAATACAGGGATTATCGATGAGGTAATCCGGGTGAAAAACGAAGATGCATTCAAATATGCCAGGAAATTGATGAAAGAGGAAGGAATCCTGGCCGGAATATCTTCGGGGGCAGCATTATATGCAGCATTGGAAGTGTCGAAAAGAAAAGAGAATAAGGGAAAGTTGGTGGTTGTGATCCTTCCCAGTACCGGGGAACGCTATTTGAGTACGGATCTATTTGCAGATATCCGGGATTGACCGTCCTTTTCCCGGGAAATTAATTCTGTTGGCAATGAATCCGATTTTAAAAAAACCCTGCTCTCTTTAAGGTCTTTAAAGAAGAGCAGGGGAGTGAAGGGTAGTGCAATAATGGTCGGGTCGATCTTCCCCGTGAGCTACCTCACCCTGAAAGTAGGCTTGGTCGGTTTTTCGGATGAATCGTGGTTCCGATAGGGTACCGCTTTTCTGTGAAAGACAGCGATTGTTTGTTGGTTATTTTTATTCCCGTATTGAGATAATTAGGCTTCATGCATAGACTTTTTTTATATTCATGTCCTTCCTTAATGACAATTTCTATTAAAGGTCACCCCCTCGTTTTAATATTTTTTAAGATACGGCATTAACTGCTATGATACAATCCCATGAAAGGGGGATATTCGGCAGGGAAATATTTATATTCATATCCGGTTCCAGGTAACTTCCCTCCACCCATTCATTCCAGGCATTGATGAGAATCATCCGGGGCTGATCCGGGCGGTTCTCCACAAAATCGACCGTTTTCTGCAAATAGGCTGTAAAACTTTCCGGTATATGGTTGATATGAGCCACCGATTCCATCCCTAGCTAAAGATACCGGGGCGTATTATCCCATCCGATGGAAACTACGGGAAGGAAGGGGATGTTCAGGATCGAATCCCATTGAACCTTTTTACCAGGTTCTGAACGCTGAAGATGGAGAAAACCGGTTTGTTGTCGATTCTTAAATAATTTGGCTGTAGGAAATAGTTGGTGATGATCCGGTCGACAATGATCTGATAGTTATCCCAGTCAATGGTCCCTTCCCAGATCAGGGAATCGGTTTTATAGCCGAAATGGTTCCACATATTCCCGGGCACATCGTGATTGGCCCACATCAGATAGAAATTCATCTTTTCATTATTATCCGCTTTGAGAAATCCATTATTGAGCGTGGATTCAAGGAACGGTTTTCCATCATACCAGTACCAGTCGAAGATGAATGCATTCACGCCATGGTTGACAGCGGCATTTATTTTCTTTTCCATGGCCACTGGAGCATCATCCATTTCGTATCCCCATAGCGGCAGTCGGGGCTGATAATGGCCTTTGAACACGCATTTCCCATGCTTAATTATCTCCCACTCACCGATTCCCCGGTCCCATAATATCTCCCGGCTCCTGGATTCGTCGCGACAGGATGGCCATACATAAGCGGCGATAATGTACCTTTTCGCATCCGCTGTATTACTATTTACCAGCTCATTTTCCTGCGATGGCGGCGAACACTTATAAAAATTAATGAGGATAAAATAACTTAATAATAGGAAGGCAGGTATAAATGAAATTCATGAAGGTTTCATGTGATTAAAAAATTTGTTTGATTTAATATACTCAAATGCCTGATGAATTGATCTTACGAAACATCAAAATCAATGGCAGGATGAATTATAAATTTCTTTCAGGCCGTTTTGTGTGTGAACCGGATGGTTTAAATGAATAGGGAAATATGACTATTTATGGATAAGGATGACCGTAGCCACCCGGCATCCCATGCAAGACCCTTTAAAAAATAATTATATCATCCTATAACATATAATTTTTGTCCTTTATGTTATAGCCGTTATAAAAGCTACCTCTTTTTAAAAATAATACGCCCCATACCCCTCGTATGACGGACTACCTCCCATGGAATGGTTTACGCACCGGTCCAATGCTGGAAAGTATTTTTCTCAGAATAACTATTCGATATCCGGGAATATGATTACGGTTCGTCACAACCCCCGGCATCCGTGTAACTATCCCTTATTATTTTCTTTCAGCTCCCTGCCGTTCGAGCATCCATCCCGGGTATTCGGGAGCCAGTTTACTTACCTGGTTCAGTTTTTCGATTTCATCTGATGTCAGTTGAACATCCACCGAATTCAGGTCATCGGTCAATTGTCCCGGATTTTTAACACCAATGATCACAGATGTAACTGCAGGCTGATGAAGTAACCAGGCCAATGCAATTTGTGCCACGGTACATTTTTTAGAATCGGCAATCTTTTGCATTACCTCGATGATATCATAGGCTTTTTCCCTATCTACCGGAGGGAAATCGAAATTGACTCGGCGCCCTTCTTCCGGCTGGGTTTTACGGCTGAATTTACCACTCAATAATCCACCTGCCAGCGGGCTCCAAACCAAAAGCCCCATATTCTGGTCAGTCAGCATGGGTATGATCTCACGTTCCAGATCACGGCCCGCAATGGTGTAATATGCCTGTAGTGAAATAAATTTGCAAAGATGTTCACGGGAGGATATACCCAGTGTTTTCACGATTTGCCATGCAGCCAGGTTGCTGCATCCTATATACCTTACTTTTCCGTTTTTTACCAGGATATCCAGAGCTTCCAGGGTTTCCTGCATGGGGGTGGACGGATCGAATGCATGGATCTGATAAAGGTCGATATAATCCATATGTAGACGCGATAAGCTCTCCTCCGCCTGTTTAAGAATATGTTTCCTGCTTAATCCGGTATTATTCGGCCCTTCGCCCATTCTACCAAAAACTTTTGTCGCGATCACCAGATCATCGCGATTAAGGCCTAATTCCCGAATTGCCTGCCCGGTCATTTTTTCACTCAATCCTTCGCTGTATACGTTTGCTGTATCGATAAAATTAATTCCGCCATCAATCGATTGTTTGACCAGTTCATTTACCTGTTCCTGCGCCAGGGTGCCAATGGCCGTCCACATTCCGCGTCCACCGAAGGTCATCGTACCCAGACAGAGCTCTGATACTTTTAATCCGGAATGGCCTAATAAATTATATTTCATAATCTTTGTTTTAATAAAACTTGCAACACTTTTTAAATAATTCCCTTCACTAGTAAGGAATATTTATATCGGAAATCTAATTTAAAATGCCTAATAAGTAATGCCCTAACAATACAAACACCTTTCTGCAGGAAAATATAAAGAAGCTGTCTCAAAAGTCCCAATACGTCATCATTGTCTGACTTTGGGCAGGCTCGGACCTGATCCGGGGAACTTAACATGCTGAATGACACATAGTTATAAATTTCTGCTTTCACAGGAATGGCCAAAAAAGGGGCTTTTGAGAAAGCCTCTTTGTAACGTGATGCTTTATCAAATTCTATCCTCGTACACTGGCTTCAGGAATTCTTTTCCTGAGATCATTCATCTGGTTGTGATCTTCCTGACCGATGGTGAAACAATCCACAAAATCCTGTGCCAGGGAATACTGAAGGCATTCGTCCACCTTATCCGTGAGCTCGCCTGCCCCGAATAATTTCATTCCGATAATGCTCTTGCCTTTCTTTTTCATATCTTTCAGCACATTCACTACGGTTGGTACATCGGCATCCATACGCGAACCATAGGGATTTATCCGGGCCAGGTCCACCTGTACCCAGTCGGAAGCTGCTGCCGCCTTTAAAGCTCCTAAGGTATGACAGGAAACTCCATGAGCCCTTACGATGCCATCCTCCCTTGCCTGCGAAAGGACTTCCATCCCTGCTTTTTTGATCTGTGGCCAGTCATCCTTGGTCATGAAATGTAGCAGAACAATGTCCAGATAATCGGTCCCGATTTCCTGACGGAACCGGTCAAGGTCGGCTTTCATCTCTTCTGCGGTGGTGGCATGTGTCTTGGTAAGGATCACCACTTTTTCCCTTGGAACATATTTCAAGGCCTCCTTCAAATGGGGATGGGTGCCATACTGATCGGCGGAATCCCAGAAAAAGATGCCTTCATCGTACGCGTTATGCAGGAGTTCAGCAAGCCCTTTTATTCCCAGCTTCCGGGTCTGGTTGGAAGACCGGTTCACCCCATGGGTTCCCGTTCCCATCGCCAGTCTGGATACTTTAACCCCCGTGTTCCCCAGTTCGATCACATCGTTGGCGTATTTTTTCTTTTCTCCGGTATAAGCGGGATAAGGGAACGGATTCATGGCGATTAATCCTCCCGCAAGCAGAGATGATTTGACGAAATCTCTTCGATTGCAATGCTTCATATTACACAGATTTATAGTTATTCAATGTTAATTCGGGAAATGAATCTATTAAAATACAAAAAAATATGAATAAATGTTATAAACACACCTTTATACCTGTGAAAAAGGGGCCGGGGTAAGAATAAAATCCGTTATGTTGGATACCGTATCCGCATATTGCTGATCCGTGCTAAGGGATTTCCAATCCGGATGATCTGCAAAGGTCCTCCAGTTTTTATCCCTGGCTTCCATGCTGTCAAATACGAGCATGTAGGTGAGATTGGGCATCATGGGCCCGGCTAATGTTTCTCCAAAAAATACGGGGCTCAGACCGGTTTTTTTGAAGATGGCGATTTCACCCCCTTCGTTAAACATATCGATCTTTTTCTTGGCTGCTTTCAGGTTATGGCTTTCATAGATCCGTAATTCATAGATCCTGCCATTGTTGTCGAGTTTATCGGCAGGAACTTCGATGGCAGGCATATCCTTGAAGGCCCGGTAAAGTATTTTTTCGATCCGGACATAAGCCGGATTGGAAAGGGGCGTATTAAGGAAATCCCGGCCTTCTTTCCAGAAATCCTCGTGATCCATAAGCCTGTCATATAACGATACGAACGAATCGATGGTTGGATGTTGAATCAGCACATAAAGGGATGGCATGTTTGCCCCATATCGCACTCTGAAAATTCCGACCGGGCTGATTCCCATCCCATTTAATACCGGGATGGCAATTTCTTTATAAAAGTTTTCAACAAGTCCCTTATCGGGCCCAACATTCAGATGATATTTTATCATTTCAAAATAATGCTGATCCTCCTGTTGATCCGAGGATCGTGAAAAGCTGCTGAAAGGAGCGAATGAAGCCAGTCCGGCAGCGGTTAGAAAATTTCTTCTTTTCATGATTTGATGTGATTACGTTTATTATTGATATTAATCTTAGGTGTTATTTATACCGGTATTTTCATACCAAAATGCAACTTATTTAAACGAGGATTTTCTTGTCTACCCACCCCTTCTCCCGGTCCCGGATCAAGTCCGGGATCATCCGGGTCCTCCTCCGTATGCAGGGCAATATCTTCATGTTGTTAATAATTTAATTAAGGAAAAAATTGAAATTCAAAATCATCTTCAGGAGCCTGTCGATATTCACTCTTCAGTTTATTTATGTTTATTAATTTTATGCTTAGGATGATTCAATTCACTTTAATGAATTGCTGAAAGTTGCCAACAGCAACACCGCACTTGCAGTGCCGTCCATGGTCGGTTCATTGGTCGAATAGTCGCCAATGTCGTCGTGATATACAACATGGTCGTTCTGAAAGATCTCAAATTCATCAGGTTGCGTTAATTGCAATCCGCTGAGATTATTATAGATGGTGGTAAAAACAGGTCCATCCACCAGTCCTCCAGGTACTTCCTTCCGGGTTAGTGCCCATGTGCTCGTATGTACATCTACGGGAAATTCTCCATATCGTGGAATATTCATGAACATGGAAGTGCCCCAGGGATTTTTGCCCAGGAGCCAATCCCGGTGTGACAGCATCGTTTCATGATAGTTCAGATCCCCCGTCATTCGTTCATACAGGAGGATCTGCGAGATGAGTGCGGTCACGAGGAAATTGCTGCACCAGATGAAAGGCACGCCTACTCCGAACGGATTTTTATCTGCCCTTGCTTTACAGTTTTTTATGCCCGATTCATAATACCCGGCAAGCTCCTTTTTAAAGGATTCATCCACCGATGGATAGAGTGCAAAATGGCCAAGGTTAATAAATGGAAAATACTGGTAATGGGCGGCCGAGTCCAGTTCCATCCATGAGGTTACCTGGATTAATTTTGCATACCTGATCGCATCCTCCAGGTATTCCTTATCCCCGGTGGCCTTGAATAATTCAGCCGCAGCCCATTCCATATCATCGGCCCAGGTTTCCTCATTGTAGCGGTATGGAGCTCCGAAGGAATTTCCCTGCTGAAAGCCTTCATTTTCCTTTGCATACAAGTACAGATCGATCGCCTTTTTCAGACAATAGTCAGCATATAGCGGGTCTGTTTCGTGGAAAACGCGGTACCCGAGTGCCAGAGCCGCCACTGATCTTCCGGCAACATTGGCAATCCCATTTGCCCGGCTTTTAAATTTTCCCAATCCCTGAGGTTCCCCGGTCGCAATATAGGCCACCCGGTAACTGTTTTCTCCCCAACCGTAATCTGAAATATCCTCAAATGGCCATTTCCAGCCCCGGTGATCCCGGTCATCGGCTACCTGGTGGATAAGAATCCCGGGATATGAATACATTTTATGGATCCAGTCCAGACCCCACCTTGCTTCATCGAGAATATCAGGTCTCCCATTGGGCAAGGGTCTGCCCAGGTCATCGGTCAGATCGCCGAACTTATCAGGCTCCAGTTCATAGGCCAGCAGCATAAATCCTGTGGCAAAACTGCCTGTGATGAGGTATTTCAACTGATCCCCGGCATCATGCCATCCCCCCGAAACATCCACGTAGGTAGAGTCCGGAAGGTGACCGTACATGGTCCGCCCATCCCACGGATGACAGACCTCATCGAAAAATGGATTGTAACCACAACGCTGCTGACGGATAAAAGTCAATACATCTTCCGTATACCCGGTATAAACATCCGGACCAATGCTGAAATGATAACTGGTATCTTCGGGATCCTTCAGCCTGACCTGATAAGTACCGGGATCGGTAAGTCCTGAAAAATCAGCCAGATAATAGTAGTTAAAATTACCCCATTCAACCTGACCGATTCGCGACAGCCGACCACTGAATACTTCATTCTGATCCCTGACATTCACGATCGAAAATGTGGCAGGTACCTTCTGATTGGAGAATACAATAGCCTTCTTAATATCTTCCTGGAGATATCCTACCTGATTGATCCTGATATAAGCCTGGCTGTAGCATAGACAGGAGTCCGCAATCAGTATTATTAAAATTGATATTTTGAATATATATGGTAATTTCATGCTGCTGCAAGGTTTTAAAAACAACTTCAATTTAGTTTTTTCTTTTCCTATAAAAAAATTTTCATCCGCAGGAAGGGTCCGTTGAAGTGTAAAAATGTCAAATTTATGACCGATGCTTTATTTCCGGATAAATATTATTATATTAATAGATTAATCCTTTTACATTGAGGATACCAAAGTTGAATCCGCCCGGTCAATCCTTGAGGTATCAGGCAGGTTGCAAAACATATGGGACTCCGGAAATGTTACTAATTATATTGAAAAAAATTACCATTATATCATTACTCATTTACCTTTCTGCACTGACCGTTCAGGCCCAATACGTGATGCTCGGTGATTCCAAGGAGATGATGAATGGCTGTATTCAACTCACGCCTGACCAGCCTTATTCAGAAGGAATTGCTTACAACGAAAACAAGCTTGATCTCAACCGTTTTTTCCAGATCGAATTTGATATTTACCTCGGTAATAAAGATGCGGGAGCGGATGGCATCACATTCGTGATTCATAATGATTCAAGAGGTTTTGGGGCTTTTGGTAACTGGGGGGAATGCATGGGATATGGACGTTTTAATCCCTTTGCTGATGGAAATTCCATTTCGCCCTCTGTGGCCATTGAATTTGATACGTATCAGAATCCCTGGCAAAACGACCCGGTTTCAGACCATGTCGCTTTTTTACAGAATGGGATAAGCATGCACCTGGATCACTGGAATGGAGATGATATGTATTTTGGCCTTGAAGATGACCGGCT
>Ga0209536_100008304_pt1 | contig 15593 bp, 14 predicted proteins | sample DeeMarSeWOR28_12_FD_187461 | JGI IMG/M metagenome (GOLD analysis project Ga0209536, IMG submission 187461) | Marine sediment microbial communities from White Oak River estuary, North Carolina - WOR-2-8_12 (SPAdes) (version 2) | ecosystem: Environmental > Aquatic > Marine > Intertidal zone >...
GAACGCGGCCATCATCGCGGCACAGCAGTTGGTGCTTCCCTACATGAGTCTTGGCCAAGCCATCGTCCTTGGCGCGCTGATCGGGGTTTCGGGGCAGTTGGGCGATTTGGTCGAATCCCGATTCAAAAGAGACGCAGGGGTCAAAGACTCTTCCGCTTTGATTCCAGGCCACGGGGGCGTGTACGACCGCTTTGACAGCGTCGTATTTGTGGCCCCGATTGCGTACCTTTATATTGATTTCGTCATTCTCTCCTGATCGGGCGTACGCGTCCGCTGCCATGCGAAAACCACGCATCAACGTCGTGACCCTAGGATGCTCGAAAAACCTCGTCGACAGCGAGGTCCTTCTCGGGCAGCTCGTCGCCAATAAGGCCGACGTCGTCGAAGACGTTGACAGGGCCGACATCGCCGTCATCAACACGTGTGGATTCATCGAAAGTGCCAAGCGGGAATCGCTCGACGCGATCCTGGAGGCCGTTCAGCGCAAGGGCCGGGGGCAACTCAAAGAGGTCCTGGTCATGGGATGCCTTTCTGAACGCTACAAGAGTGATCTCGAGCGGGAGGTCCCCGAGGTTGATGCGTACTTCGGATCCCACCATCTCCCGCAGGTGCTGGAACGGATTGGGCTGACGTTCAAGTCCGAGCTTTTGGGGGAGCGGAAGCTCACGACACCATCGCATTTTGCCTACCTGAAGATTTCCGAGGGATGCGACCGCCCCTGCTCATTTTGTGCAATTCCCCTGATGCGGGGAGCACATCGATCGAAGGACATCAGAGATGTGCTGGAGGAAGCCAGTACTCTTGCCGCATCGGGTGTCAAGGAACTCATTCTTATTGCCCAGGATTCCACTTCCTATGGCCTCGACCGGACAGGACGGCGTCAGCTGGGGGAGCTCTTGGCAGGACTCGCCGTCACCCCGGGGATCGAATGGATCCGGTTGATGTACGCCTATCCCGCGGGATTTCCGCGTGATGTTCTGTCGGTCATCCGCGACCATCCCACAATCTGCCGCTACTTGGATATGCCGTTACAGCATATTGCTGATCCAGTCCTGCAGTCGATGCGTCGCGGGAGCACCTCGCGCTCAACCCGAGAGCTTCTGGAAACGATCCGCAGTGAAGTGCCGAATATCGCGTTGCGCACGACGTTGATGGTCGGCTATCCGGCCGAAACGGAGCAGGCATTCGAGGAGTTGCTCGCGTTCGTACGGGACATGAAGTTCCATAGGCTCGGAGTGTTTCACTACTCCCCTGAGGAAGGAACTGCCTCGCATTCGCTGGGGGACCCTATTCCCCAGGCGGTCAAGGAGGAGCGGGCCAACGCACTGATGGAACTCCAGCAGGGAATCTCCGAAGAGCGAAATCAAGAACTCATCGGATCAACCGTGCGCGTCCTGTTCGATCGGGCCGACAACGGCCACTTCGTGGGCCGCACGGAATGGGATGCCCCGGAAATCGACCAGGAAGTCTATGTCCCAAACGGACCGGGCCTATCCGTGGGCAACTATTTTGACGTCCGAATTGTTGATGGTACAGAGTACGACCTCACGGGAGAAATCGTCGAACCACTGCGCACAAGGGGTGAGTTATGAAAAAGACGGGTACTGGAATGGCTGCTGGCCGGCTCGCGTCGGTGTTCTTCCTCCTGCTGATCGCTGGATCGCGCGCCAATTCTCAGGCCGAGATGGCCACCCCGGGATCGACCATGGCACAGATGTTCTTCGTCGAGGCGCTGAGCTACCGCGGACCCGACCCGCAGACCTCGAGCATCGAATTCTTTATTCAAATACCGTATGAGCGACTGTCGTTCGTGCGATCGGGGAACACCTATATCGCGACGTTCGAAACCATTCTGAGCGTATACGACGACAACCAGAAGCTCCTGTCGGAGAAATCCTGGATGGAAAATCTAGCCGTAGAGGACTTCGCGCAAACGTCCTCAAGTGTCCTGTACCGGCTGACCCAGCGCACGCTGGATGTTGCCCCAGGGAACTACCGAGTGGCGATCCAGGTGCGGGACAAGGAGACCGGGAAGGGGACAACGATCTGGCGGAACCTGAAGGTGAGCGACTACAGCAGGGACTCCTTGAGCCTGAGCGATATCATGCTAGTGAACCGTCTCTCGACCTCCGGTGACAAGGTCACCGTGGTGCCGAACATCACGGGATTCTTCACGGACCTCTCCAGCGGTTTCTTCCTGTTCGTCGAGATTTACAACTCCACGGCGCTCGACAGTATCCCCCTGCGGTGGACGATCTACGATCAGCAACAACAACCGGTCTTCAGCGATGCGCGCATGGAGGATCTGACGTCCGACCGACAACAGGTGTTTTGTCGCGTTGGGGGCGAGGGGCTCGCCCCCGGCACCTATCTGGTCACCATCGAGGCGCTCCCGCCCCGGGTGTCCGGGAACACGTCCCCGCTGAGCATCACCGAGCGGACGTTTTCGGTGAGGCATCCAGATCTCCCCCCCACGATCACCGATATCGACAAAGCGATCGAGCAGCTGCGCTATGCGGCGACTCCCGGCGAAATGGAGTACATCGAGGAGGCCGAGACCCCCGATCAGAAAATCAAGCGGTTTCTGGAGTTCTGGCGCAAACGTGATCCGGATCCCCAGACGGCACGCAACGAACTCATGGAAGAATACTACGCACGGGTCACGTACGCGAACAAGAACTTCGGCTCCTATACCGAAGGATGGAAGTCAGACATGGGGATGGTCTTTATTCGCTGGGGTGCACCCGAAAATGTCGACCGCCATCCGTTCGATACGGATTCCAAACCGTACGAGATCTGGTACTACTACCAACTGAACCGGCGATTTATTTTCGAAGATCTCACCGGTTTCGGAGACTACCGGCTCGTCTACCCGACGACGGATCTCTGGGGACGCATCAGAAACTGACTATGTGATGAATCCACTGCTGAAAGCCAGCGGCGTGCAGACGCTGACTGGCTTTTTGTTTCTGAGCCTTGTGGCATCCTGGAGGCCGGCCTCCGCTTCCCAGAATCCGGCACCCCTACCTCTTGTCCGCGCATGGTCGTTCACGGGCAATCGCGCGATCAGCCGGGATTCACTGCTCTCATGGGTTTCCTTGAAGGCCGGGGCGGTGTGGTCCCGGGAGACCTACGACGATGACCTTGAACGGATTCGCTCTGGGTATGCCCAGAATGGCTTCTTCGCCATGACGATCGAGTCGGACACCGTGCTTTTCTCGGTCGACAGTTCTCATGCGGATCTGATCCTCACGCTAACCGAAGGACGCAGAGCGATTGTGGGGGGTGTTCACTTCCGAGGGGCTGGAGCCTTCCCGCCTCCTGAGCTGGCCTCGGCGTCGGGAATTGTCGAAGGGGATCCGTTCAGCGTTGCTGAGATCGAAACGGGGATCCGCAGGATCCTTCGCTTGTACGAGTCCACGGGATACCCCCTTGCTGCTGCCCGGATTGCTGATGTCGTGGTTGAAGGCAAGGACGACGAGCTCTCTGCGGCCGTGACCATCGACATCACGGAAGGGCCCAAAGCGATGGTCTTGGAGGCGAGGGTGCAGGGAAATGACCGGACGCAGGAGGAGGTAATTCTTCGGGAAATCCGCCTCGGCTCGGGAAGGCCCTTCGACCCCGAGATGCCTCGGCAGGTGCAGCGAGCGCTTCAGCGACTTGACATTTTTTCAGGTGTTTCCGAACCTCAATTCTATGTCCTGGAAAACGGAGATCTGGGGTTGGAGATCACGGTCCGGGAAGGGAACACAAACCGCTTCGACGGAGCGGTCGGCTACATCCCCCCGAGTACAGAGGGCAGACAGGGATACGTCACCGGACTGATCGATGTCGGTTTCAGGAACCTCTTTGGCACAGGCCGCCGACTGGACGCGCGATGGAGGAGGATCGACCGGCTTTCACAGGATTTGGCCTTGCGCTACAAAGAACCGTGGTTGTTCGGCCTCCCGGTGTCCGTCTCCGGCGCGTTCGGGCAGCGCAAGCAGGATTCATCCTACGTCCAACGCACGTTCGATATCAACGCCTCGCTGATGATCACAGACGAACTCTCTCTCGGCGTGAGCTTTGCGACCACCTCCGTCCTGCCGGGCCAGCTGGCCGTTGCGGCAGTGACCAAAAACGCGTCGACGGGCTTCGCCCTGTCCGTGCAGTATGATTCCCGGGACAGGGTTCTGGCCCCGACAGAAGGAGCGGTCTATCAGACTTCCTACGAAAGGGGAACCAAGCGCATCGAAGCGGGGCCGCTCAGTCCGGAGGCGGTGACGGAGACCAAGGAGCGCATCACCGCAGATGTGGAGGCATATTTCCTGATCGTGCGGCCCCACCTGATCGCCGTAGCCGCCCATGGACGGGATGTGCGCACGCCGCTGCTCGACGTGAGTGATCTGTTTCGTCTTGGCGGAGCGAGGACGCTGCGCGGGTATGCAGAGGATCAATTCCTGGGCTCGCGCGTCGTATGGACCAGCCTCGAATACCGCCTTCTGGCCGGGAATCGGTCCTACCTGTACGCCTTTTTCGACTGGGCGTATGTGGCGACGGTGAGTGGCGGACAATCCGTCCTCCCGTCGACCGAAGTACGGCCGTACGGGTACGGTGCGGGACTCCTGGTGGAGACGGTTCTGGGAATCGTCGATGTGAGCGTCGCCGCAGGCAAAGGAGACACGTTCAGTACAGCAAAACTTCATCTTCGGCTCGTCAATGAATTCTAGAACTCTGCATGGTATCTTCCGGCTTGTCCGGCCACTGAATGTCTCGATCGCCTCGCTGACAGTTGGGGCAGCTGCCGTTCTCGGCGGGGTCCGCGCAGGAGACTGGGATATCCTGGTGCTTGGAATGCTCACGGGGGCGTTCGTTGCTGCGGGGGCGAACGCCATCAACGACTACTTCGACCACGAGATCGACCGAATTAACAGACCGGACCGACCGATCCCGCGCGGTCAGGTGAGCCGGCGCGACGCACTGATCGTCTGGGGAGCGACCTCCATCGGTGGTATTTCGGTCAACATTTTTCTACATTTCGGCGCGCTGGCGATCGTGGCTGGATCGTTAGTGCTGTTGTACTGGTACAGCGCATACTGGAAGCGCACGCCAGTGGTGGGCAACCTGGTCGTGGCGCTGATGACCGGCATGGCGTTCATCTACGGCGGGGCGGTGGCTGGCGATGTCCGGAGAACCGTCATCCCCGCGGTCTTTGCCGCGCTGATTAACCTCGCCCGGGAAATCATCAAGGACGTTGAGGACATGGAGGGGGACCGTCACGGCAAGGCTCGGACGTATCCGATTCTCTATGGCAAGAGGAGCGCCCTTGTGCTGACTACCGCCGTGTTGCTCGTGCTGTGCGCTTCGCTGTGGGTGCCGGTGGTGGCGGGGGCCTATGGACTGCGCTACAGCCTCTTGGTGCTTCCTGTGAATGCGGCCCTGCTCGTCGTGGTCGCTATGATCTGGCGTGACAGCTCGCCAACAAATCTCCGGAGCCAAAGCGCGCTTCTGAAGGGGACAATGGTCTTGGGACTGATCGCCGTATTTGCGGGCTCTCTCTAGAGTGCACAGGATGGCGACCGACCGACTTCGCGTTGAACGAGAACACTGGCAAAAGGGCTTGACCCTGGTTGCCGGCGTAGATGAGGTGGGACGCGGCCCCCTGGCAGGCCCCGTGGTGGCAGCCGCCGTGATCTTCCCGGTCGGCTTCTGGCTCGAGGACATTGATGACTCCAAGAAGCTGAGCCCCCCGGAGCGGGAAAGGTTGTATCCCGTGATCCTCGAACAGGCGGTCAGCGTCGGCATCAGCACTCTCGGCCATGATGTGATCGACCGGATGAATATTCTGCGCGCGTCGATTCTTGCGATGCAAAACGCAGTTGCTGAATTGCGGCCCCCGCCCCAGGTCGTGCTCGCCGACGGCAACTCCTTCGAGGGAAAAGGCGTAGTCTACGAGAATCTCATCGGGGGAGATGCCCGTTCCATGACGATCGGCGCTGCCTCCATCGTGGCAAAAGTGACCCGGGACAGGATCATGACCGAACTGGACCAGCGCTATCCCCTCTACGGATTCGCGCAGCACAAGGGCTATGCCACCCGCCAACACCTGGACGCCATCGCCCGCCATGGGCTGTGCGATATTCACCGGCGCAGCTTCCAGCCGCGCAGGTTCCGGGGTGACGGCGTCAGCATCCCCGACGGACACCGTGAGTGAGCCGGGGGCAGGCATGAGCGACGGATCGACGTCAAGAAAGGCACATCGGTGAATCTTCTCGAGCAGAATACGGGGCTCTACACGGACTACTACGAATTTACCATGGCCCAGGGGTACTACCTCGTGGGCAAAGCGTCGGCCCCTGCCTGTTTCGACTATTTCTTCCGCTCGAATCCCTTCGACGGTGGGTACGTGATCTTTGCGGGCCTGGATGATTTGCTGACGGCCGTTGAGCACTACCGCTTCGGGGCCGAAGAGCTGGAGTACTTTGCCTCACTCGGGCTTGATCCCAGGTTTCTGAACTTTTTGAAGACGTTTGAATTTCGGGGGACCATCACGTCCGTCCGAGAGGGCGAAGTGGTGTTCCCGATGGAGCCCGTGGTGCGGGTCGAAGGGACGATTATCGAGACACAGCTCATCGAAACGATCCTCCTGAACCTCCTGAACTTTGAATCGCTCATTGCCACAAAAGCCTCGCGTGTGCGCATCGCCGCGGCAGACAAGCGGGTCGTGGATTTCGGGCTCCGGCGGGCGCAGGGGCTGGGAGGCGTGCATGCCACGCGTGCAGCCATCATCGGGGGGATCGATGCGACCAGCAATGTCTCAGCCGCCCATTCCTATGGGCTCGAGGTCTCAGGGACACAGGCGCACTCCTGGATCCAGAGCTTCGATTCAGAGCTGGCGGCTTTCCGGAAGTTTGCCGAGGTGTTCCCCGATCGAACGTACCTTCTCGTCGATACGTATGATACCCTCCGCAGCGGTGTGCCGAACGCCATCACGGTGGGAAAGGAGCTCGAGCAAGCCGGCAAGAAACTCCTGGGGATACGCCTTGACAGCGGGGACCTCGCCTACTTGAGCAAACATGCACGCGCCATGCTTGATGCGTCCGGACTTTCGTATGTACGCATTGTCGCCTCGAACCAGTTGGACGAATACGTTATCCGCAGCCTGATGGAACAGGAAGCCCCCATCGATGCCTTCGGCGTTGGCACAAGGCTCGTGACGGGCCAGTCCTCTGCTGCCTTGGACGGTGTGTATAAGCTAAGCGCCTTCGATGGACAGCCGCGGCTGAAGTTCTCAGAAAACTTCAGCAAGATCACCCTCCCCGGAGAAAAAGTCATCCATCGGTTTTTCAACCAGGACGGGATGTTTTACGCCGACGGCATTGCTCTTGCCTCTGAGTCAACTCTGGGTGTGATTCATCACCCCATGTTCACCGAAGCGCGCAGCTCGCTCAAGGGGCATCCTTCCGAGCTGTTGATGCACACGGTAATGGATCATGGGAAACGACTGGTCTCGGCGTCAGTCGATGATTCGGCGCGCTATGCGCGCACTCGCTTGGCAAAGCTGCATGCCGAACACCAGCGGTTTGAAAATCCCCATGTCTACAAGGTGGGAATCAGCGATGTGCTCCTCAAGATGCGCACGGAGCTGATCAACGGGTTCTACGAAAACCACGAGTCGTAAATGTCGGGGAACACATGACATGAAAGGACTCCTCATTGTCGACGTCCAGAACGATTTCTGTCCCGGAGGAGCGCTTGCGGTCCCGCGCGGGGACCGGGTGGTCCCCGTCATCAACACCCTGATGGACCGCTTCCCGGTGATCGTTGCTTCGAAGGACTGGCATCCACACCGCACGGTGCATTTCGACAAGTGGCCCGTCCACTGCCTCCACAACAGCCCCGGTGCGGAGTTCCATCCAGACCTGGCCTCGGAGCGCATTGATCAGGTGTTTTTAAAAGGCACGGGAGCAACAGACGACGGCTACTCCGCCTATGAGGCGACCAATGCAAGTCTGGAGCAGTATCTCAAAGACCATCACGTGGACGAGCTGTACGTCGTCGGACTCGCGACCGACTATTGTGTCCGGCAGTCGGTCCTGGATGCCGTTGCACGGGGATTCAAGACTTCTGTCGTCACGGACGCGATTGCTGCTGTGGATGTGCACCCGGGGGACGGTGAGCGGGCCCTGAAGGAGATGCAGACAGCCGGGGCTTCGCTGCTTTCCTCGGCAGACATTTCCACCTGACGGGGCTGAGACCCCACACCGCGAGGGAGAACGCAGTATGCTCAACGCAGCGCTCATCGGCATCGGCGGGGCACTCTGGTTCATCGTCATGTACCGGTGGTACGGGAACTGGCTTGACCGGAAGATCATCGAGCCAGATCAGTCCCGGACCACTCCGGCCCATGGCATGAGGGACGACCGGGACTACGTTCCGTCGCACCCTGCGATCCTGTTCGGACACCATTTTTCCTCCATTGCTGGAGCCGGACCAATCGTCGGACCGATCCTGGCCTACGCGCTCTTCGGCTGGCTGCCTGCGCTGCTTTGGATCTTCCTCGGATCTGTCTTCATCGGTGCTGTCCATGATTACACGTCGCTGATGGTTTCTGTACGCAGCCGCGGCGTCTCGGTTGCGGACCTCGCAAGGGTCCATGTGTCTCCGACCGCGCGTTGGATCTTCTCGATGTTCCTGTGGCTGGCCCTCGTGCTTGTGATTGCTGTGTTCGCCGTGCTGACCGCCCGGACGTTCGTCGAGCAGCCTGAAATCGTCCTCCCGTCACTTGGATTGCTGGTGCTGGCCCTGATCTTTGGGAGCACGGTCCATCGTGGAAGGGTCAGCCTCGCTGTGGGCACACCGATCGGGCTGCTCCTGATGGTTGCCCTGATTGTGGCGGGGGATTTCCTACCGATCAGCGGGTCGTTCGAGTTCTGGCTCATCGCCGTGCTGGGCTATTCCTTTGTGGCTGCGACCATTCCGGTCTGGATCCTCCTTCAGCCGCGCGACTATTTGTCGATGTATATCTTGATCGCGGGCCTCGGCCTGGCATTCGTTTCCCTTCTTGTCCTCCAGCCTGAGATCAACGGTCCGGCGTTTGTCGGGTTTTCGAGCGGCCAGGGACCGCTCTGGCCCATCCTGTTCATCACCGTTGCCTGCGGAGCCGTGTCGGGATTCCATTCTGTTGTGGCAAGCGGAACCTCTGCGAAACAGCTCCGAAACGAAAAGGAGGGGCGCCTGGTTGCCTTCGGCGGGATGCTGACGGAAGGGGCGCTCGCGATGATTGTGGTGCTGCTTGTGGCGAGCGTGCTGTTCTGGGAAAAGCCTGACTCGGGAGATCACGCGGGCTACGTCTTCGGGTCGCTCTTGTTTGACAAAGGACCAAACATCACATTCGGAACAGCCATGGGACGAGTGATGGAGGCGATCGGCATTCCCCTCAAGTACGGAATCGCGTTTGGCATTCTTATGTTGAACGCCTTCATCCTGACGACGCTTGACACGTGCGCACGGCTCACTCGGTACATTACCACCGAGTCGCTCGGCAAGAAGATGCCTGTCTTCGCGAACCGGTTTGTGGCCACGGCGGTGGGGCTCCTCGCAGCGTACTTGCTCACCATGGGCAACAATTGGAGCATCCTGTGGCCGGCCTTTGGCGCCGCCAACCAGCTGATCGCAGCACTCTCGCTGTTGGTCGTGAGCGCCTATCTGTTCGGTTTCAAGAAGAAGACGGCCGTGACGATCATCCCGGGTATCTTCATGCTGGTCACGACGCTCGGCGCGCTCCTCTACCAGATGTTCTGGCTGTATCTTCCCCAGGGGAACGCCCTGCTCGCTGTTGTGGCGGGGGTCTTGATTCTGCTCGGGCTCGTCGTGGCGATCGAGGTGGCGCGCCGCCTTCGACGGCCTGAGCAATCTGTGACAGAAGGAGATTCGGTCGTTGAAGCAGCCTCGTAAGTCCCGCACCGTTCGGTCCTCAGGCCGGCTTGGGGTACAGCTCGGTTTGTTCTCGGAGGTCTACTACGACATCGAAACCCAAAAGTCGGCAGACGAGGTAGGGGGGTGGGGCAACGTGCAGCTGATGAGAGTGTCGGTCGCGGTCACCTACGCGGAGCAGGATGGCTTCCGGCACTGGGCCGAAGGGGATATCCCCGAGATGATTCGCTACCTGGGGACGTTCGAAAGGGTGATCAGCTTCAACGGGGATCGGTTTGATGCGATCGTCTTGAGTGCATACGGCGACGTGAGCGCGGTGACGGCCAGATCCATGGACCTTCTGACCGATCTCAAGGCCAAACTCGGCCATCGGCTCACCCTCGACTCGCTGGCGAAGGCTACGCTCAATGTCGGGAAGACCGCTGACGGTCTTCAGGCACTCCGCTGGTGGAAAGAGGGGAAAGTCGAGGAGATTGCCCGTTATTGCCAGGCCGATGTCCAGGTTCTTGTCGATCTCGTCGCCTTCGCCAGGGCCAATGGGTACGTCCAGTATGAAGACAAGTTCACCGGTGTGCGGCGCATCCCGGTGAATTGGTAGGTTCCCTCCTCTAGCGTCCCAGCATCCGATTGCGCTCATCGTCCGGCAGATCGCCCAGGGTCCTGAAGGTGTTGATCAGGCCCTCCACCTGCATAATGAGTTTCTTCTTTGCCACTCTGGGCGCGAAGATCGAAGCATCGAGCATGTACGTCCGCCTTGTTCGCTCATCGTAGAAGGTATAGTTGACAAAGGGCCCCCCGCCCGACTTGTCGCTGAAGCGCCAGTTGCCGCGGATCTCGATGGCGTAGCGACCGAGAAAATCGACCGCCTCGACGTTCTGGTTGTACGGGGCGATCTCGACGTACGCCAGATCGTCCATGGTGCGCATCCATCTGCGGGTAATCGAGTCGCGTGCGGCCCTGATCCAGGGGCCCTCGAGCAGCTCGGGCGTTGTGGAATCCCACCATGCGACGAAAATCCATCGCTCGAGATCCACAGGGTTCGCCCGACGCATCCAGAAGAACTTGGCTGCGCCCGTGTCCCGTGCCACATAGTAGTCGTGGGCGACCGTCATCGTCCACCCATGCTGCTGGAGCAGGGAGCGTGAAATGTCCTCCTTGTTGTATCTCTCGTCATCTGCAATCTCGGCCATCTCGCGCTTGAGCCACAGATTGCGGAAATAGTAGACCAGGTCCGGCGCGCGGGACCGCATCTGCACCTCCAGGTCTTGATGGGTGGGGGCAACGAGAAACATCAACAGCTGGCCCCGTGCCCTCGAATCATATCGGGCGAACACGAACTCCTTGTTTTCTCTCACCAGGGACTTGACCGTGTCATCCAGCGCACCTTGAATGAACTGGGACACTGGACCTTGGCCTTCCAGCGTTCCGATGATGATACGGTTCTTCTGCGTGGTGTGTTGCTCCCACTCCGAAAACGGCACGCGCTCGACCGTGAACCAGGTCTCGGGGATGGGCGTATAGATGGTGTCCTCGAACACGAAGCGAATGGCCGGTTCCAGGGTATTCCATGTCGTATCGTCGGCGAAGACCATGATCTCATCGTTCTGTCCCGTCGCCGGGACTTTCGGTAGCGTGCAGGAACCGAGAAGGAACAGGCCGAGGAGCACACCGCCTGCGATCAATCGACTGTGTGGGTATTCCATTCGGGATCTCCTTTCTCAACCAAGGCTGAAGGGATTGATCGATGGGAGGAACAGCACATAGAGGAGCCACATGATTGCCCCGATACTCACCGGGATGGTAATGTTGTCGTCCACGGGGATGTGCGAGGCCTCGACCACGGCTCCCACGGCGGCCGCCACCAACCCGATGGCGTATTCGGCCGCGATGCCCTCAATCTTCGGCGCCACAATGATGACAACGGCTGCCGAGATGAAGAAGGCGAGGGTCCCCTGGAGCGATTTGGCGAGGAAGCGGTGTCTGCCGTAGCGGCGGCCAATCAGGGCTGACGTCGTGTCGGAAATGATCAGGATCGCAAAGGCGTTCACGGTGATCACCTTGGGAAAGACTGCGACGCAGAAGACTGCAGACAAAAGGACATTCGTGGCCCCGCTGAGCCGGATCGTCCTATTGTTCTGTTCATGACGGCGGAGAAGCCAACCGAACCAGCTGTAGAACCAGCGGGCGACGGGGGCGCTGCCGTACCGGGCAAGATCGACGATGAGGAAAGCGAGCGTAATCGGCACCAGAATCCAGAGTGCCTGCTCACGGGTGATGAAGTAGTACACCACCGGGATCGACAGCGACACGAGGTGGATCGATTTGCGGACCAGTTCGGCCCCGTATCCGATCGTGGCCGTCGATTCCAGCGTGTCCACGGTCGACGAGGGTCGGGAACCCTTGTGTTCCGTGCTGGGCGATGCGTCGATCATCCGTCCTTCTTTGTTCGTGGGGCTCCGCCCGGCCCTGGCGGTTCAGGCGTGACACGCTCGCTGACCCTCGTTGGCGCCACCGTTGGAACAATGGTAGGGGTCGGAGAGCCGTTGTCCCGTCGTTCGACGGGGGGAAGTACCTGGCCGCGCATGAGCTTGTCGATCTCCTCCGAGTCCAGAATTTCGCGCTCCAAGAGGGCGTTCGACAATCGGTGCAGGACTTTCATGTTGTCTCGGAGGATCTTCTCTGCGCGCTTCATCGAACTCGTAACGATCTTCTTGACTTCGGTGTCGATCAGGATCGCCGTATTTTCGCTGAAGTTGCGCGAACGGGTAATTTCGCGTCCCAAGAAGATCTCTTCTTCCTTCGCTCCATACGCGAGGGGACCGAGCTTGTCGCTCATTCCCCATTCACACACCATCTTGCGCGCCAGCTCCGTGGCGCGTTCAATGTCGTTGCCCGCACCCGTCGTGATCTGATTAAAGACCAGCTTCTCCGCAGCCCGTCCGCCAAGCGCGTAGGTGATCATCGATTCGAGGTACTCGCGGCTGTAAGTGTGCTTTTCATCAATGGGAAGATACGTGGTCACACCGAGGGCTCGTCCGCGGGGGATGATCGTCACCTTGTGGACCGGGTCTGCGTCGGGCAGGAACTTGGCGACCAGCACGTGTCCCGATTCGTGATACGCGGTGATCTTCTTTTCCCGGTCGGAGATGATTAAGGACTTCCGCTCCATGCCCATCATCACCTTGTCCTTGGCCTCTTCAAAGTGGCGCATCGTGACAGACTTGCTGTTCTGCCGCGCGGCCAGGAGGGCTGCCTCGTTCACCAGATTCGCGATGTCCGCTCCGGCCAGGCCCGGAGTTCCCTTTGCCAACACGTCGATCTTGACGTCTTCGGCAATGGGAATATTCTTTATGTGAACCCGGAAAATGCCTTCGCGGCCCTTCACGTCTGGGCGGTCGACGACGACCTGCCGGTCGAAACGGCCTGGGCGGAGGAGCGCCGGATCCAACACGTCGGGGCGGTTCGTCGCGGCGATGATGATGACGCCCGAGTTCTGCTCGAAACCATCCATCTCCACCAGCAGCTGGTTCAAGGTCTGTTCGCGCTCGTCGTGTCCTCCTCCGAGTCCTGCGCCGCGATGACGTCCGACAGCATCGATCTCGTCGATGAAGATGATGCAGGGGGCGTTTTTCTTGCCCTGCTCGAAGAGGTCCCGTACGCGACTTGCTCCCACACCGACAAACATTTCGACGAAGTCCGCCCCGCTGATCGAGAAGAACGGGACTCCCGCTTCGCCCGCGACGGCCCGTGCAAGGAGGGTCTTTCCGGTCCCCGGGGGTCCGAGCAGAAGAACGCCGCGGGGGATCTTCCCCCCGAGTCGCTGAAACTTTCCTGGATCCTTGAGAAAATCAATGATCTCGTTGAGCTCAATCTTGGCTTCGTCGGCGCCGGCCACGTCCTGAAATGTCACTTTGGTCATTCCCTCGGTCAAGAGCTTGGCCCGGCTCTTGCCGAAGGAAAAGAGGCCCTTGGTGCCGCCGCCTCCGGCCTGCATGCGTCTGAAGATCAACAGCCAGATGCCAATCAGGAGGATCCAGGGCAGGAAGCTCACCAGGGCACTGACCCAGGCGTTGTCTTCCTTCGTGACGCTGATCTTCAATCCTTTCTCACTCCACGCCGTGAGAATCTCATCATCAATGTTCGAGTAGGGGAGCGTCAGGACGACCCGCGTGGCGTTCCGGATGTTCTTGCCGGAAGCCGTGACGATGTCGGTCGGCTCCTTGAGCTTTCCGTGGAAGTCGTAGTCCGTCAGATTGACCTTCGTGATCGTCGCTTCTTCGAACCGGGAGTCGTTCAACAGCTGCTTGAAGGTGGGGTTGAAGCTGATTTCGTATTCGGACTCTTCGTTGCTCTTGAAAGCGTACATGATCACGAAGACTGCCAGGAGGATTCCCAGCCAGCTGGCCACCACGCGTCCCACTTTGCTCCAGTTGAACTCATCTTCGCGGTACTGCTTCTGCCCGCGCTTCTGGGGTGGGCGGGGAGGCCCTACTTCCCGGCGCTTCTGCCGACCGTCTTTTTGACGATCTTCGTTGTTCTGGTCGTTTTTTTGCTGTGTTTCTGGCATCGAAATGCTCCTTGCATCACATGCGGTTCAACTCGTACCGTCACCCGAGCTCGCTAACCTATAGATTGAGCGTAAATTACGAACTTTTTGGGCGTAGTCCAAACCATAGCCGATCACAAACTCCGGGGGGATCTCAAAACCGACATAATCGATCGGAACGCTCAGTTTTGCGACATCCCTCTTTAACAACAATGTAACAACTTTGAACGACTTTGGGTTCTCGCGCAGCACGAGCTTCTTGATGAACTCGATCGAGAGGCCTGAGTCCACGATGTCTTCAACGATCACGATGTCGCGCCCTTCGACCTGGCAATTCAGGTCCTTCAGGAGCGTCACACGACCCGAAGAGATCTTCGCATCACCATAACTCGACAACTTCAGGAAGTCCACCTCGCAGTCCACCGTAATCTCCCTGATCAGGTCGGAGAAGAAGATGAACGACCCGTTCAGGATCCCGATGAAGATCGGAGTGTGACCCGCGTAGTCGCGGTTGATCTCGCCTGCGAGCTCATGGACCCGCCTGAGAATCTGCTCTTCTGTGAGATACAGTTCGAATCGGTCGCCGTTGATCGTCACGGTCGTCTGCATAGCTGTCGTCATCTCATGCATGGTGGTGGAAGGAAAGTTCGACCCAGCGGGTCGTGGACGGAGTCACCTTCGCCCGGTCATCCAGCCGTAGTCCACAGATCCAGACGATGGATCCGTCAGACTCCAGCACGGGGAAGAGGCTTCGTCGCTCCTGGGGGATCTTGTGATCGGTAAAAAAATCGCTCAATTTCTTGCGGCCTCGCATTCCCAGGGGGGTGAACCAATCCCCCGGTTTCCAGGACCGGATCGTCAGCGAGTGGCCGAGGACGGATCCGTCGATAACGGCCCGGTCCCCCGACCGGGGGAGTGTGTCAGGCGCCTCTGAAAGTGGTTTTGCCGAAAAACTGAACGCCTCAAACGCATATTCCGATCCGAGTTCTACGGGGTATGCAAAGTCAACCGGAATCTCGGGGGAGTTCGAAGGCGTTAGCTTTACCATGGACGATGGGCTGAGTTGGCAGACATCGGGAATCGGATCTTCGGCCTGGAATTTCGACTTTCAAGGGGGAAGGGTTTGGGCTGC
>Ga0209536_100008305_pt1 | contig 15591 bp, 10 predicted proteins | sample DeeMarSeWOR28_12_FD_187461 | JGI IMG/M metagenome (GOLD analysis project Ga0209536, IMG submission 187461) | Marine sediment microbial communities from White Oak River estuary, North Carolina - WOR-2-8_12 (SPAdes) (version 2) | ecosystem: Environmental > Aquatic > Marine > Intertidal zone >...
ATGAACGATTCACTGCAGCATGTGCATTCCTGAAAATGCATCCAAATGACAGGAGGCCGTTGTTTGGTCTGCAGGGCCCTGGCTACCCCGGCAATCCCACTGCTTTCTAATCCCATCATGGCCGCCATCGTGGCACAGAATTTCATAAAATTCCTCCTGGATACCCCTTTTTCGCGCATCTCTTCGTAAAAAGTCAGATTTTTTAAGCTTACATCCTTATCGGAATGTAACGGGTCGATGGTTTTCATAGGTAATTATTTAGTGTATTAAATATGTATTTCAATTAGTTTTATTTGGTATAGGATTTTAATTTTAAAAAAATAAAATACTGACGCTAAGGTAAGGTCCAAATAATTTTTTGAAAATTATATGATTTATATCATGATTATTAGACATTTTATTTTTTTTGGATATGTAGCGTGAACCTTAAATAGTAAGAATGAGGATTTTATAGGAAACATAACTATCTTTTCAGTGGGTTAAGTTAACAGGCATGCATGAGTTGTCAATCGCGTTGAGCATTGTGGAAATTGCCGAGCAGGAAGTAAAAAAAAACCAGGCTTCTTCTGTCGAAAAGATTGATCTGGAGATCGGAAGGTTATCCGGCATCGAGCCGGTTGCTATGGAGTTTGCCCTGGAGCAGGCGGTAATAGATACTGTGCTTGCAAAAGCGGTAAGAAATATCGTTTACATTCCGGGTCGGGCCAAATGCCTGGAGTGCGGACGGGAATTTAAGATTGAAACGATATTCGAAGAATGCCCGGGGTGCCAATCCTATTTCAAAGATTTCCTGAGTGGTAAAGAACTTCGCGTAAAATCGTTGACATTGGTTTAATAACCAACCCCGGCGCAGCGTGCAAATGTAAAAATTCTTTGTATATGGAGGAAATTAATTCTGTGGCCTAATTTCGATTTATGCGTTGTGTTTATGAATTTATCTGAAGACAATTTTCAGGCAATGGACCACCAGCGCCAGATTCCAGTGATACAAAATCCCAAGTTGAAATTTGAAAAAGTAATTTTCAGAAATCGGGTTGTGAATTTGATTGTTAATTAGGTTTACAAAAAGGAGTCTGACCAGGAAGGCTCCTTTTTTTTAAGTCTTGTCCCTTATTTCTTTGAGCGATTTCGAATTATTGAATGATTATTCTTTTTATCTTCTCTTCTCCTTCTTTCGTCTGCAATTTGAAAAAATAGGTTCCAGCTGGGACGTTTAAGCAATAATTATTTTTTTCGTTATAATTATACGTTTTGATGGTCTTTCCAAATATATCCATCACTTTCAGTTCCGAGATTCCTGTCTCATGGTACTCATCCGATAATTTAATATTGAAATTCCCGTAGGTAGGATTGGGATAGATAATGATGAAATCGTTATCCTTATCCTGTAATCCTGAAGGAACGCTCGCAGGCCGTGTATCTAGGATAACATACATGGTGGATATGGGTAACCACATGGAGATCCCATCCCCGGTATCCGTAACGAAAAACTCCTGATCCTCGTAACCAGCCTCATCCAGCAGCCAGGCTGATTTTACCCTGGTATTTTTAATATCGATCTTGACCATGGTGTTAGCCCCCATCCAGGGCATGCGTCCCAGGCTTTCGATCCGGAAACCATCTATCTCTGGAGTTCCCTCACCTGGCGAAAAGGATGTGGGAACCTCCTCCCATCCGGCAGGACGATAAACCGTACCCACCTGAATAAGTATTTTTTCCGACTCACTTAATGGTAACTCATCCATCGAAACCACATTTACAACCGAGTAGGCGTTTTTTGAGGTAATCGTAACATCACTCAGTTGATAAGGTTCATCCCTTGGAAATCCGCAAATCCCCTGTACCCTGGGAGCATCAAGTACGCAGATCCCCTGTTCATAATCCCAGGATAGCTCACCTGTGATGCTGGTGATTTTTTTCTCTCCAATATTCACCAGTTCATTTAAATTGGGTAAAACGGCATTATTTGACGGATCCCCTTCATAAACCACTTCCACCGGGCCGGCAAGATAGGTCAAGGGAGAATATTCCGTTTCGCCCTGTTCGGGATTCGGATTATAGGTATCCCTGTTCGGATCGAAGCTGTTTTCTTCACTGATCAGAGGCATTTCTCTATCGACTAATGATTGAAAGGTCCGTTCTTCATGCAACACTGCATTGCCTTGTCTGATATAGCCTTTTCTGAAAGCAAGGGCATTGGCCGGGAACATTCCCACCTGCCCGGGTATGCTGCAGGTCCACCTGAACATAGGCAGTTCGCCGTTGATCTCTCCCCAATAAGGCCAATAGGGGTCGTCTTCGTAGGTAATGGCACTTGGGCTGAACCAGTAAAACGCATCTACTCCCGTAAGAGACATGTAAGCAGAGATCAGAAACGGTCCCTCTGCCTGGTATTTATGCGGAAGGTTCCAGCCGCTTTCGGTCACTAAAAAGGGCATATTCTCCACCTGTTTGATATTAATAGGAAGTTTGTGAGGGTAAAAGAGCACTGAATTTCCTTCGAAATGATGACCGCGTTCTATCCGCCAGCCGCTGTTTTCTCCGACATGCAAGGGGCTGTAATATCGGTTTACCGCCAGTACGTCCGTGGCCAGGTTTGTCCATCGTTCCAGATCGAATAACCTGTTAGGGCTGGCTGTTTTCCAGTTGGTGGCATTGATCAACTGCGGACATCCGATACTTCGATAATGATCGTAAATTTCCCTGTAAACATCTCGCTGAACGTCCGCAAAAAAATTCATCTGATCCGAAAGCCTTTTCTCAAATCCAGGTGTTGGTGTGGGAACGTTCGGATCATCCGTAGCGAACCAGATGTTGATTATCTCCAGCAATCCCTGGTTGATGTTATCGGATGGCAGAGAGGTATTTTCCCAGGTATTCAGAGCATCCTCGATGGTCCCATATTCTGAAACAGACCAGTAGAAAAACTGTTGTTGCATTTCTCTCATCAGGGAAGGCTCTACACCTCCGATCGTCCAGAAAAAGACCCCATCTTCATTCAATATCTGAATGATCGCTACGGCCGGATCATCCTTTAAAGGAATTCCTGTATGCGGATTGACCTCCGTATATAAATATTCCACCCAGTTTTTATATGCGTTTCTGAAGGTCTGATCAAAATAGATTAGTCCCCACGGATCCTTGTCTCCCCAGTAATCTCCCAGGCCCCAGTTTTGAGGGATATTATCCAAGTGTGCCGGCCAGAAAGGACTTATGGTGGTATAAATACCCTGTTCTTTCATAGCAGCAACCAACCGCCAAATATAATCCGCCTCTTGTGTATTCGGTTGATTGATATCCTGAGTGGTTGAAAATATCTGGCCATGAAACCGGATCATATTTACCCCCATCTTGGCCAGGAACTTTGCATATGTCTCCAGGTCGGCATCGGAAAGATTGGGATCATGTCCCCTGACAAGTTCCCCTCCATTGATAGCCCAGAACCTGATTTCGCCCTGGTTATTCACAAAATAACTTCCATCCGGTGACAGCCTGATAAATCCATTTTCACCCGCAATGTCTTCATTCAGATAGCTTAAATCCAGCATGGCGTCCTCTGTGAAATTATCCCCGGTGTAGGTAAACCGCCACCCATCCTGAGGTGATTGGGCATTTGCATAGGAAAAAATAACTAAAATTAAATGAAGTTTAATTAATAAATATCGTTGCATATTCATCAAGTTTTATCATTCCCATATAAAAATTTTATAGGTTTATTTCTCAATTATTAAAAATACAAAACTTGGAATAATTATCTAAAGAAGATAGATGCCCAAGACGAGGATTTGTTTTTATCTTCACAGAGAATCATGTTGTTTATTATTTTGATCGGGGTTATAACGGAGATTCCGCAGGTGTGGATATTTTAAAGCCGGATTCCTGGAAAATCAATAATCCGACAATCAATTATCATATATAGAATAATGCAATCAGAAAGGCGGCAGCAAAGAAATGATTAAACCTTTTCATTATGGATTCAAGATATTGTTATCTTAACCAGACGGATGAGTTGTATTGGTTTTTTCTTGAAATAGGGTAAAATTAATAATTTGAAAAAACGGAACCTGTTTAAAAAAATTTGGTTGACCTTATTATCTGTCGGTCCCGGGATTTTTTGTATCGGGTATACCATCGGAACCGGCAGTGTTACTTCCATGGCCAAGGCGGGAAGCGAATACGGGATGAAACTTATCTGGGTGCTTTTGCTGAGTGTCTTTTTTTCCTGGATACTCATGGAAGCCTTTGGGCGCTATGCGGTTGTTACCGGGGAAACCTCAATTTTTGCCTTTAGGAAACGATTAAAGGCCGGAAAATTATGGGCCATTCTAACCATAACAGGTGTGGTAATTGCTCAATGGAGTGCCTTATCCGGTATTTTGGGACTCTCTTCAAGTGGTATTTATGAAGTGATCAGGTTATTTATGCCCGCATTAAACGAATCAAATTACTGGTTCGTCCTGGGCATTGCCATTTTTCTGATCGTTGTGTTATATGGAATTTTACTCATTGGCAAGTATTCACTATTTGAGAAAGTGCTCATTATATTAGTTACCATGATGGGCCTTTCCTTTCTGTTATCCATGTTTATTGTCTTGCCTCCGGTGAAAGAAATCTTTAGTGGGTTTATACCTACTATTCCGCCCGGAGGAAGCCTGATGGTGTCGGCCTTTGTAGGAACCACCATGGCTGCTCCCACCTTTGTAATCCGACCCCTGATTGTAAAGGAAAAAGGCTGGGGAAAATTAAATCTACGGGAACAATCCAGGGATGCCAAAACCTCCGCCATCCTGATGTTTGTGATCAGTGGATCCATATTGGTGGCTGCCACCGGCGCATTATTCCATGAAGGAAAAACAGTAGAAAAAGTGCTGGATATGGCTTATGCGCTTGAACCAGCCGCAGGAAAACTGGCGGTTGCCCTATTTATGGTGGGTACCCTGAGTGCAGGCATTTCTTCGATATTCCCCATCCTGATGGTAGCTCCTCTTCTGGTCGGCGATTACCGGAATGGTAAAATGGATACGCGATCCAGTTTATTTAAAGGCCTAACGGGAGTTGCATGTTTAGTAGGTCTTTCCGTTCCTGTACTTGGGTCAAATCCGATAATGGCCCAGATTGCCACTCAGGTGGCCAGCGTCTTTGTATTGCCTCTGGTCATCATGGGGATCCTGATTCTCATAAATAAAAAAAACCTTATGGGGGAATACAAAGCAGGAAGTTTTCTTAATTTCGGATTAATGGCGGCTTTTATATTTTCACTGATTATATCCTATAATGGGATTTTAGGGCTAACTGATTTTTTGTTTTAACGATGAGAAGGTTCAATTTATTAATAGGTATGGTTTTGTTGTGTCTTTCAGGTTGTGAATCAACGTTTGACCTCATCCTTACAGGGAGGATTCAGAAACAGACCGAACAAGGTTCCTGGGAAGATCATTTTGAAAAAATGATATGGAAACCAGAAGAAACAGCGATCATCATCTGCGATATGTGGGACAAGCACTGGTGTGAAGGTGCAACGAGACGGGTAGCTGAAATGGCTCCCCGGATGAATGAAGTTATCGATAAAGCCAGAAGAAATGGCATTTCCATCATTCATGCCCCGAGCGGGACCATGGATTTTTACAAAGATTATCCTCAACGGTCAAAAATGGCCACCACGCCTAATGATTCTACTTCTGATTTTATTAAAAACTGGTATTACCTGAATCCGGAAAGGGAATCGGTATTACCTATTGATGACAGGGACGGAGGGTGTGACACGAATCCGGAGCCTGAAAATGTGGTTGTATGGACCCGGCAGATTCAGGATATTGAAATATCCCATGAGGACGGGATCTCGGATAGTGGCAAGGAAATTAATAATTATATGATTGCTAGAGGCATAAAGAATGTGATCCTGATGGGAGTGCACATCAATATGTGTGTGCTGGGAAGGCCTTTCGGGATCCGGGCGCAGGTAGCACAGGGCAGGAATGTGGTCGTGGTACGGGATCTGACCGACTCTATGTATAATCCGGAAATGCCTCCCTACATTAGCCATGAGGAAGGGACTGTATTGGTGATACACCACATAGAAAAATTCTGGTGTCCGAGCATAGATTCAAACGGAATTTGATAACGGTTCACATAATGATTGGCATGAAGCGTCATTTTACTTTTATTCTTTTATTAACGTTCCTGATTTGCGTTTCCTGTGCCGATAAAAAAGGATCGGAACTTGCATTCCGAAAAAGTATTTACCAGACTCTTTCGCTGGAAGAACGAAGAAATCCGGAAAACGCCATTTTGGCACTTGAGACCCATCCGGAACTGGACGTCACGTTGTTTGCTTCTGAGCCCATGGTGACCAATCCGACCAACATCGATATCGATGCCAGGGGAAGGGTATGGGTTTGCGAGGCGTATAACTATGGATTGACCGAAAAACAGGTAAAAGAACCGGGAGGCAAGATCAGCATCCTGGAAGATATGAATGGCGACGGTAAAGCGGACAGGAAGAAGGTCTTTTATCAGGGTGAAGACGTCAATATTGCCCTGGGAATTGCCGTATTGGGAGATAAAATATATGTAACCCGCAGTCCCAATCTGCTGATCTTCACCGATGCTGACGGCGACGACAAACCCGATAAGAAAGAGATCCTTTTTACGGGCATGGGCGATCCCGGTGATCATTCGGCTCATGCACTGGTTTCCGGCCCCGATGGAAAGCTGTACTTCAATTACGGTAACCTCGGGAAAAAGGTCCTCAATCCGGATGGTTCACCCGTAATAGATATATTTGGTCATGCCGTAATATCCAATGGCAAGCCCTATCACGGAGGGATGATCTTCCGGTGCAATCCGGACGGATCCCGTTTTGAAGTATTGGGTCATAATTTCAGAAATAATTACGAGGTCACAGTTGATTCCTATGGTAATATCTGGCAATCCGATAATGATGACGACGGATATAAAAGTTGCCGGATCAATTTTATCCTGGAATACGGGAATTACGGATATCTCGATGAAATGACCGGTGCCCACTGGTCCGTACCCCGGACCGGTCAATCGGAGAAGATCTCCGAGCGGCACTGGCATCAGAACGATCCGGGATCGGTACCCACCTTACTGAATACCGGGGCAGGTTCTCCTGCCGGCATCTGTTTTTACGAAGGAGATCTTCTGCCGGAAGTCTTCCGGAACCAGATGATCCATGCCGATGCGGGTCCGAATGTTGTCAGGGCGTATCCCGTTCAAAAAGAAGGGGCCGGATATAAGGCCCGGATCGAAAATATTCTTTGGAGTGAAAGAGATAAATGGTTCCGGCCTGTTGATGTCGCGGTAGCTACAGACGGTTCGCTGATGGTGGCGGACTGGTACGATCCAATCGTGGGTGGAGGGGCGGTAGGAGATTTCGTTCCACGCGGTCGGATCTACCGGGTGTCGCCTTCCGGTTCAGCCTACAAAATAGAAGATCCCGGGATAAATGGATTCCGGGATGCGATCGAAGCCTTGAAAAGTCCGAATAAGGCAAGGCAATACCTGGGCTGGGAGTTTTTGTTAGAGGCAGGTGGTTTAGCCGAAAAATCCCTAATAAAAATATGGAAAGATAAAAATCCGGTGTATAGAGCCAGGGCATTGTGGTTGCTGGGGAAATTACCCAAGAAGGGATATCAATATGTTCAGGAGGCCATTTTAGACGATAACGAAGACATCCGTATTACCGCCACAAGATTGGCCAGTCAACTGGGTATCCCATACGAGGAATATATACCCCTCCTGATCCGGGATTCATCCGTCCAGGTGAGAAGGACACTGGCGATCGAACTCAGTCCGGCACAGCACAGTGAAAAGAGTACCTGGTGGGCGACGCTGACCAATCAGTATGATGGAGAAGACCGGTGGTACCTGGAAGCCTTGGGGATATCTGCCTCGCATGAATGGGAAGATTGTTTTAATGCATGGAACCGTGAAAATCCCGATCTCAGACAAAAAAAGACAAAAGACATCATCTGGCGGGCAAGGGGGAATAAAGCCCTTTCTTTGAAAGCAGGAATAATCATCGATACGGCCTCCGATAGTCTGGAGATCTTTCGGTTTTTCCGTTCAATTGATTTTCATTCTCCGGAAGGAAAAAATGAGGTTTTATTATCAATGATCGAATCAAAACATCCGCTGAATAATTTAATTGTGAGCCTGGTTATCCAGCACCTTGATCCCGCTCAGATACAGATGACTCCTTCAATATCGAATGCCATAAAACGAACACTTGAAAGCGTTGCCGGCACACAGGATTTTGTCAGGATAATCGACCGCTATGACCTTTTTTCCCACAGAAATAAATTGCTAGCACTTGCACTCGAGGAAGGTCCTACCGACCTGGGCATCCATGCAATGAAAGTGATGATAGAAAATAGATCAATGCGGGGGATTGACTTAGTAAAAGAACGGATCCGTAAAAATGGTCCTGAAGCAGAACTAATCATGAATCTCCTGGCCCCCATCAGTACCAGGAATTCACTGACACTGCTCAGGGAAACCATCCTGACTCCCGGAATCTCTATACCGATAAAAAGATCGGCCATACAAGCCCTGGGGAAATCCTGGTGGGGGGAAGATTTTTTAATGGAAATGGCACGGCTAGATCAGATAGAAGAGGCGCTGAAGCCAACAGCAGGTTCTGTACTTTTCAGTGTATACCGGGCCACTATCCGGGAGGAAGCGGAAAATTATCTTGAAAAGCCTGATTTTGCAGGAGGAACTGCTTTACCGCCTGTCCGTGATCTTGTCTCCTACCTTGGAAATTCAGATAAAGGTCGTTCCGTTTATGAAACTTATTGTAATACCTGTCACCGGATTGGTGATACCGGGATTCAATTCGGCCCGGAATTATCCGCGATCGGTGATAAATTATCGAAAGAGGGTCTTTTTCAGTCGATCATTTATCCCAACCAGGGAATTAATAATGGATATGAAGGATATGTCGTTCATCTGAGAGACGGCGGTGTACTGACCGGATTGGTCCTGAGTGAAACAGAGCAGGATATTCTTTTACGGCAGGTTGGCGGATATGACCAGAAAATCAGAAAAAGGGATATAGCGAAGATAGAAATGATGGAAAAATCGCTCATGACAAATCTGGCAGGTGCTTTGACCCAGCAACAGCTTATCGACCTGGTGGAATACCTGAATACCCTGAAAACAGGGGATATTCTCGCTACCAAATTGGATTAATATATCATCGACCAACAATTTTACAAGGATTTAACGGTTGGATGTATCAACTCAATGCGATAATATTTGTATCTTTTACATCCAATGGGACTTTTATTTTTTGAGTCTGTACAACCTTATTTTTTAAAACGGGGATATGAGATTTTTTTTATTTTATGGTCTCATGATTGTTATGTTTCTGACAATCCCCGGATGTGAGAAGAAGAAAAGCAAGGTTGTCCTGGATAAAGAATCAAAGAATACCATGGAAAATTTCCGGTTTATTCCTGCCAATCGGTTTTTGGGAGATCCATCTAGGGAACCTGTGGATCCACCGGAAGAAAATTTTAGTACGAAGATCCGGGTTAAGACTCAAAGTAAGCGCAATGGGAAAGAAGATACGATTACCCTGATGGATTATTCATCTCCGGAAAGCGTAAATCCAGAAGCGGATAAGTTCCGTTCATAGATCCCGGGATATGATTAAGGCTCGTAAGGAATCAAACTAAAAAGCTTATGCCAAAAATATCAATTATTCTGTTCTGTTTTATGTTTTATACGTGCATATCAAACAATGATCGCACGGGTGGTGAAGAGGAACGGGATACGGAGCAAACTTCTGAAAAGACCTATTCACCAGATTCCGTTTTAAAAGTTGCATTAATCCAGCCGGAAGCTATCCGCGATCCCGAAATCAATATTAAAAGAGGAAAATCATACTGCGTACAGGCTAAAGCAAAAGGGGCCGATATTGTTGTTTTTCCCGAAATGTATAATATGGGTTATGATCCGGGAATCGATTTCAAAGAAGATGGATTTATGGATGCCTGGAAGAAACAGGGGATCACGGAAAACGGAGTTTTTGTCAGTTTCTTCCGGATCCTGGCAAAAGAACTGGAAATGGCGATTCTGATCACTTTTCTTGAAAAATGGGAGCCTTTACCCAGAAACACGGCGGTACTATTTGACAGACACGGTGAACGGGTGCTGAAATATTCCAAGGTTCATACGGTAGACCTGGGTTTTATGGAGGCAGTCATTACACCGGGAGACGATTTTTATGTAGCTGACCTTGACACAAGAATTGGAACAATTAAAACCGGCGTAATGATCTGTTATGACCGGGAATTTCCTGAAAGCGCCAGGATCCTGATGTTAAAAGGAGCGGAGCTGATCCTGACGCCCAATGCCTGTAAGCTGGACCATTTACGGATCATACAATTTCAAGCCAGGGCCTGGGAAAATTCGCTGGTTACAGTCATGGCCAATTATAGTGAAGAAACCTTTAACGGGCATTCCTGTGCGTTCGATGCCAATGGGGAAGAAATTATGGTGGCCGGTGAAGAAGAAGGGGTTTTTATGGCGGAATTCAATTTACAGGAAATCAGAGAATACCGGAAATGGACCTTTTGGGGCAATGCCTACAGAAGGCCCAGAAAGTATGGTTTACTCACATCAGAAGAGGTGGATGAACCATTTGTACGGTATGATGCATTCGGTAATCGCTTCGATCGTACGAAAAGATAGAATCAATCCGGGTAATGAATATGAATCAGATATAATTTAGCATTTTATAAGGATTGTATTATTTTCGGATCAACTATTTTTAACTAAAAGATTCCTTAATTTTTTCAGGTTAGTCTTTTTCATTATCTATCACGTATGAAATCGAAATCATTTCTCTTATTCGCAATTATCTGCCTGTTTCAAATTTCCTGTAAAACAGATAATAAATCAAATAGGTGGAATCATACCTTGTGGTACACCTATCCGGCAAGATACTGGAACAGCCAGGCATTGCACCTGGGAAACGGATATTTTGGTGTTTCCTTTTTTGGAGGAGTGGAAGAAGAGACCTTTACCCTGTCGGAAGCCAGTATGTGGACTGGACGTCCAGCCAATGGTAATTGGGAGGAGGCGGGAGTGAATCCGCTAGCAAAGGAATCGTTGCGGGGTATAAGGGAGGCGGTGGTCAATGGCCGGAGTCAGCTTGCCGATAGTCTGATCAGGGATAATATATTTGGTTCAGGTGAGTATTACGGCCATTATACATCTATCGGGGATCTGAAGATAAAATTCGTTGGATATGAAGCCAATACAAATCAATACAGGCGGGAGCTGGATCTTAAAAATTCTATTGGATCGGTTCAATTTGACATCAACGGCATTCAATATAAAAGAGAGTATTTCTGTTCTTATCCCGATCGGATTCTGGGAATGAAGTTGACCGCCGGCAAGGAAGGAAATATTTCTTTTAATTTGTATACTAATATCATTCAGGACTCTTCCCGGGTATATATTACTGGGCATACCTACCAGGTCAAGGGATTGATCGACGGTAATCTACGTCCGTTTGAGGTACTCATCTATGTAAAAAATGAAGGCGGAACCATTGGCACCGAGAATGACCAAATATCCGTTCGAAATGCAAACTCAGTTGAGATATTTCTTACCATGGCTACGAATTATAAGATGGAATACCCCGCATATAAGGGAGAAGGTCCGGAAATTAAAACCACACGTGTGATGGAAAAAGTGATCGGACAGGACTATGAAAAACTAAAGCAAAAACATATTACGGATTATCAGTCATTATTTAACCGGGTGAGCTTCGATTTGCCTGGCATAAATGAAGTGGAATCATTGCCTACCAATGAGCGTTTTCAAAGATTACGATCCGGAATGAAGGATCCCGGGTATAAGGAGCTGGCTTTTAACCTGGGAAGGTATATGATCATCAGTTCATCAAGGCCCCAGACGCTTCCGGCAAATCTTCAGGGGGTTTGGAATGCTTTCCGGGTGGCCCCCTGGGCTGGAAATTATCAGAGCAATATCAATATCCAGGAGATCTACTGGTCGTGTGGTCCAACCAACCTGTCAGAATGCCAGCAGGCTTATATTGATTGGATCGAGAACCTGGCCATCTCCGGTCGTGAAGTAGCCAAAAGGGTATACGGCACCGGCGGATGGGTCAGTCATACCACGGGAAACATCTGGGGACATGCCGCACCGATTGGAAACCATCCCTGGGGGATGTATCCCATGGGAGCTGCCTGGCATTGCCAGCATGTCTGGGATCAATATGCCTTTACACAGGATCTGGATTATTTAAAAAACCAGGCTTATCCCATATTAAAGGATGCATCTGTTTTCTGGCTGGAGAACCTGATTCCGTATGAAGGATATTTAATCACTGCCCCTACGGTATCGGCAGAACATGGAGCTTTGATGACAGAGGAAGGTTTGAATCCGGCTTTTCATGATTTGAGAAGTAAAAAATATCATTACAGTCTGCCGGGTGTTTACCAGGATATCCAGATGCTCTGGGATCTTTTCACCAATACCGCAGAGGCTGCAAAAATACTAGGGGATAATGATTTTGCCGATTCTCTATTAATTACACGTGACCGGCTACTGCCTTTAAAGATTGGGAAATTTGGGCAGCTGCAGGAATGGTACTGGGATATCGATGATCCGGAATGTCATCACCGGCATATTGCCCATTTATATGCCGTTTGCCCGGGTAATCAAATCCATCCTACCACCACTCCCCAACTGGCTGAGGCGGCAAAAAAAGCACTCGATATGCGTGGGGATGGGCGGTTTATGGAACAGGAACTTGCATCCGGAGGTAACTGGGCCCGGGCCCACCGTATGTGGTGCTGGACCCGGTTGATGGATGGGAACCGGGCCAATAAAATTCTGTCAGAAATGTTAACCGAACAGGGATTTGAAAACGGACTTACCTTCCAGCATGCTAATTATCATTGGGAACGGGAAGAATTTTACATGGAGGACGGGATGTATCTGCATTATCAGCTGGATGGATCTGCGGCCGTACCAGGTTGTATTGCGGAAATGATGGTCCAGTCACATTTAGGGGAGATCCATCTTTTGCCTGCCCTGCCGGATGAATTTCACAGTGGTAAGATCAGCGGAATAAAAGCAAGAGGAGGATTTACCATCGACATGGAATGGCGGGATGGCGAACTGGTGAAAGCAACGATTTTCTGTCCTCAAGATAAAAAATTACCGAATCTGAGGCTCAAAGAAGATTTAATTTCTATCGAAAAAATTAAAAATATCAAAATTGTATTCTTATCGAATTAGTTATTCCATTTTAAATAATTTCGGTAACAAAATTTAAACATTTCAAAAATGGATCAGAAAACAGAGAATAAAGAAAGCGGATACAGGCAACCGGCCTGGGATAGGGACACCAAACATTACATCATGACACTGGATTTAAAAGATCATCCAAATCTGATCAAAGAGTATGAAGAATGGCATAAGCCGGAGAAGATCTGGAAAGAAATCCCGGAAGGTATCCGGAAGGTCGGGATTCTCGATATGGAGATTTACAGATCCGGAATATCCTTGTTTATGATTCTCACTGTTCCTCTCGATTTTGATTTTGACCGGCGAATGGGTGAGCTGTCCGGATTACCCCGTCAGGCGGAATGGGAGGATTTTATGGCCAACTATCAAAAAGCAGAACCAGGAACATCTTCTGCAGAAAGGTGGCAGAAACTGGAGCGGGTTTTCAAGTTGCCCTGAAATCATTTTTTTGTATGTTAGTGTTTAAATATCGATATGAATCTTTTGGTCGGGATATCTTCATTTTTAAGGCAATCTGATTAAAAATAAATATCCTGCAATCTATAATAATTATTAAAATCGGTATTAATATATTTCGGTTTCAATAGTACATTACCAGCTAAATGTCAAATTTTGTTTAACCTTTAGATTCAACAGCTATGTCTTACATTAACATCTGGATCCATATGGTCTGGGCGACCCACAATAGAAAACCTTTGCTGATAGATGATATACGTCAACAAGTATTTGATCATATCAAAGAATATGCATCGTCAAAAAATATTCATCTTGATCATATCAATGGTTATCTCGATCATGTTCATTGTCTGATATCCCTGAAGGCCGATCAGAATATCGCAACCGTTGCTAATTTGCTAAAGGGCGAGTCTTCATTCTGGATCAATAGGAATAATCTGATTAAAACGAGGCTTTCCTGGCAGAATGATTATTTTGCGGTATCCGTGAGCCAGTCACAGGTAGACATTATAAGAGAGTACATTCGGAATCAGCAGGAGCATCACAAAAAGAAAACATTTGAGCAGGAATATAATGAGTTTTTATTGAAATATAATTTTAACAAGGCAGGTTCTTCTCCGGGACAAAGGAGCTGAAGCCCCGGGAGGTTTGCCGGGGATTCGGATTCCCTGCCCTGCATGGACGGGTCCATGGAAAGAACTGCCGGAAATTTTGATTGGGGGTTCTTCTTCAGGCCGCCGACTTTTAGGGAGTAGGCCAGGGAATAATTCATTGATTCTATATTCCTAAAGTAAATCTCCTTAATATAAAGGAAAAAAAACTCTTGAAATATTTTCAGTTCTAAAACACACCTACTTCCGGAAGGGATGTCCTGGTAACAAAAAAGAATTGTATGAATATTAATCCATGAACAACTCGGCAAGTTCATGTAATTCTTTTCCGGTTCTTGACCTGGAATCATTCGTCAAGGCAGCAATCACAAGTTTTTCATCAGGGAAGATGATGAGATTACAACTTCCACCGACGGACCCGCCGCCGTGGCCATAAAACTTTCTTCCTTCCTCATTCACACCGGTCGACCATCCTATTCCATATCCTGTCTCCTTTCCATCGGACGTATGTTGAGAAGTGGTCAATCGGACTCCGATCGAATCCGGGAATAAAACGGAATATAATACCGCATTTCCAAATTTAACCATATCCTCAGAAGTAGATAAATAACCTCCTCCGGCCCATTTATAACTGTTGTCAACATACGGGGCGTTGATCACCCTTCCTTCATCCATATCATAAAAACCCGAACGGTAAGTTATGATCGTATCCTTCAGGTCCGCCACCGTATATTTCAAACCGGCCGGATCAAATACTTTTTGCTGCATAAACTCCAGAAAAGGAATACCCGATGCTTCCTCCAGGATGGCACTGATCAGGTTATATCCGTAACTGCTGTAACCGTATTGAGTGGAAGGTTTAAAGAGCAACGTATCATTCATGAATATCTCCAGTCCTTCGCGGACGGTCGCATAATATTTCCCTGATAAAAATTCACTGTCGCGATAATGCCGGATTCCCGCCTGATGCCCTGCCACCTGCCGGGTTGTGATGGGCCACCTTTTTTCCGGGAAGTAAGGTACGTATTCCTGGACCGGAAGGTCGACATCGATCTTTCCTTCGTGGATTAGTACACCCAATCCGGTCGAAGTAACCGCTTTACTGATACTTCCTATCCTGAATCGGGTTTTGTCAGGGTAAACAGGGGTTAGGTTTTCAAGATCGGCGTAGCCGAATCCCTTGGACCAGATCACCGTATTATCCCTGCTT
>Ga0209536_100008306_pt1 | contig 15591 bp, 13 predicted proteins | sample DeeMarSeWOR28_12_FD_187461 | JGI IMG/M metagenome (GOLD analysis project Ga0209536, IMG submission 187461) | Marine sediment microbial communities from White Oak River estuary, North Carolina - WOR-2-8_12 (SPAdes) (version 2) | ecosystem: Environmental > Aquatic > Marine > Intertidal zone >...
ATTCGGCGAATGATCCGAACGCGCCGTCGATGGCATCTGCAAGTTCTCCTGCAGGTTCCCCCCCTCCGCCGGGTCCCATTACGGACCAGTATAAATTGTGGTTATAGAATCCGCCACCGTTGTTTCGCACTGCCGTGGAAGCGGCAGAGACACCGGCAAGGATCTCCTCGATGGATTTTCCTTCCAGGGCGGTTCCATTTACAGCATTGTTCAGGTTGTTGGTATACCCTGCATGATGTTTGGAGTGATGGATCTCCATGGTTCTGGCATCGATGTAAGGTTCCAGTGCGTTATAATCGTAACTTAAATCCGGTAACTTAAATGACATTGCTTAAGGGTTTTAATGAATAAACTAATATTTATTTAGATTCAATATAAACAACGAATGAACCCGGAATTTGTTCACTCCAAATGTGTCTCCGGTGTTATTTAGCATTCACTCGTTGAACCGGTTAATTCCGGATCGAAGAATGGATGCGGGTTTTAAGAGGATCGGCTGACAAATGGATGGTGTGAACTGCTGTAAAATATGTGGGAGAGCGGCCCGGAACAAGCTATATTTGCGTAGCTTATAAAAAAACGCATAATATGTCAACAGGATTTTTCAAGGTGCCGGAACCGGTGAATGAAAGGGTCATCAACTATTCCCCGGGAACCAAGGAGCGCGCTACACTTAAAGCAGAGATTGAGAGACTACGTTCCCAGGTCATGGACATTCCCATGATCATCAATGGTGAGGAGGTCCGGACCGATAACAAGATTCCCATCCATCCCCCCCATGAGCGGAAACATTTGCTGGGACATTACTATAAGGGGGACGCCAGCCACGTTCAGATGGCCATCCAGGCTGCCCTGGATGCCAGGGAGAAGTGGGCGGCACTTTCCTGGGAGCACAGGGCATCCATTTTCCTGAAGGCTGCCGAACTGATCGCCCATCCCTACGGGGACACGATCAATGCAGCCACCATGCTGGGGCAATCGAAGAACGTAATGCAGGCGGAGATCGACAGTGCCTGTGAAATGGCCGATTTCCTCCGGTTCAATGTGAAATACATGACCGAGATCTACGAACAGCAGCCCTATTCTCCTGAAGGGATCTGGAACCGGGTGGAGCAACGTCCCCTGGAAGGTTTCGTGTTTGCCCTGACCCCGTTCAATTTCACCTCCATTGCCGGCAACCTGCCCTCTGCGCCGGCCCTGATGGGGAACACGGTGGTCTGGAAGTGTTCCAATACGCAGGTCTATTCGGCCAAGGTGCTGATGGATGCATTCATGGAGGCAGGTGTGCCCCCGGGAGTGATCAACCTGGTGTTTGTATCGGGACCGGTGGCCGGGAACGAGATCTTCACCCATCCCGATTTTGCCGGTATCCACTTTACAGGCTCCACAGAGGTATTCCAGCAGATCTGGAAAACCATCGGGGAGAACATCCAGAACTACAGATCCTATCCGCGCATCGTGGGTGAGACCGGCGGCAAGGACTTTATCTTCGCCCACCCAACGGCCGAAATTGAATCACTTGTGGTGGCCATGGTGCGGGGTGCCTTCGAGTACCAGGGACAGAAATGTTCCGCCGCATCGCGGGCCTATATTCCCGAGAGCATCTGGCCCGATGTGTGGAACCTGATGGAAGGGATGATCAAGGGGATCAAAATCGGTCCGCCCGAGGATTTTGAGAATTTCTTCAATGCGGTGATCGACGAGGCTTCATTTGACAAGCTGGCCGGATTTATTGACCGCGCCAGAGAGGACAAGGACGCTGATGTGATCGTTGGAGGCGGGTACGATAAGTCGGAGGGATTCTTTATTGAACCAACGGGGATCAAGGGGACTGATCCCAAATATATCACCATGGAGGAGGAACTGTTCGGCCCGATCCTGACGCTCTATGTCTATCCGGATGACCAGATCCCGGAAACAGTGGAAATTCTCAACGAGACCTCCATCTATGCACTGACAGGGGCCATCTTTGCCCAGGACCGCTATGCCATTGATTACCTGACCAATGAACTGACCAACGCCGCCGGGAACTTCTACATCAATGACAAGCCGACCGGGGCCGTGGTAGGCCAGCAGCCCTTCGGGGGAGCGCGCGGATCAGGGACCAATGACAAAGCCGGTTCCATGATCAACCTGCTGCGCTGGGTTTCGCCCCGCACCATCAAGGAAAACTTCACACCTCCCAAGGACTACCGGTACGAGTTCATGTTGGGGGATAAGAAGTAACAGGCCGGCATGGCCGAACTGTATTGACGGGCCCGGTATGTTGCTGCCGCAGGTCTCACGAAAATCAGGTAAAATGCTGTGTTGATAAAACACCCTCCGGCGGGGGGTGTTTTTTCTTAGATTTGGGTTGTAAAGAGGAGTAGAAGAGGTAGATGTCGCAGGCAATTAAACAGTGGATGAAGCGCAACTGGCCGAGGATATGGCCCTGGCTGAGGAATAAATATGTGATCACCATTGCGGTATTCACCATCTGGATGCTCTTTTTTGACCAGAACAACGTAGTGGACCAGCTAAAAATGTCCATCGAGATCAACCAGCTGGAGGAGGACCGTGCATATTACCTGCAACAGATCGAGAAAGACTCCACCCGCCTTCACGAGCTTACCACCGACAGGGAGAACCTGGAGAAATACGCCCGGGAGCAATTCCTCATGAAAAAGCCCAATGAGGATGTGTTCGTGGTGATCGAGGAGAAGGAGTGATATATTTGGTCAGGGCCGGTCCAGATTCCTGTATAAATCCAAGAGGTACCTGAGGTTATTCTCTGCTTCTGAAGGATCGATCATTTCAGGCTTGATCTGAAGCAGCAGTTCGGTGGCTGCTTTCCCCACCGGTATATCGGGATACCCATGTTCCCTGGCAAAGTGGAGGAATTTCATGATCCGGAACATGTTGAACCACCGCCAGAACCGCTTCCGGAAGGCAGGGTAGGAGGCGCTGTTCGCAAGCATCTCCTCAAGGCCCGATTCAAAATCCTGGGAATTCAGAAATTGAAGCAACAGTGGATTCAGGGACCCTAACCAGGTATTTCTTTTCTCAGGATCTTCCGAATAGACACCCTCAAGACCGTTTAAGAAGTCTCCCACCAGGCGGAAAAGGCGCGGATCATAACTATTCAACTTTCCTCCCTCTTTCAGGAGCCGCCTCACTACCGGCCCCGTTCCAAAGGGAACCCGGTCGGAGGGTCTCGGAGAGGGGATGACCCGGGTAGAGATGCAGTCACTGAAATTTCCACGCTGTGCAATTTTCTGGATGAAATAGAAATCCTCACCCCCCTGGCGCCGGTTCATACCGCCTTCCTTGCAATAGACTTCTGCCCGGACTGCGAAGGCAGAGCCCACCGTGTGGAAGGCATGGGGAAAACCGGTGGAGCGGAGCGCCTGGACATAATAGCGGAGGTGGAGTTCGTACTGGGTTACCGCATCAATGATTGCGGGTGTCATCTCATCCAGTGCCGCGTGCTCATCCAGTAATCCCGAGCTGATCACTTCTTCTACCGACAGAGGATGTTCGAAATAGATAGAACAACCCTCCAGCTGGGATTCAGGCGGGCCGAAATGTTCAATCAGCGCTTCCAGGTATTTGGGTTCCACCACCGCATCCGCATCCAGCGAGGCGATGATACCATTCGGGTTTCCTGCTTGGTTGAACCGTCGAACCGCTTCATCCATCAGTATCTTTCGGGCGGTTCCCACCCCGGCATCCTTCCTTGCAAATTTTTGATCGAGCATCAGATGGAAATCAATGGTTGGGTGGTGGTGACCCCTGATCCACCGGCGTGCCTGGGCAAAAGTCTTCTGATTCTGCTCCAGCACTTCCCTGGGGGCCGATGCGGGGGCATTGACCAGGATCAGCACTTCGGCCCGGGATTCCCCCGGGAGGGTGCGCCGAAATAAAGAATCCAGGCATCTTGCGAGCCCGGATTCGTTATATACAGGTATGGTGACTACAATGGTTAGTTGGGGATGGGGTTCACTGCTGACCAGCGGCCCACGAAGGGCGGCTTTCCGCAGGTATGCATCGCCAAAGCCCACTATTCCAAAGATGTTCCAGGCTTATATTTTTCATTCAGACCGGCTACCACTTCCTTTGTGATATTGTAAGGTTGGGCACCGTAGATGAGGTTTCCGCCGAACTGGTAGGAATAGACGTAACTGTAGCCTTTCTGCTGGCTCAGTTCAGCCACGTAACGTTCGATCATATCGATCAGCCTGCGCTGTTTGACCAGGCTCTCCTCCTGCAATTCGACAGCATACTGGTTCTGCAGGTTGGCCAGGTTCTGCTCCTCGCTGGCCAGGTTCTGCTGAAGCTGTTCCGCTTCGCTGCGGGTTACCAGTCCGCGCTGGATCTTGTACTGTGCATCCTGTACGCTCTGGTAGAAAGTCTCGGTTCGTGCCGCAAAATCTGACTCCAGCTCCGCCTGCCTCTGACCCAGTTCCTGCTGGTATTCATAATAGAGGTCCCAGTTGGCCATGATGGAGTCCATATTGAAGTAGGCAATGCTGATATCAGAGGGGCTAACCACGTGGGATGCTGTAGTTGAGGCTCCCCCTTCCTCCTGCTTTCCGCCCCCGGAAAAATGAAGCACGAAAAGTAATACCACTGCCGCTGCCAGGACCCCACTTGTTACAATGTTTGCAATCTTCATTTGATGTTCTGATTATTTGTTGGTTATCGGGCAACAAATATAAAATAAAAGTTTTGAAGTGTTGACAAATATCCATGAAGATCACGCTGATCCGGAAAGGCTGGGCACATCAACAGACTGATCAACGTTACCTTCCAATCCCCCTCCCGTTTTTCAAGGGGTTGACAGGTTTTCCGGGAGGGGGGTTGCGTTGGTCATCCTTGCGGGGTGTTGGTTGATAGCGGGGTGATTTGCGGCGTGGATTTGGTTGGACGAGAGTAGAGGGGTGCGGATCAATAACCTACGGAGCTTATCGGAGAATTAACCGCAAGATCTTAACAGATCAATAACCCTGCTGGTCCTTTACAAACTGGGCAGCCACCGCATCGATCACTTCGATGATCGGCGTGAACTCCATTCCTGTGGCCTTCCGGATCTTTTCGTTGGAGAAACGTACCTCTGCAAACGCCGAGATGACCTGGTCGCGGGTGATGGAACGCTTTCCGGTAAATAGTTCGGCAAACACATCGAGCTTTGCCAGCCATTTCAGGGTGCCCTGGGAGAAAGTTTTAAAATGACGCCGGTTCCGGGGCCGGCTGCCGTATTGCCAGAGGGCGCCGCGGATCATCCGGAAGATATCCAGGAAGGAGTGGTTCTCCGAGTTGAGGATGAACCTTTCGCCGGAAATATCGGAATTCATCAGGTGGATCATGGTATTTACCACATCCTGCACCCCCACATAGCCGGTCACCCCGGTTGTGGAGTACCTCAGGCCCTTGTAGATGCGGTTGAACATGGAGGAGCTCCCCCGGTTCCAGAATCCTGCCCCCAGTATGATGGTAGGGTTGACGATGACCGCGTTGAGCCCCTCCTCAATCCCCCTCCAAACCTCCATTTCCGATTTGAATTTGGAGACCGAATACCCCGAGCTGAACTTGGAGCGTGCCCAGATCCTTGTCTCATCGGCAAGCATTCCTTCCGGGGGTCTTCCAATGGCAGAGGAGGATGATACATGCACCAGTTTTTTCACCCCTGCTGCCATGCAGGAATCCACCACATTGGCTGTACTTTGCACATTATAGGAGATCATCTGCTTGCGGTCCCCGGGCTGAAAGGAAACCACGGCCGCACAGTGGTAGATCCGGTCGGCATCGTGCAGCACATGCTCCAGGTCCACCCTGTTGAGAAGGTCCAGGTTCACCCAGACGATCCGTTCAAACAATTCCTCCGCCTCATCACTGTAATAGGAGAAAATACGTCTCACCTCCTCCAGGTCCGACGAAGGGCGCTTCAGGGCTACCACCTTTCCAGGCTGGTTCGCAAGCTCATAGAGCAGGTGCGACCCCAGGAGTCCCGTTCCGCCAGTAACAATAATCATCCGGTCAGAGGATTTGGTTGAATCAAATGGTTATGGCGAATATACGGATATTCTTCAAGACCTATGCCGACCTGGCTTTCCTGAAAAGAATGTTGTACCAGGCTCTCCAGAAATACTTCCACTGCGTTCTGAAAGGTCTCTTTTCATAAGACTCCAGATAGCGCAGCTCAGATTCCTGGATCTCTTCGAGAGTTTCGGGTAGATCGGCGTAATAGGGAGGGATCAGGCCGGGCTTGTATTTAATTCTTTTCTCCTGAAGTTCCTTTGAGTAAAGATTGAAATAGTGCTGACTGAGCGGACGTACACCCACTACCTTCAGCTCACCCCGGAGTACGTTGATGATCATGGGAAGCTCGTCGATCCACAACTTCCTCAGGACCGCCCTGGACCCGGATACCCTGAAATCGTTTCTGAACTTGCCCCCGTTCTCCAGGCTGTTCTGTTTGTGAATGTAATCCTGCAGGTATTCTGCAAAGGGATACATGGTTCTGAGCTTGTATACCTTGATCCGCTCGCCTCCTTTACCCACCCTTCTCAGGGTAATGAAGGGGCCATAGGTGGGACTGGGATCGAAAGCGGGCTTTTTAATACGCCTGCCGACAAAGAAATAAGTGCCATTTACAAATTGATCCTCAATGATTTCAAATCCGCAGGCATACAACCTTCCCAGGATTTCAGCCCGGGTAAGCACCCGGTTGTTCCCTCTGGTTAAGAAAAAGTAAATACCCCGGGTAACGTAGAATTTGGGGAAGACCCTTTTGATCAGGTAATCAATCAGGAAGATGATCCAGTTCAGGACCGGAGGGTATTTCTGAAGAATGCGTTTCATCCGCATATGCGCCGTCTCCCCCCATCCGATAAAAACCCCGTGTTGCGGAAGCTTATGGTTCACCGATTCAAAAAACTTATTCAGATAGCGTATGTCGTTGATCCGTCTGAGGTTCACTATGGTACTATACCGGTGATCCTCCTGTTTCAGAATATTGAACCTCGTAAGCGTGGAAATGATCAGGGTATTTTCCCCCTCCAGCTCCACATGATTCTCAATGAATCTTTCCGCTTTTTCACCCACCTCTTCAATGATAGCGTTTCTCAATTCCTCGGCTTTCGGATGGATCTCACTGTGGGTAACAGCCTCTTTTATCCTGCGTTTCTCCCCGGCTGTGGGAGGCATCTCCATGTAACTGGTCGCAATGTCGTAATCGGGCGACCTCAAAAGGTAAGCATAGGTAGTAAACACAAACCAGTCCAGGAAGGTGGCCACGCCAAAGGTCCCGAAAACCATCATCCGTGAATAAAAGGTCGTGTTGAATGCGTAGATGATGAACGAAACAAAGGCCAGGGCGACCAGGTTGGGGATGGCTATGTTCCTCATCAGGAACCTGGGGTGATCCTTCTTGGTAATATGGTATTTTTTGAAGTAGAACGAACTGAACAGCCAGAGGAACAGAGTAATCCCGAAACCGATTAAATACCTGGGAGAGAGGTAAGAAACCATGACCGGCTTCAAACCGGCCATGAAAACATAGGACCCTGTCAGTGCAAACAGGTCTGCCACGATCAGTCCGGTCCTGGGTCCTTTCATAGATGGGGTTTGTCCTTCTGAAGTTAGCAACATTTCCTCAGAAATGAGGACTATTTTTCCACCAAGTTGGGTTGCACCTGTTAACTATTTATCAAAGCTTAAACTGATGCTGTATCTTGGGATTTTCTCTCAAAATGTTCGGACTTAGAGGCAGGTTCTCAATGAACCATAAAAGGAAAGAAGTAATATCAATCTTACCCCCGCAAAACCTTGATAATGCCCTGATGTATTCTCCTCGGTCGGGCTGTTGAATGAGAAGAGCTTTCAGCTTTTCAACGGAAGAATCCACTTCGCTGGGATGGAAACAGTGCAGGAGCCCATACTCTTCCAGCTCAATCAAATAGGAAAATTTCTCAGCCCCAACAAAGATAGCTGGGACACCCAACAAGGCTGCTTCAGCTGCCATGGTTGCACTGTTACCCCAGAAAACCCTGCAGGATTGTAACTGTGCATGGACTTCGGTGATGTTTGCTTTCTCAATCTGACCTGATAATCCTGGTAACGAAGGAACTTCCGAGGAGAGTATGCATGGATATTTTTGACAAATGTTGTTTATAAGCTCCACTATCCGCGTCAGATCTAATCCGGATTCAGGCGAATGGTGGACAGAATCTGTCCGGGTGATTCTGAAGAAACATCCGACTCCCGGTTTTTCATGAACGGCTTTATCCCAGGCTAAATAAGCCATTTCCTTCATGGTGTTTAGCCTGAAATGGTTGTGATGGAACGTATGCTGAAAGCCAGCAGGGGTGAAAACATAGTGGGCCCTCCTGATAAAAGGAAAAATGCGGGGATTGAAATCAGTATCAATATAGGTCAGTGTTTTGATGCTGAAGATTCTTGATGCCAGGATCAGGTAGGGTGACGAGAGACTCACCGATAAAGCCGGACGGAATCTGATCAGTTGTCTGGCGAGCAGAGCCACGTTAAAGACCGCATAGAGGTATTTCCCTGTAATGGAATGTCTGCCCTTACCCCGCGAAATGAATTTTATCCCGTGGTGTCTGAGCAGGGTGTGGAGGCAGTCTTTATCACGAGCTATTACCCTGATCTTGTATCCCCTGTCTTCCAGATCGCCCATCAGGCGCTTGAAAAAATGAAAATCAGCCGGATGGTTCAAATCGAATATGATTCGCTTATTCCTGCTTCTGGTTTTCATTCAGCCGTTGTTGATAAACAAACTTATTGAAAACTTCCTTCAAATCGAATTTGATTCAGAATTAATACCTTTACGGGGATGAAAATCAACTACACTGCAGCTATCTCAGCCGCATTTGAGGCGGGTAAAGCGATCCTCGAAATATATGAAGAGCAAGATTATCTTGTGGTAGAGAAGGAGGATCATTCCCCACTAACCGAGGCCGATAAGAAAGCCAATGAAATCATTTCGGAATACCTTGCTGAGACAGGGATCCATATACTTAGTGAGGAAGGGAAAGACATTCCCTATATGAACCGAAGCTGGTGGGAATCGTTCTGGCTGGTGGATCCGCTGGACGGGACCAAAGAATTCATTAAAAGAAATGGAGAATTTACTGTCAACATTGCACTTATAGAGGAGGGTAAGGTCAGTTTTGGGGTGGTACTTGCCCCCGTTCTGGGTCATCTTTATCTCGGGATCCCGGCCAGAGGAGCTTTCCTGTGCCGAAACAGCAAGTACTTTAATCAACCGTTGGATTACCTGCTTCAGTTTTCAGAGCAGTTACCTGTTGAATCAGCTGATGATCAATATTTCCGCGTAGTGGCCAGCAGGTCCCATTATAACGCGGAAACCGAGGCATTCATCGATACCATAGATACCGGAGGTAAAAAGATTTCACTTGTGAATAAGGGAAGCTCCCTGAAACTCTGTATGGTCGCAACAGGTGAAGCTGATATCTATCCCAGGCTCGGTCCCACCATGGAATGGGATACTGCAGCCGCCCATGCCGTTGTCAAAGCTGCCGGTAAGAATGTTTACCGGGTTGATAGCGGCGATGAACTTGAATACAACAAGGAGAACCTTCTCAATCCATATTTCGTAGTAAAATAGGCAGGCACATGGTGCAACCATTCCATGAGTCTGCTGGTCAGTTAATCTGAAGCCATTGATGAACGGTGAGCAGGACATAGTGGCAGGTTGTATCAAGGGCCGGCAATCAGCGCAAAAGAAGTTATATGATAAATATTCCAGGCTGCTGCTGGGGGTATGCAACCGCTATACCAGAGATATAGAAGAGGCAGAAGATGTCCTGCAGGAGGGATTCGTCAAGATCTTCATGAACATGAAAGAATTCAAGGGCGAAGGTTCATTGCTGGCATGGATGAGAAGGATCATGATAAATACGGCCATTACCCATTACCACCGGATGCGTAAGCACTGGTACCATGATGATCTGCAGGAGATCAGCGAAACCAGGCTGGAGGATCACAGCTGGGATGAATCAGATTTTTCCAGTGAGGAGCTGTTCGGGGTGATTCACCAGATGCCGGACGGATACAGGGTAGTATTTAGCCTTTATGCAGTCGAGGGGTATAAGCACCGGGAAATTGCTGATATTTTGGGCATTGATGAAAATACAAGCAAATCCCAGTACAGCCGGGCAAGGCGTTGGTTGCAGCAAAGATTAGTCACATTGAAACAGGAGAAACAACAAAGAAGTGAAGGGAAAGCTTAACATAGAACAGCTTTTCAGCACGAAACTGACTGATGCGGAAATTGCTGCTTCCAGTCGGACATGGAGCAAGATTATCCGCAGGGTACGGTGGCAGCAGTTTCTCCAATTTAAGCCGTGGCAGCTCAATATTTATACACTGGGAGGAATTCTGATTATTGGAGTGGGCTCAATTTTCATCCTGAGCCACAAGAAGTATCAGACAGATGTTTCCCAAAATGAGAATATAATCAATAAAGCTGAACAGGAAAGTTCAGCAGCTTTGGTACAGACTGGAGAGCCATCGTTGTCTGATATGAGTTCCACGAACCAGGAGGTCCGGGTGGAAATGGAGAATGAAAGATCACAAACTCCATCGGATCTGGAAGATAAGACATCTTCATCACTTCCAAAACGGGAAGTAAAGATCAAGAGCCTTTCTGATGCTTCAGAATTGGATCAAAATGAATCTACAGAGTCGCTTCCATCCGGTTCGGACCCTGATCTCCATCCACCATTTCCCAGATTCATACCTTCGGTGTCATCCGGGTGTGCACCCCTGGAGGTGAGCTTTGTAAATCGGAGCGAATATGCAGTCGCCTATCAGTGGTTGTTTGATGAATCAGGTGTATCCACCGAGAGAGATCCCGTTCTCACCCTGAATGAGCCTGGGAAATACACCATTACCCTGATAGCAGTAAATGAAGAAGGCGAATCAAAGCGCACACAACAATTTATCGAAGTTTACCCGGCTCCTAAGGCGAACTTTGAGATCGGGAAAGCAGTAGACGGTCTGGAAGGGATCCGGGAATCAGCATTGCTCAATCTTTCTTCCGATGCATTGGCTTTCCACTGGAGCACCAAAGGCGGGGCCACGAATTGGACCTCAGCTGAATATGAACCGCTGCTCAGGTCAAATTCAGTTGGTGAAGAGGGTGGATACCTGCAGCTTGTGGCCATGAGCGAAAAGGGTTGCACCGATACCATCGTGCGGGAGATTCCAAAAGATCTGGTTGAGGTTTCACCTTACCTCCAATTCCCCACGGCGTTCAGTCCCAATGAAACCGGACCCATAGGGGGGCATTACAGTCCAAATGAGAAGCGGATCGATATTTTCCACCCGGTTTTTACCGAAGCACCGCTGGAGTACCATCTTAAAATATATACCAGGAGAGGGGAACTTGTTTTTGAGTCAGATAATATCTACATTGGTTGGGACGGTTACTACCTTCAGGAGCGTTCTGCCTCGGGCGTTTATGTCTGGATGGCCGAGGGTCGCTGGAGCGGGGGCAGGACATTCAGTCTCCGGGGGGATATAACCCTGTTATGGAACAACTACCATTAACCAGCGGATATTGAAACTCTCCTCTGAAGACCTTTTTTTACAAAATTTACTCAGGGGATCCCCGCCTGAAGACCTGGAGCAAATCGACCAGGTAGCACTGTTCAGATTATTCCGGAGGCACCGGCTCTTACCTCTCGCCGGGGAGATCACACACCATCTTGGAAAGGATAAAAGAGAAGGCTGGGAGAAGGCTATTCAGACTGTAAATATCAGATCCCTGGTACAGTTATCGTCACTTAGCCAGATTATTTTATCGTTCTCACAGGAAGGAATTAAAGCGATCCCTCTTAAAGGGCCGGTTCTTGCCCACCAGCTATATGGGGACGTGAACCAGCGATACTCCAGGGATCTGGACCTGCTGGTTGATGCCGAGGAGATTTACAGGGCTATCGATATCGCCAGAGATCTGGGATACGAACCAGCGGTGCCTAACCGGACTCTTTCGGAAAAGGAGTGGACACACTATTTCCGTTACCAGTACGATGTGGGTCTTTACAACAGTGAACAAGGAATATTTCTGGAGCTTCACACGCGCCTTTTGTACCCTGATATGTTCACTATTGAAGAGGAACAATTGTTGACCACCCATCTGAGAAATACAAGTTTCGGAGGATTGGATTTAAAAACCATGGATCCGGAGAGCACACTGCTTTATCTGGTCATCCACGGGGCGCATCACCTCTACTTCCGCTTGTTCTGGCTCAGGGATGTGGCCGAGGCGATGAGGAGGTGGGAGCTGGATCATGCTGAGATACTATTGAAGGCAAAAAAACTCAGGATCGAAAGAGTGCTGGGGGTAACTCTGCAGCTGGTTCAGCGATTCTTCGGGTTCACAATCCCGGATGTATATGGTGGCTTCCTTGAGAAAGAGAACAGAGTACTGGTCAGTATGGAGAAACGATGCATAAGGGCCATACATGGGCCAGCCACTCCAACTTTGAAAGGCAGGGTCCACCGTTTGTTGTTTTTCCTGGAACTCAGACCCGGTCTGAGACACCGGTTGGTAACCATGTCCAACGTATTCCAACGCTGGCGGATCCGCCATCTCATCAACAGGTAATGCACTACAGGGTGATGCGATCAATGATTGCATTAAAAATCAAATCGACGCATTCCTTGATGCTGTGCTGGGAGGTATCAATCTCCAGATCGGGATTTTCCGGGGACTCGAAGGGTGCTGAAATCCCGGTAAAATCCTTGATGATCCCCGCCCTTGCCTTCTTGTAAAGCCCTTTGGTATCGCGCTGTTCACACACATCAAGCGGTGGGTTGAGGAAAATTTCAATAAAGTCATTCTCTCCAATGATGTTCCTGGCCAGCTCCCGGATATCATTAGTCGGACTGATAAATGAGCAAATCGTGATCAGTCCAGTATTGAGCAATAATTTGGATACTTCGGCGATCCGCCTGATGTTTTCAACCCGGTCCTCCTCACTGAATCCCAGGTTATTGTTGATCCCTGTGCGTATGTTATCCCCGTCCAGGACCTGGCAAAAAAACCTTCTGAAGAACAACTCCTTCTCCAGGTTCGCTGCAAGGGTGGTCTTGCCGGATCCGGAAAGACCTGTAAACCATATCACCTTGGCGCTCTGCCGTAATATCTCCTCTTTCACCTTCCGGTCGTAGATCCTGTCGAATACGGGATAAATGTTTTTCGCCATGCTAATTCAATCAATTGTGATACTATACTTAAATATAACTGTTTCTTCCAGAATTAAAATCCATAATTCAACCCAATTCTGAGAGTAGCGGTCTTTCCGTGGTACTCTTCCGGGGTCCACCTGTTTATATAATCCTGTTCCCCTGTCACATTACGCCACTCGAATCCAAGACGTGCATAGAGGTCATTCATCAGCTGGAAGGTTCCCAGGATCCCCGCCCGCATCGATTCCCAGACAACCGGCTCTAAGGGGGTGATCCCTGCCCTTGGTTCTGTGCCAAGTGCAGTGTGATCGGGGCCCTTCTGGGACTGGTTGAAATACCCTCTGATATTCAAAGTACGCAGTGGCCTGTATTCCATGCTCAAATAGAGATCCTTTGCGTTGTCTTCCAGGTAATGGCCCAGGTTATACCGGTTTGATTCAAAGGTGGTGGTTGGCACATTGTGCATAAACGTGAGCGCATTGGACCAGGTGTACTCTGCCACAAACCTTATATTCGGGAGCAGGGTGGAGGAGATCCCCGCTTTGTAAGAGACGAAGTTGTGCTCCTCCTGATTGAATATCCGGTCCACCGCCACCTCATCCAGGAAAACATTCCCGTAAAAATGGAAGTGTTTCAGATTCCGTGAGGAGAGAGCGAAAAAAAGCTGTGAGTTCATGTTGTTGATCCCCGCATTCAGCGTATGGTCGATCGCCTTGTAAAAAGCCACGGGAATCAGGAAGGCAGGGTGGGGGTACCGGAAATCATATACAACTGAATTTCCTATTGATAACTGAAGTCCCCGGGTGGGTGTAAACGTAAAAATGTTAGCGGCCAGGTATTTCGGGTGATATACCTCCCGGTAATCGGTCCCATAGGCATTGGTGGTGTAAAAAGAAAGGGAGGAATCCACCACCTCCGAGATCAGCGCTCCGTGCATGTAGGTAAACCGGAACCAGCGGGCAGGATCCATGCTCAGCTCCAGCCTGGGGAAGGCAGGTGTACGTCCGGAATAAATATTGGCCCCCGCATTGTGTTCCCCCCAGGCATACTGTTCCATGATCAGCCCCACATGCCCCCATTGCCAGCCATAGGTGATCCCTGCCCTCACCTCCCAGAAATCCCTTTTACCACCAGCGAAGGTCTTAATGTTGGAGGCCCCGATCCGCTGGTTTTGAAAATCCCTTGCCGTCAGCTCGGTGGATTCATGGTTGTCCCTGATGGAGGCCCAGATCCCGAACTTCCCGATGGTGGAGGATGCCTCCAGCCCATTCCACCAGTGATAGAAGGATCCGTTTGAATTGACCCAGACATCTGCCCCCAGTATGGGATTCACTGTGATCCTGAACAGGGAATCCCGGTAATGAAAAACGTCAAAACGTTTGTTTCCCTTTTCCTTCTGCCACAGCCAGCTGGTTCCGTAAGACTGTTCTTCAAGGTCCTTGCGGTCTTTCCCGTAGTCCCTCATGTAAAAATCGAGTTCAGCCTGCTGACGCCCCGTCAGCTCAGCCCGATTCGATTCCGCTTCTTCCAGCATTTCCAGGATATCCTGTCTCGAATAGGGCTTGACCAGGGAATAAAGGTCAATGACCTTATTTGAACCCAATTCATCCAGAAAAAGGTATATCCCCTCATTGGACGGATGAACAGGGACATACTGTCCATGAACGCTGTTCCAGGTTCCTGATCCGATGAACAGGAGCAACATGCCCAGAATCAACAGGAAAGAGACTTGCGGATTTTTATTTGTAGACAAGGCTGGCATTTTCAATAAATGCAATTTCACCGGTTTCCCGTTGAATGATTTCCTGTGCTTCTTCGGGGGTGGTTTTGATCGCTCCCATGCGGTTGCATACCTCCCGGTTAAGTGAAGTTACAAAATGTATCCTTATGCGTTCCGCCTTTTCGAGCATGGCAAGGGCGGTTCCCGCATTGTTGGCATAGGTTCTTTCCATCGCCTTAAAGATCGCTTCTCTGCCGCCCAGTTCGAATAACTTCATGAATGCCTCGTTTCCAAGGCCGTCGATGCACTCGGCGAAAATGATCAGACGGCCGTTGTCCCTCACAAATGATGCGGCATTGTGTATCGACTTGTGGCCCTGGATGAAGTTGATATCCTTAGGGTATCCGCCGGCAGTCGCCACGACCAGGTCGTATTGTTTTTCCCCATTCAGCCTGAAATACCGATCATAGCCCAGGCAGGCCTTCGTGAAGTCCTGATAGTTGTCGCCGAAATGGAGTTCACATACTTCGCGCCGGCTGTTCATTATCGCATACAGTTCCAACCGGTCGGGCAGCATCTCGTTGATCTCCTGCAGGTCCTCCGCCAGCGGATTGTTATGGAGATTTCCGGACTGGCACCCTGGATCAAGCCTC
>Ga0209536_100008307_pt1 | contig 15590 bp, 13 predicted proteins | sample DeeMarSeWOR28_12_FD_187461 | JGI IMG/M metagenome (GOLD analysis project Ga0209536, IMG submission 187461) | Marine sediment microbial communities from White Oak River estuary, North Carolina - WOR-2-8_12 (SPAdes) (version 2) | ecosystem: Environmental > Aquatic > Marine > Intertidal zone >...
GGCCTCTGGGAGCCCCCTCCGCGAGCCGCTCAACAGGGCCTTGCTTAAGATCATAGCCAGCGACGACTGGATAAGGTCCATTGAGCGGTACCTCGGTGCTGATAATTAGCGACGAGAATTGGGTGGTCGCGTTCGGTCCGACCACGGCTCCCACAGTGGTCACATTGAGGTCGCTCAATTACCCGAAAAATCTGGAACCAGGGAATAACCAGCAATGAGCTGCAGCATAGTGCCGTATATAGGGATGGGATGTGGGGCTTCCTAGTAGTGAACTTACTGCACTGCTGGGCATCACAAAGCCGATCCAAGATTTTGCAGATTGTAGAGCACTGATACCTGCAACATAGTACTGGTCTTGACATTGGAAACAGTAAAATGAAAATAACCATTAGAATGTTAATGTTGATATTGCCCTTTATTTTACCAAATATCATCTTTGCAATGTCAATCTACAACAGTGATACAACGCCACATGACATTAAGGTTACTGATATTAGAAGTGGTTCGCAGCAAATAATTACAGTTTATGATACTTCCACCGTATATCTCAGATGCAGGTATGGGTGTGAAATAAAAGTCCTTGAAACCGAGGACACAATAACTGTAAATCGAGAGTCTTTTGATTCTAGTGATACTGTCGTGATTGATAACGGCACGCTTAAACTAAGATGAAATATTGAAGATTGTGCTATGAATTTGAGAAGGTGAGTGCGATAGGTAAAGAACTATATAGCCTTAAACGCCGGCCCGGAAGCCCCACGGGCTGGAAACGTGGACGGAGTTGAGCTGGAAGAGGTGCCTCCTCTGGACTCTCTTATTCAGAGAATCAAGAAAAGCTAATGATGCACGGTAGTCTTTTGCACTTCTCCAGCGTTCCCTGTGCCTTTCATCAGAAAAAGACCCTATGCTACTTTTTTGACTGTATTCACCCCACGCTCAGTCAGCCATTCTTCCGATACTCACTGGGAGTCACACCCACCCAGCGCTTGAAGGCTCTCGAAAAGGCGCTGGATTCTGAAAAACCCAGCAGGAATGCTATCTCTGTAATGCTCGTATCTTGGTCTCCCAAGTACTTTTCGGCCAAGTCTTGACGGATTTCATTCAAAAGAGTGTTGAAGGTCGTACCAGCGCTCTGGAGTTGCCGCTGTAACTTGCGGGAACTCATATACAGTGCCCGGGCCACATTTTCATCGGTAACGTTACCCGAAGGAAGCTGATCGATGATGACCGCTTTGACCTTTTGGGGGATGTTATTTTGGTCTAGGTTGGCAAGGTATTCAGTCACGTGCTGATCGGTCAGCTCAACAAGTTGGGGATGTGAACCGGGTAGACGTTTATCAACCACGTCAATGGGTAATGTCAGACTGTTTGTGGGAGCTTCAAAAACAACTGGAGACCGGAAATACTCAAAGAACCTTGCGGAACAGGAAGGTCTAGGGTGCGTAAATGTAACGGACTCCGGTGTCAAGTCCTCAATATAGGTCAAACGGCAGGCTTTCATCACTACAGCCAGGATGGCATCGCTTCGTTCAGGAATATCACGCCCTTTATGCGTGAAAATCAAAGTGAGCGTCAGTTCCTTTTCCGTTTCATCAAATCTCATTGGCCGTTCATCCGTAAGGAAACGGTAATAGCGGTCCAATCTCTCGAACCCTTCCCGTAACGTGTGGCTTGCAAGCCAGGCGTAGCCCAGTGCGCTTGCGTACGACGGATGCCATAATTCACCAGCTTTGAGGCCGAAACAGGGGTCGTCAATAACCTCGCAGGCCTTACGCCACAGATTATCGATGCTAGCCACTTTATATCTTGCACCAGGTTGTTTCAGCAGAGCGGGGTCCATGGCCATTTCCCTGAACAAAGGTTCGGGATCGATCCCATACAATTCCAGTACATGCCACAAAAAAAGAATTCCGCTAGCGATATTCGTAGGGTGCATTGTGTAGGCCCATCCCTTCAGTTACTTCCCTAGATTCCAATTGAGTTTTCTTGCTTTTTAGCAAGTTTGACGTGATAAGTCAAAATATTGTCGCTCAGGGTCAAGCATTTCACCGATATTGAAATTACATTTTGGATACTATCACTGGGATAGGAAAGGGGCAAAATGGACGATCTGTCAACTATGAAGATCTAATCAAGGAATAGGAGATGACAAGGTGACTGATCACTGCCCTGCATGCGGCAAAATGTTGAAGGAGGGATATATCAATCATGGAAGCATAATTCTTTACATCCATGATGAAGTACCTTCCAAGAGCTCCTTCAGAAAAACACCAGTAATTGCCACCCGTACCTATAGCTGTTGCTCCCTGGACAAGTATAGTGGAGAAAAAGGCAAAGGTTATTTTTGCATTTACACGGGAGGCCTCCCAGAACACCAGGGAACGTATCATATTAAACCGTCAATTGAAGAGTCACTCAAGTCCGAGCTAGCAGCGGAGGTTAACAACGCCCTGGCGGTAATACTGGGGAACGCCCAATTGCTATTGCTCAGGAACAAAGTGCCAGCAGAAGATAGAGCCAAACTGAGAGCCATTGAGTTGAGTTCTTTCAGAATTCTGGAATTGGTGAAACGCATGCTGACGCTAAACCGGTGGATGACAATCACCTAATATTGTGCATTCAGGGCAAAGCCATGTTGATGAGTCTGCACTATGGCCTCTGAGGAGCTTGGCAACTAGCCTTAATAAGCACAGTATAAAATATCCCGAGGGCCCTTGACCAAGCTTCTCATGCCCGGACGGAGCACCCCCACCAAATATCCCCAGGGCCCTTGGGCACGCATCTCATGGTTGGATGGAGTATCCCGCCTTTCCTACCTTATTCTTGTCTCCTCTTTCGGCTCCTGCCTGAAAGCAAAACTCCTAAAAATCTTCCTTACTAATTTCTCTCTTTTTGCATTTCTTTTCTCTGGCTGTCTGCAAGGTCAGGCAGGTTTTTGCGTCTAGGTATGTCAAAGGGCCAGATACTTTCGCCGAGCCCAGTTTTCATAGAGGAGAGATAAAGTCTGTGTGAATGAGGCAATAAAGGTGAGGACCAAATATGGCTCCTGACTAAGAAAAAACGCAAAAACTCCTCTTTAAGAAGAGTTAAAGATGCCGACAGGGAGGTGAAGGCATGGAACTGATAACTAATTGGGAAGTATTCAACGCTGCAAGTTTAGCATTTTGTCAATTCCAGGGATTGCTTGGAATAATAATAATATCTGTAATTGTCGTATTCAAGCATAACCTTGGAGAGAAGTTATCACTATTCAAATAGAAAGGAGGTGGATATTATAAAATTCGTCCAAGTCAAACATCCATAAATTTTTGGGAACAAATCAATAAAATTCGAGAAAACAGCAAACAGTAAACAATTATAAATTAGAAGGAGACAAACGTATGAAAAAGCCAGCGATAACATTAATATTGGTTACAATAATTTTGTTACTAGCCTCATCCGTTAGTGCGCAGCTGCATGACAGGTATGTAGAAAGATGGGGACAGGACGTGACTCCAGTTGGTTCAGTATTACCTAATGTGCCTAATGATTGTACAGATCCGTCAAGGCCATGCCGGACCATTAATCACGCCATCAGTCAATCTGGTTATGGTGATATTATTAAAGTAGCGGCTGGTGCACTCTTTGCCCAAGACGTTGTCATAAGACCATCGTCAGCAGCCAGTGTGAAAATCGAAGGTGGTTGGAATCAAGATTTCACACAACGACCAATTGACATCAATGGATATCATTTCTCTTATCTGGGGAATGGTCGGTTTGACATTGTGGCAAAAGGTATACCATTGGATGTAACCATTTCCGGGTTCAAATTGACGGGCGGCAGTGCGGGAAATGGCGGCGCAATTTCTATTTGTTCTTCAAACGGTGGTAGCGCTACCATAAATATTAATAACAACAGGATAGAGGGTAATGAAGCTAGTGGTTATGGTGGTGGGATTTATGCATATAATAGCTTTAGCACCCTGGATCTAAGCGTTGAAAAGAACATCATAAGGAATAACACGAGTGGAGGCAATGGTGGGGGAGTCGAGGTAAGATCCAGTCCTGAATCTACGTCGACGCTATGGTTCACTAATAACATCATAGCAGACAACACATCCGGTCATTGGGGCGGGGGGCTTTTCTTCTTTGGTGGTGGTACTATGAGAGTCAACCTTACAAATAATACAATAACAGGTAATAACGCTACACGCGGTAGTGGCTTTGTTGCTGAGTCTTGTTGGGAATCCTCGACACTAACCGTAGATATCAAAAATTCCATTGTCTGGGGCAATCAGGGAAGCGAGGACATTCTTATTTATGAGGTAGACACTGGGGGAGACTCAACCGCCACGGTAAATGCCGCCTACTCTGATATAGGAGACGTCCACATAACGAGAGGAGGCATTGGGCCGGGTGGCACATATAATGATAACGGTGGAAACATCAACGAGGACCCTTTGTTCGTCGATCCTGCCAGTGGTGATTATCACTTAAAATTCGGATCACCGACCATTGACGCTGGTGTGTGCGGAAAAAAGGTTCTGTTTATGCCTTACCTTTGCAGCGGTCCTGCGGACGACTTCGAGGGAGACCCGAGAGATGACAGTGAATTCTTATGCACCCAGTGGGTTGGTACCAATTGTTCTCACGGGGTAAATAAAGGTTTTGATATGGGAGCTGATGAATATAACGGCGCATCACGGAGCGAGCGGGATTTCAACGGTGACGGCAGGTCGGACATTTTGTGGCGCCATGCAGCTGACGGCAGGTTATCCATCTGGTTGATGGATGGCGTGAACAAGCAAGCGAATGGGTCACCGGGGAGGCTTGCTGACACGAGGTGGCAAATCAAAGGCGTTGGCGACTTCGATAATGACGGCAAATCAGACATTGTCCTGCGCCACTCATCGAGCGGCTGGGTTCATCTCATCCTCATGGATGGTTTGGCGCAGAAGACCTATGCCTGGCCGGGTCAGGAAGAGGTAAGCAGGGAGATTCAAGGTGTCGGCGACTTCAACGGCGACGGCAGCCCGGATATCTTGTGGCGAGATGCAACTGACGGAAGGTTATACATCTGGTTGATGGATGGCGTGAACAAACAAGCGCAGGGGTCACCGGGAAGGCTTTCTGATCTGAGGTGGCAAATCAAAGGCGTTGGTGACTTTGATAACGACGGCAAATCAGACATTGTCCTGCGCCACTCATCGAGCGGCTGGGTTCATCTCATCCTGATGAATGGTTTGGTGCAGAAGTCCTATGCCTGGCCGGGTCAGCAACAGGTAGGTAGGGAGATTCAAGGTGTGGGCGACTTCAACGGCGACGGCAGCCCGGATATCTTGTGGCGAGATACAGCTGACGGCAGGGTATCCATCTGGTTGATGGATGGTGTCAGCAAGCAATCAGAGGGGTCGCCAGCCACGGTGTCCGATACCAATTGGCAAATCAAAGGTGTTGACGATTACAATGGTGACGGCAAGTCGGATATTCTCTGGCGGCATGCATCTGATGGAAGAAACTACATCTGGTTGATGGATGGCACAACCTGGCAATCGCATGGCTCGCCGGGGACAGTATCTGACACCAATTGGCAAATCAAGTAAATCTAAGCAATTCACCCTCTCTCTGAAACGAGAGAGGGTGAATGTTTCCAGGAGTGAAACAATGCCGGTGAGTGCCAAAAATAGAACACATTCTCTGTTCGTCATTTTGCTTGTAATCACCTGGGTGCTTTTTGAGATCCCGACGTATGCAGCGACGGGATACTGGCAAATGGAATTTTCAAATAATGAATTGTCAGTGAATATTGAGAGTACACCCTTGGGGGTAATCTTAGAAGAAATCCATAAGAGGGCGGAAATAGAATTTTTTCATAATAAAGATCAATCTGACAGAGTCATTACTGTCAAGTTCGGATTTCTGCCCCTGGAAAGAGCCCTTGCACGAATACTGAGAAATTTGAGCTACTCGATTCTCTTCGGAGAAGAAGACAAGATTCTACGCGTCACGATCATTGGCAGAGACGAGTTCTCTCCTGGAAGATATCAGGAGTTTTTTGCTGATGACCAACTCCAGGTGAGTGAGATGAACACAGAGAGTTTGCCTGAGGTAAGCACAGAAGATCAGGTCAGTGCAGAGGACCACGAAATACTTATCGAGTCCACGACCACGGTTAGCGAAATGCCCGATGAGCCACCGAGCAGCGGAGAGTTGGAGAGCACCTCTCCTTCCGATGCAGGAATGATAGTCATTGACCCGCCAAGCGGAGAAGCCATGGAGATTACCCATCCCTCAACAACAATGATCATGGAGCCCTAGCCCAGATATTTCATGAATAACCTGCTGCGACCACGTATATGGCCGTCCTTCCTGGCGTCCTCGGGTGTCGGCTCCTGCGACGTACCGTTCAGGTACGCCTCGGAACCAATCCCGCGGCACCGCGGGATGGTTGCCAGGTGGCACGCCCATCTTCATGGTCTCGCGACAGCAATTCATGAAACATCCGGGCTAAAGCAAAGGGGATTCGTTCGGGATGAAAAGGGGAACCTCCCCTTTTGCGGCAATTCGCCAGGACTGCGACTGCTAATGCTCGAAATGCAGCCTCAGATGACATCTTCCGTCTTTTTCCTGACCACTCACTTTGTCAGCCAACTGCCCTATGAGGAAACCCGCTAACTGCGCGAGCGCCTCGGGGCGTTCGCACAGTTCTTCCGGACTCGGCCTCAACTTCGAAATCTCGATAATCTTGCCCTGGTACCGGATATCTACGTCCAGATTGTACTCGTCGAAGCTGACCTCCATGGTTACCGGACCCTGGAGCAGGCGGTGTTCGATCGCCGCTTCCATGAATTCGTTCATTGCCGCTTGCGCCTTGTTGATTACTTCCTTGCGGGCTCCCCAGGCCCCACCCTGATGGTCCATGAAGGTGAATATCTTTTCATTGGAGTTAATTGGGCTCTCCAGCACCAGACTGCCTTTCTTTGCAATACCGATGCGAAAGATCAAATTCAAGACAACCGCTGATACCGTCGCCGTGGACAGGGAGGAACTGAAAATCGGCTGCATCCAGGGATGAACATTTGCGTAAGCGCCCGGCAGAATATCCACCGACAAGCCAAAGATGAGAGAAAGGCCCACCACAAAAGTCTTGCGAGCGTCCATCATCCTTGACATCATGATCTGCAAGCCAGCGATGACCATGAAAGAGATTGCAAACAGCAGGGTCGCTCCCATGACCGGCTTGGGCATGATGGCGAATACGGCGCCGAGCTTGGGACAGAAGGCCAAGACAATCAGCAGCAAGCCTGTACCATAGGCAATTGCCCGGCTGGTGGCGCCTGTGGCAATTGACAGGCCGATGTTGCTGGAGGAAGTGGATTGCCCGAAACCGCCAAGTATCCCGGCGGAAACACAGCCTGCCGCATCTGCAAGTATGCCTTTGCTGATGTTTGCCATGTCAGGCCGCTTCCACTCGCCGTCATTTATCTTCTGACAGGTGGTCAGGTCTCCTACGCTCTTCAGAGTGGAACAAAGCATTGCTATGACAAAGGGACCCAACAGGCAAAGATCGAATGACCACCCCGGATGGCCGGTCAGTGGAAGTGAGAGGGAGGGCGCTCGAGAAATGGTGGAAAGATGCTCGTCGGTCAGGATGCCCAGCCCATAAGAGGCAGCATAGCCGACCCCCATGCTGATCAAAACACAGAACATTTTAAGCTTGCCTTTACTCCAGACATTCAACCCTACCATCACTGCAAGGGTGAGGCAGGAGACGCAGATCACCCTGGCTTGGTCGGCCTCACCCACCCCCAGAAAGTATGAGTTGGTCAGCCGGATGACCGTAATCCCAACCATGGCTACGATCAGACCTGTAACCTCGGCGGGAAACATGAAGCGCAACCGCTTGATAACCTTGGAAAAAAGCGACTCGAGAACACCAGCGATCATGGTCATTCCCAGCACCAGAGGAATTCCCCCAGTCCGTGCTGCCAGCATGGAGGCCGACAAATACGAAGGGCCGCAGACCTGCGGGCAAAGGTAGCCGGAGCCAACAGGTCCCTTGGAAAAGGCCTGGACTGCGACACCAATGCCTGCGGCGAGCATGGAAGCGCTCACAAGGTGAGCCGTCTGCAGCGAGCCGGCTCCACTCTCGCGGCCGATTATTACGGGAAAGACCAAAGCAATGGCAATGACGCAAATATGCTGAAGGCCCAGAATGAACGTGACCCACAAGGGCGGCGTTTCGTCAACACCGTAGAGTAGATTGGATGGTTTCAGGCTCATAATCGCTCCAGAAGTTCTCTAGATCCAGATTAGGCCATAAGAGTCAAAAGAGAGAAAAAAGAGTTGTGGTCGCACCCAGGCTCCACAATGCCGACATGGGGTTTAGCGTATCGTCAGTGGCTCTTGAAAAAAGGTCACAGACGAGAGCTTCATCGGTTTTTTGAAGTATTCTTTTTTAATAGTACTTCATCGTCTCTCTTGCTCGCAAGGAGGATTTGCCACAGGAGAATTGCGATAGGAGAATTTGTGTTTTGGAAACTGTCCTGGTAAAATGCCCCACTTAGAAGAGTACTTTTCTCTGACTTTGAGCGCCATCCTCCCCGAAAGACCGTCGAAGAGGTGGTTGGCAGCTTTAGGAGGTGCCCAGTGGTGGCACCTCTCCCATAGTCTGGGAGAACGTTTGTTCCCATTGCTCTCTCATGGAAGCCTTCGAATTTTCATCAGGTGTCACCTTTAAGATCTTAAGGATAGGAAGACAGTTATGGAAATACGTACAAGGAAAGAAAACAATGCTATTGTCGTTACAGTTAAAGGAAGAATGGACGCTGTTTCCTCCCCCGACTTCGAAGCGCATCTTTCCGAATTAATGGCCGACGGAGAAAAAGATTTTATCGTCGACCTTGGTGAACTTGATTATATAAGCAGTGCCGGCCTTCGAAGCGTTCTTAGTGTATTGCAAGATTTAAAAGGAAAAAATGGCAAGCTTGTTCTCTGTTCGCTCAAAGATCTGGTGAAACATGTATTTGATCTTTCCGGATTAAGTCCGACAATCCCGATCTTTGAAACAGTGGACTCTGCTCTTTCTCACATCTAAGAACATCCTCCATGGGAAACTATCTGCGAGGAAGTAACGGACTCTTAAAAACTGAAAGCGTAATGCTGAAATAGTTTCCTTGGTCTTGGAATAGACTTAGATTTTCTGCCGCAAGAATACGAATCCTGATACGAAACGCATGGCAAAAATACAATTACCTGCTCATATCGACAATCTGAGGACATTGATTCAATTTGTTTCTACATTCGCAAAAGAAAAGGGCTTTGCGCAAAAAAGGATTCAGGAAATAGAGTTAGCTCTCGAAGAGGCCTTGGTTAACATTGCAAAATATGCGTATCCGGATAAAAACAACGGCGAGGTTGAAGTTCGATGTAAGATGGAAAATGACAATAGATTGGTTATAGAGATTTTGGATGTCGGAGTACCTTTCGACATCCGGTATTTCTCAGAGATTGACCTGAATGTAAACATGGTGGACCGCAAAATCGGCGGTCTAGGGATTTTCTTGATCCGAGAAATGGTGGATGAGGTCCAGTACCGCCGGGATAAAGGAAATAATATCCTTACCTTTATCGTTCACAAGAGCGACTAGCTGGTGTGCCAGATGCTCCTGAAAAACCTCTCAATTCATCAATGTGTACAAATGTGGAAACGTATCGTCATATTCTCCCTCGTCATTCCTTTTTTCATCGTCAATGGAGCCGTGGCTAATGAGAAAGCACTGCACCATGTGACCTTTATCCCCCAGTGGGTACCTCAGGCACAGTTTGCAGGATATTATGTTGCACACGAACGTGGAATCTACAGAAAATATGGCATTGATTTGACAATTATTCATGGAGGCCCTGAACGTCCGCCAGGTGATTTTCTCAGAAACCGCAAAGCCGACTTTGCTACTTTATGGCTCTCTTCCGCCATACAGATGCGCTCAGAGGGTGTGAACCTTGTCAATATCGCCCAAGTGGTGCAACGCTCTGCCTTAATGCTTGTCGCCAAAAAGATCAGCGGCATCGAGACACCTCAAGACATAGATGGGAAAAAGGTGGGTCTTTGGGGTCCCATTTTTCAGATTCAACCTCGAGCTTTTTTCAAAAAATACAATCTCAGTGTGAAAGTAATCCGTCAATCCTACTCGGTGAATCTGTTCCTGAGAGGTGGTGTGGATGTTGCCTCCGCCATGTGGTACAACGAGTACCACACGCTCCTCAATTCTGGTCTCAACCCTGATGAATTGACAACCTTTTTCTTTCATGAACACGGTCTAAATTTCCCTGAAGATGGCATCTACATCCTGGAAGATACATTCAATAAAGCCCCCGACCTCTGCAAGGCTTTTGTAACGGCATCCATTGAGGGATGGCGCTATGCGTTTTCCCATCCGGAAGAGGCACTGGCGATTGTAATGAATAATCTGAAAAGCCAACACATTCCTGCAACCATGGTGCACCAGAAGTGGATGTTAGAGAGGATGAAGGATTTGATTCTGCCGGAAGATGTGGACCTGCCCATGGGAAGTCTTTTGCTCGAAGACTACCGTCGGGTGGCGGAGGGGCTGAAGGATAACGGCTTGATAGAGGAAATTCCAGAATACACCTCTTTTTATCGAAAGTGTACTCGTTATGATGAAAAATAGAGGCCTGGCTCTAAAGCTCTCCTTGCTCATTCTCACCAGCATGACTGTTATTTTTCTTTTTGTTTTTATGTATAATTATTTTTTCTCCCGCCGGATTATCATCAATAACGTTGAGATGAATGCGAGAAACCTGGCATCTGCAACGGTTAATCGAATTGATACCATCCTGTACTCCCTTGAAAAAGTCCCGGAAAACCTTGCATATTTTCTTGAAGTTTCTTTCTATGACCATGGTGAGTTATTAGACTTGATCCGTACGGTAATAGAGAAGAACCCGGAGATATATGGAGCCAGCATTGCCTTTGAACCGTACACTCTTGATAAAAGTACCTCTACCTTTGCGCCGTATTTTTATAAACACAATGGGGAGACAAAATTTACCTACATACCGTACGAATACTTTTACTGGGATTGGTATCAAATTCCAAAAGAACTCGACCGTCCGGTATGGACCGAACCTTACTATGATGAAGGTGCAGGCGAAATCGTCATGGCCACCTACTCCGTCCCCTTTTACAAGACTGTTTCAGGGGAGAGGAAATTTATGGGAGTGGTAACAGCGGATATTTCCCTGTCCTGGCTTGAAAAAATCGTTACTTCTATAAAAATCGCACAGACTGGGTATGGATTTCTGCTTACCAAAAATGGAACATTTGTCACGCATCCCGATTCGGACCTTATCATGAACGAGACCATCTTCAGCGTGGCGGAGGCCAGAGGTGACAGCCAAATGCGGGAACTCGGGCGGAGAATGATAAAAGGTCAATCCGGATTTGTTCCATTTGAGAGTCTGATTACGGGAAAGCAATGTTGGATGGTGTATGCTCCCTTGTCTGCCAGTGGCTGGTCCCTGGGAGTTCTTTTTCCCCAGGATGAATTGATGGCGGATATTTCCCACCTCAATAGGACTGTTTTCTTTCTCAGTTTGGTCGGCTTTCTCCTCATTCTGGGCGTCATAGTGCTGATTGCAGGTTCGATTACACGACCCCTGAGAGTTCTGGCAAAGGCTACCGAAGATATCGGCAGCGGAAACCTGGACATTGAAATTCCCCCCATCACATCAAGGGATGAGGTAGGGAAATTGGCTGAATCTTTTACCTACATGAAAAGCTCGCTGAAAAAGTATATCAAGGAATTGACAGAGACCACAGCCGCTAAAGAGAGGATTGAGAGTGAGTTAGAGATAGCCCGCGATATCCAGGCGGGTATTCTCCACAAGGTTTTCCCTCCCTTTCCAGATAAAGATGAATTCGATATCTATGCCACCGTGGAGCCTGCAAGAGAGGTGGGAGGGGATCTTTATGATTTCTTCTTTATGGACGAGGACCATCTCTGTTTTACCGTGGGTGATGTCTCGGGAAAAGGGGTGCCGGCAGCCCTTTTCATGACCATAATCATGACGCTTATCAAGACAAGAGCCACTCAAGGATTAACAGCCGATGCCATTGTGAACAGGGTCAATCAAACTCTTTCCTCGGACAATCCCTCACTGATGTTTGTGACTCTTTTTTTGGGCATCCTCAACGTCCGCACCGGAGAATTGCAATACTGCAGTGGCGGCCATAATCCTCCATACCTTATTCTTGCCGATGGAGATATACAGCCCCTGGAAACAACCAACGGTATCATTCTCGGAGTAATGGAAGATTTTTCCTATCAGTCAAAAAAGATTACTATGCAAAAAGGAGAGTCGATTTTTATTTACACAGATGGGGTCACGGAGGCCATGAACGAAAAAGAAGAGTGGTTTTCCGAAGAGAGATTGGAAAAAGAGTTAGCTTTGTTAAAGAAAAGACCTGCTGAGGAAGTTGTTGCGGGAATATTGGAAAAAATTAGAGTCTTTTCAACGGGGGTGCAGCAGAGCGATGACATTACCATGATGATAATTACCTTTTACGGGGAATAAATAGCCGTTGGCCCTTAAGAGGCTGGCAAAAGCCCGTTGATGGTCGCGGATGGACCGCGCTATATCGTTAAAGACAGCCGCTCTTGCTTCACCTGAGCGGCTGTCTTTTATCTGTTACCAGGAACCAAGAGTTCAACAGTACACGATGTGGCCTTATCTGCCATAAACCGTGGCGGACTCACTTAACCCGGACATTTCATGAATTGCTATCGCGAGACCTTGAAGATGGTCGTGCCACCTGGCAACCGTCCCGCGGTACCGCGGGATCGGTTCCGAGGCGTACCTGAACGGTACGTCGCAGGGGCCGACACCCGAGGACGCCAGGAAGGATGGCCATATCCGTGGTCGCAGTCACGCCGGGGCGTGAATTCATGAAATGTCCGGGTTAAAAATCACCCGGCAGAATTGGCCTCTCCTGCAGCTGCAGTTCAATTTCTCGGGTTTCGCCCTTGTAGTAAAGGGTCAGGCGCACCCTATCCCCCACATTGAGTGAGCGAGCGAATTTTACCATTTCCTCCAGACTATCAAGCCGCTGTCCGTTACCGGCGATGATAATGTCTCCACCAAAGAGGAATTCAGTGCCTCCAATAGTCACCGGCAGATAACCTTTACGCAATCCTGCTCGCTCGGCAGGACTCTGGGGGTCTATGGTTTCCACCAGGAAGCCATCTACCATGGGTATGTTAATGATTTCCCCCAGCTCTTTTTTAATGTACTTTCCGCCGACACCCACCCAGGGGCGTATGACCCTACCCTTTTCAATTAACTGCGGCAAGAATCTCTTGGCTACGTTGATGGGGACTGCAAAACCTATGTTTTCTGCCCGACCAAGCATGGCGGTGTTTATGCCTATCACCTCGCCACAACGGTTCATGAGAGGGCCGCCAGAATTACCAGGATTAATGGCTGCATCAGTCTGGATAAGCGGAAGCCTGAGGGTCATTGGTGCTGTGGGGAGCGTCCGGTTAATACCCGAGATTACCCCCACTGTCAGAGTTTGCTCCAGTCCAAATGGATTGCCAATTGCCAGCACTTCCTCCCCAATTTCAATTTTGTCAGAATCACCAAAATCTACGCTGGGAAAACCCTTGGCCCGTGCCCGAATTCTCAGCACAGCAAGATCAAGGAGCGGATCTGCTCCCACCAGTTCCGCTGGGACCATTAGCCCGTCATCCAAAGTCACGCTGATTGTTTGGTGGGCAAAAACAAGGTGCGAGTTTGTAAGTACTAGCCCCTCTTCACTAATGATCAAGCCCGAACCAACCGTGGTTGTCATGCGGTTTCGCGACCTGAAAGGATCGAAAGATACTGCGGTGATGGAAACAACCGAAGGTGAGAGTCGCCGGAAGAGTTCCGGCACCGTCTCACTGCAAATGGATTTTGTCGAGGCCCGAGACGTCATGGGCGTGGTGACTACACTCATGAGCAAAATCAAGACCACATACCTTTGCATGGAATACCCTCCTGCAATAAGAGATGAAAATTGCGCTTGACATTCAAACCTCTTTAGTACTTTACCACACATAGACCTGGAGACCGCGCCACTCTTCCATGGTATTATGCCCTTGCTCGATTAAATGAACTGGTTTAAGGTCAAAGAAGAAGATTTTTTTACCTGAGTGAAATCCGGGTTAAAAAGCTTTCCTCCGATTGAGGCAAAAAAAAAGGGCATTTCATCTGCTTCGATGAAACGCCCCGTTTCGACTTGCTAAAGGCAAACTAGGATACAGTTACATTAACTGCAGCAGGGCCTTTCTTGCCCTGCTCCACATCAAAAGTCACCTTGTCGCCTTCATTGAGAGATTTGAAACCGGTTGCATTGATTCCTGAATGGTGAACAAATACATCCGGGCCATCTTCCTGCTCTATGAAGCCATAGCCCTTGCGGTCATCAAACCACTTGACAATACCATTAGCCATCGTGACAGCCTCCTTTCTAAGAAATTCTCATGGTTCCAGATTCGAGGTTGCCACTTTTGACAAATGGATCTTCCCTCAGAACGAACCCGTGCCACCAACAAGGGTGGCCCTTTATTGATTGGCATGATTATAGTCTCTATTTGGGAAAAGTCAAACCATATTAGCTCAAGGACTTTCCCCAAAAGATGAGTGGCTCATTCCTCTAGACTGTGTAAGAACGAATGTATCTTGTAGCGCCACTGAAAATGTCTGGCTTTGTCTCCCTTGCCACACATAAGGAAAGGGGGAGCTGTGAGGGAAACCGCAGCGGAGCTACCGGTGTAATTTTTTTGCTGCGTACGAGGACCACCATCTGCGTCGGCGCGAGGACTGGGCAAGCAGCGTAACGCTCTATGATCGATGACAGCGACTGATGCTGGTTTCCCGAGGAGCTCACCCTGGCCTTGCGAGATACCGATCACAGGTGACGGCACATCCGGGAGAAGAAAGGGTGATCTGGAATGTGCTTGCAGGGGATAAGCGGAGAGTTTCTGGGGCAGGGGGAGTTCCTCGACAAAGATGCATGATTCGCATCGAACCCGGATATTACCCCCAAGAGATTGTCGCTAAAAGTCTGCTTGCGCCCTAGATTGCCCCCTCCGCGGGAATGACGAAAATCCGCAGTCGCCAGTTCACCTCGGTTGTGCACCCGAATGTGGTGAGCTCACACAGAAACTGTTGTTTGGATTTTTTGATTTCCCAGGCTACAAAGCCGCGCTCATTTGCCTTCTCAGGTCATAGCTGTCATTTGAAAGTGCCGCGCTAATCTGCTGGTAATCGTGTTCAGGGACAAAGGTGAAACGGACTCCCATGGCATAGGGCGTGTTGCGGTCAGTATCTACAGTTTTCCACCAGACCCTCTCGGCAGTGGCAAGAATGAGTTGGCGTTCAGAGGGCTTAAAAACCAAACGGAAACTATGCAGTTTTTCGGGCGGTGCGGAACAGCGGATGAGGGTACCATCGGCACTCAGGTTCTCGGTTCTGCAGTTCACCAGGCCATCTGGAGTTACGATGGTTGTGGACCAAACGATTTCAACTCTGGGGTGTTGACGCTT
>Ga0209536_100008308_pt1 | contig 15589 bp, 13 predicted proteins | sample DeeMarSeWOR28_12_FD_187461 | JGI IMG/M metagenome (GOLD analysis project Ga0209536, IMG submission 187461) | Marine sediment microbial communities from White Oak River estuary, North Carolina - WOR-2-8_12 (SPAdes) (version 2) | ecosystem: Environmental > Aquatic > Marine > Intertidal zone >...
TTGTTGGATGAAGCTATCGGGCATATGCGGGAAAAAGTCGTTATCCCGGATTACAGCGAGATTCTTACGGAAGACCGACTGGTACCCATTGTCCCGCCCCAGTGGTACAAACCATATGAAATAACCACAGATTTTGTTACCCCGATGGCTCCTTTCGGAAGCGGTTACCGCTATAATATTACCGGATTGACCCATGATGAAATGGGGTTTCCCACTAGTAAAGAGAGTGAAATCATTAGTAAAATGAATAAACTGCGCGATAAAATCATGCGCTCCACCACAGATATTGTTGATTATGAAACATTATATACAGATGATGCAAACACTCTGGTCATTACATTTGGATCTGCATCGCGTTCCGCCAAAGAAGCCGTGCAATATCTGAGAAACCACCGACGTAAAGTGGGATTTTTCAGACCCATTACCATATGGCCTTTCCCTGAAAAACAGCTCCGACAAATCATTAAAAAAGTCGATCAAGTTTATGTTGTCGAAATGAACCAGGGTCAGTTGATAGACGAGGTCCGGAAAGTGGAGTGCTATCACAAAAAGATTTACGGGATCAATCGTTACGACGGTGAAATGATTACCCCGAACCAGATCATCGCAAAAATTAGAGAGGCAAAATAGATGACTCAACCGCTGGTGTTAAATTATTTAAGAGCCAAAAAACAATTTCCCCACGTATGGTGCCCCGGTTGTGGCCACGGTGTGGTTATGGGATCGCTTATACGGGCTATCGATAAACTTGCACTGAGTAAAGACGATGTCGTTATGGTTAGTGGAATTGGTTGTTCCAGTAGAATGACCGCCTACGTGGATTTCAATACACTCCATACACTTCATGGCAGACCCATTGCTTATGCAACCGGTTTAAAACTGGCCAGGCCCGAATTACCCGTGATTGTCATAACCGGAGATGGTGATGCTACTGCCATCGGTGGTAACCATTTCATCCACGCCGCGCGACGGAACATCGATCTCACGGTAATTTTAATGAACAATAATATCTACGGTATGACGGGTGGACAGGTCTCCCCTACCACGCCCTATGGTGGGCGGGGCTCAACGGCCAAATCAGGGAATCCGGAACATCCCTTTGATATATCGCAGTTGGCTATCGCCGCAGGTGCCAGTTTCGTTGCCAGAAGCACAGCCTATCATGTACCCGCCATGGATCGGCTTATTCAGCAGGCCCTGGAGAATAAAGGTTTTTCCCTGGTAGAAATTTTTTCTCAGTGTCCAACCTACGAAGGTAAATGGAACAAACGGGGGGATGCGGCAACCATGCTTAAATTTTACAAAGATAATGCCATTCCTGTTACTTCCAAGTCCAAATATTCAGAGGAAGAATTAAAAGAAAAATTCCTAATCGGAATTCTGCACAATACACCTAAAGCAGAGTTCACAGCTGAGTACCAGAAAATTATCGAAAAATATCAAATAAAAGAGCAAATGACTCAATTGAGTCAACAGAAAGGCAAAAATGAGCCCGAAGCAAGCAGCAAAGAGTCAGAAAGCTCAGATTCAGAAGACTGAAATTCGTTTGAGCGGCTCCGGTGGACAGGGACTTATTTTGGCTGGATTGATATTGGCTGAGGCGGCGGCTATTTATGAAGGTAAAAACGCTGTTCAGACTCAAAGTTATGGACCGGAGGCACGCGGTGGTGCAAGTAAAAGTGAAGTCATCATCAGTAATTCTGAAATACTTTATCCTAAAACCACTCGCCTGGATTATCTACTTGCCTTAAATCAGGAATCCTGTGATAAATACACCCACGACCTGAAGGAAGACGGCCTCCTTCTGGCAGATTCTGATGCGGTAGAACATGTACCCCCAATCAAGGTAATTTCCCTTCCCCTGGTTCGGACCGCGCGCGATAAAGTAGGTCGAATAATGACCACAAACATTGTATCGTTGGGCGCTTTGGTGGGAATCAGCCAAGTTGTAAGTGCCGCATCTCTGGAAAAAGCGGTTCTATCACGAGTTCCCAAGGGCACCGAACAATTAAACCTCACTGCCCTCAAATATGGACTGGAATTGGCAGAAGAAGGTAAAAAATATTTAGAAGAATAATTACACCCGGAGGATTTGGTGAAACAGCAGACACTGACTATTATCAAACCTGAATGTGTAGCCAAGCTTCATATTGGCGATATTATACAACGTATTGAAAAAGCTGATTTCAAAATTATTGCTATCAAAATGGTTCGCCTGCAACCTCAGGAAGCCCAACAGTTTTATCTCATTCATAAAGACCGACCATTCTATCAGGAACTGGTACAATACATGTGCAGTGGGAAGGTCGTGGTAATGGTCCTGGAAAAGGAAAATTGCGTCCAAGCTTTCCGGAAATTCATTGGTGCCACAAATCCAAAAGATGCCGCTTCGGGAACGATCCGAAGAGATTTTGGAACCGATATTCAGAATAATTGTGTTCATGCCTCAGACAGCCCTGATAATGCACAAAAAGAAATTGCTTTCTTTTTCTCTGCCAAAGAAATTATTTTAAATCAATAAATATATCGGTGACCAATGATAGAGTATTTTTTTATCCCGAGGTTTGTGAAATGAAGGACGAAAAAAAAGTGCTGGATATCGAGGTTTTGTCAACCGAAGGTGGACTCCAAATCGACGAAACCGACCAAAACATAAAGAAAGTAGTGGTTATTGGTGCTGGAACCATGGGACAGGGCATATCGCAACTCGTCGCATCCAAAGGATTAGAAGTACTGCTGATTGAAAAGGATAAGGAAAGTGCAAAAAATGCCATTGAAGGTATTACCCGGGCAATTGATAAAGAAATCGCGCGTTGGACTATGACCAGCAGTGAAAAGAAAAACATTCTTAACCGGATCAATACTTCCTGGAAAGTGGAAGATGCAGCTCTGGGAGACCTAGTTATCGAATCCCTACCCGAAAAAATAGACCTTAAAAGAGAAATCTTCCTGAAACTGGATGATATATGCGAAAATGACACCGTATTTATCTCGAACACCTCCACACTCAGTATCACCGAGATCGCTCAAATTACCCACCGGGAAGAAAGAATAATCGGAATGCATTTTCTTAATCCTGTTCCCAAAATACCGTTAGTTGAAATTATACGCGGACTGAAGACCTCCGATGATACCTTTGCCACGGCAAAAAAATTCGCAGAGATTCTCGATAAAACTGCAGTAGAAGTGTACGAGTATCCCGGATATATTACCACCCGACTGATTATTCCTCTTATTAACGAAGCATTATATGTACTGATGGAAGGAATCGCCTCTGCGGAAGATATCGACACAGCCATGAAGCTGGGTTTTAATTTTAACATGGGGCCACTCGCCCAGGCTGATATGATTGGACTGGAAGAATTGTTACGTATGATGGACGCCATGTTCAGAGAACTGGGAGATCCCAAATATCGCCCCTGCCCGCTTCTTAAAAAACTGGTACGTGCGGGGCATCTTGGCCGGAAAACAGGCAAAGGGATATTTGAATATCCGGAATCCATGCGAGAGTAGTAAAGTTAAAAATACCCTGGATATCATGTGTCTAACTTAATTTATATATACATAGAAAGAACTAAATGAAAGTTCTCGTCCTTAACGCCGGCAGCTCCTCGGTAAAATATCAACTTGTAATACCGGAAGAGGCTAAATTACTTGCTAAAGGTATTGTGGAACGAATCGGTCTATCCGGTGCCATGCTCACCCATGAAGCGTCCGGCAAACCTTCAGTTTCATTGAGTGGCGAAATACTGGATCATAAAATTGCTATTGAATATGTTCTCAGCATTTTATTAAGCCGTAATCATGGCGTGATTAAAAATAAAAGTGAAATAGATGCCGTCGGACACCGGGTGGTTCACGGTGGAGAGGTCTTTCGCGAATCGGTGCTTATTAACGATGAAGTCATCCGCGAGATGACCCGCTGTATAGATTATGCGCCTCTGCATAACCCACCCAATCTTAAGGGAATAGCTGCTGCAAAATCTCTGCTACCTGATGTACCCCAGGTGGCCGTTATCGATACCGCCTTTCATCAATCCATGCCTTCCCATGCTTACATGTACGGGATTCCTTATGTGTTGTACAAAAGACATGGTATCCGTCGCTATGGTTTTCATGGCACATCCCACCGCTATGTAGCAGAACGGGCTGCAGAATTCATGCAAAAGTCCATTCAGGATTTGAAACTCATCACCTGCCACCTGGGAAGTGGTGCCAGTGTGGCAGCCATAAAATTTGGAAAGTCTTTGGACACATCAATGGGATTTACCCCATTGGAAGGACTGTTGATGGGAACCCGTACCGGTGATATGGATCCCGCCATTATCCTGCACATCATGGCCAAAGAAGAACTAACCGCCGGAGAAATGAATACCATGCTCAATAAACACAGTGGTATTCTTGGAATCAGTGGACTCAGCAGTGATATGCGTGAAATTGAAGACAATTATGAAACCCATGAACGGGCCCGTCTGGCAATGGATGTGTTCGTATATCGGATAAAGAAATATATCGGGGCGTATTCCGCTGCACTGGGAGGGGTGGATGCGATCGTGTTTACCGCCGGAGTGGGGGAAAATTCCCCGCTGGTTCGGGAGTTAACCTGTAAAGAGTTGGAATTCCTGGGCGTTCAGCTGGATGAAAAAGTGAATAAGGATACCCGGAAGAAAGAGGCCTTGATTAGTCATCCTGATTCCCGAGTTAAAGTATTGGTCATTCCAACCAACGAAGAATTGGTTATTGCGAAAGATACCGCTAAAATTGTTCGCGAACTGCAGGTACAAACTGCCTAGTTTTTTCCTTGATTCGAATCACACCAGAAGCAATTGTATCCCTTAATTTAAGTTAAAATTTAGTATTGTTTTTACACCCATGAGGACATATATTAAACCAAAATGAGTAATTGCAAATGAAAACAAATCCGAATACAATTTTTTACTTTAGCTATTATTTTTATCAGAGGGGGTATTCAATAAATTTACCCTAGATAAATAAAACATTGAATACACAGACCCCTCTCAACATACCGAGAGGGGTTTTTTTATGACGCGAAGTCTGAAGGAGATATCATGGTTATTGTAATGAAAGCAGATGCTACGCTAAAAGATGTTGAGCAGGTGGAACAATTCATTAATACACATAGTGCGCGTGCCCATATCTCACAGGGAGAGGAAAGAACCATTATTGGTGTTATTGGTTACAAACATCAGGTGAGACACGAGCATCTTCTCACTTTATCCGGTGTAGAAAAAGTGATTCCCATTTCCAAACCTTATAAATTGGTGAGCCGGGAATTTAAAAGAGATAATACCATTATCTACCTAAATGGAGTCGCTTTTGGAAATGGAACTCCCGTCGTCATCGCCGGTCCCTGTTCTGTGGAGAGTGAGGAACAAATTCTTGAGACAGCTCATATCGTAAAGGAGAATGGGGGACATCTCTTACGGGGTGGCGCATTTAAGCCAAGATCCAGCCCCTATAGTTTTCAGGGTCTTGGGGAAGAGGGTTTACAGCTTCTGCGTAAAGCCCGCGAGGAAACTGGTTTATATATCGTAACTGAAGTTCTGGAGGCCCAATTTGTACCACTGGTAGCAGAATACGCAGATGTGCTTCAAATCGGGGCGAGAAATATGCAAAACTACGAACTGCTAAAGGCAGTGGGGCGCGTGGATCGCCCGGTACTGTTAAAAAGAGGTATGTCTGCCCAGATGACTGAATTTCTCATGAGCGCTGAATACATCATGTCGGAAGGAAACAATCAAATTATTTTATGCGAACGGGGCATCCGAACTTTTGTAGAATTTTCCCGGAATACCCTGGATCTCAACGTGGTGCCAGCAATTAAAAATATTTCTCATCTTCCCATTATTGTGGATCCCAGTCATGGTACTGGTAGAAAAGATCTCATAGAACCTCTCAGTCTGGCAGGTTTGGCAGTGGGGGCAGATGGACTCATGATCGAAGTTCATCCGCATCCGGAACAAGCCTGGTCCGATGCTGATCAGACACTGGATCCTGCATCCTTCAAAAGACTGATGCACCGTATACGTCATTTTGCTGAATGGCAGCAAAATTATCAAAAAGAAATATCGGCCAATCAAATTCAGAGTGATTTACGGTTTTAAATATGAAATCAGAATCAATTCAGGCATAGCAGATGCTTTAAAAAATTTGAGTATATTGTCTATGAAATAAAATTGATGCTGAATAGGGTTCCCGTTTTTATGATTTCAAATCGTCAAAATAAGCACAAACCTGTCCCCTACTACGAGATTAAACCCGGTAAAATCCAGGGTCTGTTGCATGCTCCCCCCTCAAAAAGTGTTTCCCATAGATTGCTCATCCTGGGAGCCTTAACCGGAAGACCCTCCCAAATTCACAATGTACTTTTCAGTGAAGATATTTTGATTACCTTGAATGCATTACGGAAGATAGGTTTTCAATGGGAAAGGCAAGAAAATACCATTTTCTTTTCCGGTAAGAGAGAACAACCCACGGGAGTCGCCACCATAGATCTGGGAAATTCCGGAACCAGTGCCCGCCTTTTAACCGCCATTGCGGCTGGGTTTCCCGGAGAATATTTATTCCGTGGTTCCCCACGCATGCTGGAACGTCCCATGTCACCCCTCATAGATGCTTTAATCAATCTTGGGGTTTCCCTTGAACACCATGACGGATATTTACCACTTAAAATCAAAGGTACCAGGATCACAGGTGGTAAAGTTACGGTCGATACCTCCCAATCTTCTCAATTTTTATCGGCACTGATGATGCTGGCACCCCTCACCCGGGATGGGTTGGAAATATCAAGAACAGGATCGGTTGTCTCTGAATCTTATATTCAGCTGACAAGGGAAATGCTTAAATCTGCAGGGATCCAGATTCAGCAAAAAGATGACCAGGTCATTATTCCCGGCGACCAGAAGTACCAGCTAACAAAGGCAAAAGTTGAAGGGGATTATTCAAGTGCTTCATATTTTGCAGTCGGTGCTGCAATCAGCAGTGGGGCCGTTTGCATTGAAAATCTCCTTCGGAATTCTGTACAGGGAGACCGGGCTATACTGGATATTCTTAAAAAAGCGGGTGCAAAGGTTTTTTGGAGGGATGAACAGGTATGTATTGAAGCCAAAAATCTTAAGGGAATTGATATCAACATGAATTCACAGCCGGACCTGGTTCCCACTCTGGCAGTGATGAGCCTGTTTGGGAAGGGAGAAAGCCGGTTACGGGCAATTGAGCATTTGCGTTTTAAGGAAACAGATCGCTTGAAGGCCATAATGGATAATATTCTTAAACTCAACGGTAAAATTTCACTGGAGGAGAATGACTTGATCATTGAACCGGCTCCGTTATCGGGTACCACACTGCCCACTTTCAACGATCACCGTATTGCTATGAGCTTTGCTTTAGCCGGTTTAAGAATTCCCGGAATCAAAATCGAAAATCCGGGTTGTGTGAACAAATCTTTTCCAGAATTCTGGGATTATTTTGAGTCCCTCAAACAAGCAACATAGGTGTAAATTGTGTCTTGTCTTATCATAATATTGAGGATTTTATGAGCGGAAATTTATATGGCTCTGCATTCCGGGTAATGACATTTGGAGAGAGTCACGGCCCTTACATCGGTTTGGTTCTCGATGGTTTGAAACCGGGATTGCCAATTAATGCAGACCAGATTCAGTATGAACTGGACCGGAGGCGCCCTGGACAGAGTTCGGTGGTTACACCCCGAAAAGAAACTGATCAGGCAGAAATAATCAGCGGAATATTTAAAGGGAAAACCACCGGAACCCCAATCTGTATACTAATCAAGAACCAGGATCAGAGATCCGGCGATTATCAGAAACTAAAAGATATACTCAGACCCGGACATGCGGCATACTCCTTCCTTGAAAAATATGGTATTTTTGATTACCGGGGTGGTGGCCGGGCCAGCGGCCGCGAAACAGCCACCCGCGTCGCTGCCGGCGCAGTCGCAAAACAATTTCTAAAAAGCCGAGGAATTGAGATTATTGGCTTTACCCGGCGTGTTGGAGAAATCGAAGTTCAATCGATTGACCTGGATGAGATTGAGAAAAATCCGGTGAGAACAGCAGATGCCCAGGTTGCAAAAAAAATGACCGAGGCTATTCTTCATGCTCAAAAAGAGGGTGACTCTTTAGGGGGAGTAATTGAAATTCGGGTAAAAAATTGCCCATCGGGATTGGGTGAGCCTGTATTCAATAAACTTGAGGCAGATTTGGCTCAGCTTTTAATGTCCATCGGTGCCGTAAAGGCTTTTGAAATGGGTGATGGCTTTAAAGCAGCAACGATGAAGGGGAGTCAATTTAATGATGCCTTCTACTTCGATAAGCAGAAAAAGCGCTTTGGTACCAGAACAAATCGCGCCGGGGGCGTTCTGGGGGGAATCACCAATGGTGAAGATCTGGTCATGCGTATTACGGTAAAACCCCCCTCTTCCATCAAAAAGGAACAGGACACTGTGGATAATCAAGGAAATCCGGTAAAATTAACCATTGAGGGGCGTCATGATGCCTGCATTTGTCCCAGAATCGTACCGGTTGCCGAGGCCATGGTCGCTCTTGTATTGATCGACCATATTTTAATGCAGGAACGTCTATCGAGTGGGGATGAGCTGCATGAAATTCGTAATCAAATCGATTTGCTAGACATGCAATTTATCCTTTTACTGGCCCAGCGGAGGTATCTGATCCGTAAAGTGGCGGAATACAAAGCCAAAAAATCTCGAAAGGTACATGATGCCAAACGGGAGGACATTAAAGTAAAGCAATGGCAAGAACAGGCCAAGGCCCTTAATATTCCCAAAGCCCTGATTGATTCTTTATTTAAGTCTATCCTGAGTGATTCTCATCACCTTCAGGGGGAAATGCTAAAATGAAGACCCTGGGCTTAATCGGCTTCGGCAGGTTTGGTCAACTTCTCTACAATCAGTTGCATCCGGCAATTCCCATACAGGTGTATGACCCGGAAAAACAAGCAGACCAGAATTTATCAGCTATCCCCTTTCGAAATCTGAAACTGGTATGTAAAAATGAGCTGATTATCCTGGCGGTTCCGGTTTCCCGGATTAAGTCGGTTTGCACGGAAATAGCCCCCTATCTTTCCAGTCAATCTCTCGTCATGGATGTATGTGCTGTGAAGACCTATCCCTTGCAAGTAATGGCCAACCATTTCCCGGAGGGTGTACAAATCCTGGGAAGCCATCCTCTATTCGGACCTGACTCGGTAAAGGATTCCATGCAGGGCCATCTGATGATTATTACCCCTTATCAAATTCAAGACAGTTACCTGGAGCGAGTTAAAAATTTTTGGGAGGGATTCGGAATCCGGATTATAGAAATGACCCCCGATGAACAGGATCGTCTGATGGCCTGGACTCTGGCCATGACTCATTTTATCGGTCGTTCCCTTAACGGGCTCCCCCTGCCGGAACCTGCCATTGCCACCCGGGATTACCGTAATCTCATCGATTTGATGCGAAAAATTAATCGAGACACCTGGGAGTTATTTGAAGATATGCATCACTATAATCCATATACCAAAGAGATGCGACAACAATTATTTGATTCGTTGCAGTCTTTAAAACAAAAGCTGGACAAATTATGACTGGCACAATCCGATAAGACTTCAATGTGGATTACCAGCGCTTTAAACTCTATAAATGTAAAACTGACCTATGAAAAGAAAAACTGACCGAGTTGCAATACAGGGAGGTATTGCCTCGTTTCACGATTTGGCCGTCCGTGAATACTTTAAAGATCAGCTTGTGGAACTTTTGCCCTGTAAAACATTCAAACAAGTCTGTGGTGCCGTGACTCATGGCGATTCTGATTATGGGGTCATCGCAATCGAAAATAGTCTGGCTGGAAGTCTGCTCCCCAATTATGGACTTCTGGAAAACCATCCTCTGCAAATCATCGGAGAGCAATATCTCCGAATCAGTCATAACCTGATGGCGCTGTATGGCCAGTCCATTCAGGATATTAAGATTGTCAAATCCCATCCCATGGCTTTGGCGCAGAGCAGCGAATTTTTTGAAAAATATCCTCATCTGGAACCACTGGAAACGGATGATACGGCCGAAAGTGCACGGGAGATTGCGATGAATCAAGTCAGAGGGGTGGCGGCGGTTGCCAGCACTTTAGCTGCGGAAATATTCGGATTGGATATTCTGGAAGCAGGGATTGAAAATTTGAAACAGAATTATACCCGATTTTTTGTCATTGCCCCTAAAAGACTCAAAATGCAAACCGGGGGTTACAAAGCATCTCTTAATATCCGCATCGCACACCAGGTTGGTTCACTGGCAGGGATCCTGCAAATTTTTAAAAGATTTAACATCAATCTCACCCTGATTCAGTCAGTCCCCGTTCCGGGTCATCCGAATGAGTATAGTTTTCACGTCGATCTGGAGTGGACAAAAGAGGAAGATTTTCGCGGGGCAATTGAAACAATGAGCAAGGAGGCTCAGGCCGTCAGTCTACTGGGAGTATATAAAAAGGGGATTAAACCTTACTGAGATTTCCTGCAACAGGAAAAATATAATTCTCAGAAACACATTTTTAACCGAACCTCTGCGCCAGCTGCATTATATTAGCAATTAACCATGATGATTCGGTCTGCATAAAGGTCGAGCTTAGAAATTAAGGGCATACTTTACAGATACCATGATTAAAAAGGTGGTTTCATCCACTGTGTCCAGATCGATTCGGCTCTGGAAATTGGGATCATCAACAAACAGAGCATCATCAAATAAGTCCTCCCAGCGATAACTTATTCTTCCAAAGGCACCTGCCACATCCACCTGCCAGGATTTCCGGAAGAATCCGGTGCCGGCACTGAGAAGAGTCTGGGTAGTTCCTCGGGCAAGGTAGGAAGTCTTATATTGCGCACCCACACGGAAGGGTATCTGATTGAAGAAAATATGTTCTATTCCGGTTTTAAAATAAAATACGTCATCAAAGGTTTGACTGCTCGGGATATTGCCCCCGATTTGCGAGCTATATTTCTTATCAGACCAGAATTCATAACCCACATCAACATTTAAACGGGCCTGAAGTTGCTGTCTGGCACGGAATTCGAAACCGGCATTCAATTTAAAGGGGTATTCAATAGTTTCGCTCAGTTCAATTCCCTCCGGGAGCGTTCTAAAATTTACAGAGTAGGGTAAAGCAAAATCCACTCCGGCAGATACTCTTTCGTTAAATCGATACAGGGAACCAAAAGATAATATCAGTGGGGTATTGGACAGTTCCCGGGATTGATCGGCAAATACTACTCGTTCAGCACCCTGAATATAATTGACCTCACTCTGATAGTTAGCCTCTCCCTGTAAAAATCCAGCCTGAACCCCCAGCGATAAACGAGGCAGTGGTGGGAGAGTTGCAGCCAGGGCAAAACCATATCGACGCAGCATTCCGGTCGTTTTAATACGATTATAGGCAATTAACTGATCACCAAAAATATTTTCGCGGACTTCTTCCCGGTAAGAATACTGATAGTCGATTTCCGGATAAGATCCGCCCGCGATAATCAACCACGGTGTGCTTCCAAAGGGAAGCCAGTATGCAACCCCACCCTGGAAATCTGGATACCAGTTGTTATTGATTACATAAGTCGAATTAAGTAAAAAACTTTGAAAACGGTCATACAGCGGATACGACCGTCGTTCCTCAAGTTTACGGGCATTCAGGGTTAAATCAATGGTCAGGTCTCGATCGATCAGAGTCAGACTTGCTGGATTATGAATCATGGCACCTGGAGTAGCAAGGGATATCGTTCCAGCTCCCGCCATTGCCAAGGAACGTGCATCCGGGAAAATCCAGGTTTGCCCGATGGGGAAATAGGGGTAATTTTGAGAAACAAGGAAAGTGGTCATGAACAACATGATTATAAGGGTAAAAGTCTTTTTCATCATATTCTGCTCCCTACAACGCATTGCAATATTAAAAATGAAAGTTTAATTCAAGATAATAAAAATCTTGTGTCGGCTGAAATAACCACCCCTGGTAGTATAATCCATTATCCGCACTTTGGGAGGTATTGTCAGATTCCCGCGTTTGGATATAATGGATGCCTTTTTGATAGTCTCGGGTATACTTCATTCGCACGCTAACTTGCTGTGATACCCGGGTATACAGGGACAGCCAGAACCTCATGGCACCCCGAAAACTTTCCATTACCATGAACTGGGTATCTTCAAAAGACCAGAAGAACCCTTTGTAATAGCCCAGATACCCGCTGATTCTCATCCAATCGTTAAAATTATGAGTAAAGAATCCCCCCAGTGCTTCGGCTGGCGAGGCAACATTACCGTTCATATTTACAGGATCTCCGGGCTCTACCGGAAAAAGAAAGCGGGGACGGGGGCGGAATTTCGTGACCGCATTCAAATATAATAATCCCAACTGATTGTAGCGTGATAACTGCATAATAACCCGACCGCGGAATTCCAGGCTCTCAAAGTATTCAGTAGTCAAATTATTTAATACCTCTCTCCCCTGAAATTTTTGACGCAGATTTATCCGTAACGGAAAAATGGGACGATATTCCAGAATCCCTACCAGTCGGTATTGCGTGGCATCATCCGCAACCCGTCGCCAGTTATCGTATTCCACATTGAGCACAAAATGACGATTAATCTGGTAGCGGCTCATGAGGTAATATCCTTTTTCCGCCTGGGGCTGAGGATTATTCGTATACAACTGGCCATACTGGGGATCCTGCAGATAAAAATAATCTTCATAAATGGTACGTTTATAGCGGCGATAGTTGGAAAACGAGCGCTGGTATGGATTGTCAAACTCCAGACTATAATCGCGATAAAGACCGAGCAGATAAAAGCTGTTATACTGGATATAGGCGTTAAGCACCAGGGCGTGAGGATTACCATTAAACAACCCGCGCGCTTTATCCAACTCTGCATATTCTCCCTGAATAGCCAGGTTTCGATATACACTCTGAAAATCAAATCCATATACCCGCCGGAAGGATTTGGCATCACCCCAGAGAGGATTTTTACCGTCAGATACCGGACCGCCATATGCATTGAAAATTTCATTATCTGCCATGCTGATATTGGCCACATTTTCTCCTGAGACAACTTCCTCGAGATCAGGCCGCAACAAACGATCGTATGCACTTTCGTAATAGGTGAAACCCAATTGGGTGGCGGACCAGAAATCATATGCGACATGGGCACCATACAGTAATTCACTGGTGTTATCCCGCCATGGTAAATCTAAATTTTTCCTGGTAGCATCCTTGAGTGCAAATTCAAATCGCTGATCCAAAACAATCAGCTGATTCATCGGATGATGCTCTTCTCCATCAATGAGCAGGGGTTCGGTGTTAAGAATTGCATCCCGCTTATCAAACGCGCCAAAAAGAAAAAGGTGACCTTGACCGAGACCCAGCTCGGTAGCGGCGCCGGTTAATTTATACTGGCGGTTACGGGAATTATCTCCAGAAAGTCCGATAAAGCGTTTTCGCCAGCCATACCCCGATTTCCGGGGTTGGAAATAATCGTTGTTTTCCATGACCACACCCTGGCCAAAAGCCAGAGCATAATTGCCCAGATATATTTTACGGACTTGTACAGGTCCTATATTCTGATTCTCAATTCCGACGTATAACTTCGCTTTCGGTACCTGCATGAATCCGATATCTTGATATGCATAGGGCTCATTCAGAGCATGATAATAGGAATATCCAAATTTGATATTGGGTCCCAAAGATCCGAAAAAGCGGGTGTACACATTGGGATAATTATTCACAACCTGTTCCGGTGGAATTTGTGCGGTCGCTTCTGCCTCTTCGGTCATGAAGGGGGTGTTATCCATCCGGGTAAGGAGATGTCCGTGAAATTCACGATGTTTAGGAATTGCTTCAAAGGTAACGAAATCACGGGTATTTCGATATCCGTAATACGAAATATACGGGGCATTCCGTAAATCCCGCTCGCTGTAAATCGACCCCACCTGATTCCGATAGTTCACGATAGCAGCCGCATCTACCGGTGAGACATTTTGCAAGTTCAGCAGTTCACCAAATCGTATCTTATTGATATCAAAGGGTTCCAGTGACCGTTCAATCCATAAATCCACCAGTGACTGACTGACACCTTCATCTCCTTCCCAGCGGGAGAGCCGGTAGTACAGCTCTTCCAGGCGTTCTTCACGGTCGGTTTGCGGAACGTACGGTTCAACCTTCACCAGAGGTTTGATGGTGAGAAATACTTCTTGTGTCATCCCCTTAATTTCATTCAGTTCAAAAACGTTAGAGAGGGGACCCTGGTACAATATTCTGGTATAAATTTTCTCCGCGAGTTCTAAAGGAATAGGGAGACGGGATATTTCTTCAAAAGAGGCATTATTCAGATCGAGTTGACTCTGGGAACTATAATCCGTTTCCTGGGAATAGATCGGGCATACCCCAAATTGTACCAACAGCATCAGTAAAAAAATGTACTGTATCGATTTCATATCTGACTTCAATTTAATATTAGAATTCAATCTCAAGTCCTATCTGGTGAGATTCACCTAATTCACTATGGGTCAATAGTGCATAATCTAAAACAAACTGGGCGATGTGAATACCCAATCCGGCACTGAAGCGATTCGGGTTAGTGGTTGCACCAAAACGTAAATCTAAGCGAGATAAAATACGAAATTCCGCACCGCCCCAGACTTGCATCTCTCCCTGACCAATGGACCGATTAAAATCAATGGAGGTGGTCACACCATCATAAGGTCGATAGGCCAAACCCACCACGACCCGTTGCGGCAGATCATGCTGGGTGTATGCACCAATCTGCGGGCTGTTAATGTTTAACAGATAAACACCAATAAAAGTCCGGGTATATATCGAGGCCAGTAATCCCACATCCAGTCCGAAGGTAGTGGCACTTCCCAGATTTCCCCATTCCAGAGATTCCCCGAGTGTCCAGTGATACCCTTTCAGTGAATACCCCAGGGAAAGGCTACTATGAATATCCTTCAGCAGATAGAATCCATGGGAAAAAGCGAAAGTGTATTCACCGGAGAGACTTTTATCCTGATAATTAACTCCAAAATATTGAAATGAAACCGAGGCAGTTCCATATCTACCGGGAAATGGATAGGTCGCTGCACCAAAAAAATTGGATAAGAAGGAGACATTAAACAAACGCAGGTAGGAGGTACCGACATGTATGCGACTTAACTGGGAAAGACCTGCCGGATTATAATAGGAGGCCCATACATCGTTCGCGACCGCCACGCCGGAACCTCCCATGGCTGTCGCCCGGGCACTGGGATAGCGGTCATCAAAGAGGCCGGCTGCTACCTGTTGCACAGATATTACCAGAATGGTAAAAATAAGCAAAGACTTCATAAATGATGTATTCATAGGAGTGCCTTCAAAGATTATAACCGATTAATTTTCTATTTTTGTAACATTGTACCCACCACCACCGGGGCAACTTTGGTTCTTTTTTTACCCGTCACCGGTTCCATGACCTCCAGGAGGCACAGATAAGTCCCCAACGGTACAAAATCCAACAACTTATCCCGACCGTCCCAGGTGATGG
>Ga0209536_100008309_pt1 | contig 15588 bp, 10 predicted proteins | sample DeeMarSeWOR28_12_FD_187461 | JGI IMG/M metagenome (GOLD analysis project Ga0209536, IMG submission 187461) | Marine sediment microbial communities from White Oak River estuary, North Carolina - WOR-2-8_12 (SPAdes) (version 2) | ecosystem: Environmental > Aquatic > Marine > Intertidal zone >...
ACCACCCGGTGTTTACACGGGCTCTGCCGACATCGTATACACGAGGGACGACAGTGACCTGACCATAACAGAGGCCAACCTGATCGTGGACTGGGAGGTCGACTTCTCGTTCGCGGACGATGACCCGTTCGAGGACGGTAAACCGTATTCCGAATACCAGTGCGTGGCAACCGATGTGACGATCACGGACTCGGACGTCGGTGATGCCAATGTGACCAGGCACGAGGAGGAGGCCGAGGGTTCGTCCGCTCAGTCCATTGAGGATTCCGATGCCTATGGTGTAACTTCATTCACCACTCCTGTCGAAGAAGGCTCGGAATCACAAAAGAACGTGGTCTGGGTCCTTGCACCAGTCGCCATTGCAGTCGTATCGTTGATAATAATCTCTGCTTTGTTGTTCAGTCGGAAAGATTAGGTGACTATCTCACCGAGTTTGTCCATCTGAACTGCCCTTCTAACTTCCAGCGCGAGCCTTCGTCCGGTGCTCATGTTCGTGCGCCAAAGAGCATTGCCGTATGCGTGCCCCACGGCCATGTGTACGTTGGTCCCGCCGCCGACGCGGGGAGCCACGTCGTAGATGTAGAAGTTCAGGTCCTTGTCCACGCACGTTTGCAGGCAGAAAGGTCCGATGATGCCCGGGTCGTAATGTTCCTGGGTCGAATCCACGTATTTCTGCCCGAGCTCGAAGGCCTTCTCGAGCAGGGATTCTCTCAGGGTGGCGGAGTTGTGACCGCACACTGTGAACTCAGGCGTCTGCTGCTCGCCGATGAGGGTCATCTGCTGGGGAGCTGGTAATCTGACGTGACCGTCCAATGACGTCTCGAACCTCCAGTCTATGCCGATGAGCTCGAGCTTGCTCAAATTTGGCTCGATTGGCGAGTAGAAGAAATCGAGGTTGAAGACCGGACCGACGATGTATCGCTCGATCCGGGCCATGGCCAGGGCCTCCTCTGTTATGACATCGTGCTTCAACAGCTCCTGTGACTTCTCCTGGTACTCCTGATAGCTGGCAGCCGAGAAGAATCCCCGCTCCAGCTTCTTGACCTTGTGAGGTAATTTGACCATGACCAGACAGTCGATATCTTCCGGGTTCCCGATCCTCTCCGGGAATGGCAGTCCCGCCTTCTCCAGCATCCAGTAATAGTCCCTCTCCTCGCCCCTTTCCTCGCTCCTCAGGAGGTTGCGGCTTCCGACGAGGGGGACGTTGAAATCGTTCTCTATAGCATCGATGCTGGCGTATGATGTGAAGGACCTGTTGGGCACGAAAAGGATGTTGTTGGCCTTCAGCCATTCTTGTCTCTCGGGCAGGAGAATCTCATTGAATTTATCTAGTATCACGGCCTCATCCACCATACCCCGGATGACCTTCCCGCTCGCGTCCCGCTGCCCTCTGAAAAACTCGGTGTACGTCCTTTCCCTTCCTTTTTGACAAATGGCAACCGTGGGAAAGCCTTCCTCCACCGCCCCGTCGCACACGTCCAGAGCCGAGTGCGAGGCGATCATTCCTATCTTGATATCAGCGGGTTCGTAAGCCCTGGCGATATCCTGGATGTCCTTCCTCTCTATCATGCAACCACGGGAGAATATTCTCTTGGTATATTCAAATATTGATGGTCCGATTTCAGTATGTTTTAAATATGCTCAATTTGATGCAGAAGTGATGCCGTTGAAAAGGACTGGAATGGCAATATTTGTCGTGTTGATTATTATGATATTATCAACTTCAAGCATTGGGTTATCGACTCAAGAATCTCATGTTCCCAATGATAAACCGACTGTCCCGTCTCCTGAAAAGCAATCAGATGTTTTATTCGTCCGTGACGGGACCTTTGTCGAGCATACGCCTTCCATCATCCAGGCGACTAACGGAACATACTTCCTGGCGTATGAATCCGGCAACCCCAGCTGGCATTTCACCATCAACCTGACATGGTCCCCGGACGGAGCAACGTGGTTTGACGTCGGGGCCATCGTGGGCACAGGCGGCAGCTATGGGAACCGACACCCCTCCCTCATACAAAGACAGGACGGTGACCTGCAGCTCGCATATCTCACAGACCGGGCGGGAACGTTCCAGCTTTACACCTCGATATCCACCGACGGAACAAGCTGGACCGAGTACGGCCCGCTTGGCGTATCAGGACCTGCGATCAATCCCTTCATCATCCAGGAAGAAAACGGTGATTTTGCGATGTCCTACCAGCGGTACGGCTCCGCCTTCGACGGCTCATACTTTGCGACCTCAACGGATGGGATAAGCTGGACGACCGCAGGGTCCAGGGTGAGTACCCGCTCTCTGCCGAGATTGATGCGTGCCAGCGGGGGCGGAGCTTACCTCATGACCTTCCAGGGCGGGTCCAGCGGAGATTTCGAGATCAGATACAAGACATCGGAAGATGGTCTGGGATGGAGCTCGGAGCAGACCCTCACAAACACAGGCAACAGCCACGATTCCTTCCCCTTCGAGTTGAAGAATGGCACTTTCATGGTCTATTTCTGCACCTCTCTCGGCGGCGGTGGATACGAGCTATACCGCAAGTGGTCACCGGACATGTCCGCGTGGTCGACCGATGAGCTGATAGACGTTGGCAACTTCAGGTTCGACACAGAGCCCCACGCATTCCAACAGTCATCGAATCAAACGACCCTGCTTGCCTGGGGGTACGAGAGCAGCGGCCCAGTCGGAGGTTACGAGGACGTGGACGTCGCCCTCATCTGGATAGAGGACCTGATCAGCTACGACATCGCACTAACACAAGGATGGAACCTCGTTTCGTTCCCGGTCGAGGTCGAGGATGAAACCCTGGCGTATGTTCTCGACCCGATAACCGGTCAATGGGACAATGTCCAGACCTATGATGCGGCGGGTTGGCATTCAACGATCACGTCCAGACCGAGTGCGCTGAACGATGTGGCTGTCTTGAACAACACCGTGGGTTTTTGGATAGACTGCACGGTCGTCCAGACTGTTCTAGCCGTTCAAGGATATGCTCCCGGAATCAGCGCGATACCGTTGAAGGCCGGATGGAACCTCGTGGGTTACCCATCCTTCAACGAGAGAACGATTGCGGACGCACTGGTCGGCACGGGCGTTGACCTTCCCGTTGAGGGTTACGACGGCGGCTCCCCATACTGGATAACCCAACTGCCAAACTCATACGTCATGAAACCCGGTGAAGCATACTGGATCCATGTCCCCTCCGACACGGTATGGATTGTAGATTGGTGATCAAACAACACGTTTGAACAACTTCTCTAGTTCTTTCTCGGTGATGCGGATGATCGTAGGCCGGCCGTGCGCGCATGTGTAAGGAGAGTCGATTCCGTGCATCTCCTCGATAAGGCGCCTCATCTGGTTCATGCTCAGTCTTTCGCCAGCGCGTACGGCCGAGTGGCAGGCTATCAGATGCCTAATGTCATCCCGCTTTTCCTCGATGGACCTCGCCTTCCCCAACTCAGCGAGCTCATTGATCAGGTCCATCAGGCCGGATTCGCTCTCCAGGTGACCGGCGGTAACCGGTACAGCCCTTACCAGGAAGGTATCCTTGCCGAAGGGCTCGATCTTGAATCCCATGTCCTCGATGATATGGCGGTAATGTTCGATGAGCTGCCCCTCCCTCTTGTTAACGGCTAACGGAACGGGTGTTATCAGGTTCTGAGCGGCCTTGGCACCCTTGTCCTCGGACCTCTTCAGCTTCTCCAGCATCACCCGCTCGTGGGCCGCGTGCTGGTCAATGATGACTAGGTCTGAACCACTCTGCGCAAGAATATAGGTATCCAATATCTGGCCGATGACCTTCATCCTCGGGAGCATGCCCTCCTCTGTGATGTCCACGGGTGGTTCATCTTCAATGATCTGCGTCTGGGCAGCGGAAGAGGCCGCTGCCTTCTTCGGCTTCTTCTTGGCTCCAACATGTGCAGCGGTCACCGGCACGGCATCATCATGTACGGGTCGGCTCTCGGGTATGATGTCAACGTTGCCGAGGGCTTCGGCAACGGCCTTTCTAACAAGCTTGGCCAGAGGCTTGATTTCCGCGAATTTTATTTCGCGTTTTGTCGGGTGAACGTTGACATCGATCCACTTTCGAACGATGTCAATGAAAATCGCACCCACCGGATGCCGGTTCCTCATTAACAAACCCGCGTATCCCTCTTCGATTGCCGCCGTAATCTCCTTGCTGGCCACTGGCCTGTTGTTTACAAAAATGTGCAAGTCCTGGGTTGTTGATTTTGTTAACGCAGGCTTTGCTAGACATCCCTCGACCTTAACACCCTTGTCTGTTTCATAGAACAAGACCATCTCTTTCGTGACACGGCGTCCGAATACATCTGTCATGCGGTCAATGAGGTTCGGCGCCCTGGCATATTTCAAAACTTCAACGTCCTCATTGTGCAGCTGGAACGCGACTTTGGGATAGGCCAGCGCCCTCTCGGTCACGACCTGAATGATGTGGCTCATCTCCACCCTGTCGCTTTTCAGGTACTTCAGCCGCGCTGGGATGTCCGCGAACAATCCGTTAACGACAATTGTAGTGCCGGTCTCCCTGCCGACCTCCTTTTTTTGCAGGATGTTGCCGCCCTTGATCTTCAGCGAAATCCCGATACCGGCCTTCTTATCTTTCGTCGATACCTCCACCTCGGCGACCGAGGCGATGCTAGAGAGCGCCTCTCCCCTGAAGCCGAGCGTACCTAGGGCATCCAGGTCCTCTATCTTCGATAGCTTGCTGGTCGCGTGCTGTTTGAACGCCAGTTCAATGTCCTCAACGTCCATGCCGTGGCCGTCATCGCTGACCTCGATGCGCTCCTTCCCGGCCCCGCCGACACGGACCCTGACGTCGGTGGCCCCCGCATCCAGCGAGTTCTCCAACAACTCCTTGACCACAGAAGCCGGGCGCTCGATGACCTCGCCCGCGGCTATCTTGTTGATGGTGTTATCGTCCAGAAGGCGTATCCTACCCATCATCTTCCTCCGCCTTCTTCTTCAGCTCGTCCAGCTTGTGGAGGGCCTGCATAGGGGTGATATGATGTGTGTCCAGTTCCTTCAGTTCCTCGCGTATCCGGTCCTTCGCTTTGATCTCGTCGAACATGACCAACTGGGTGTATGTCTTCTTTCGTCTCTTCTTGGTCGGGGATTCCATGTCAACCAGGGCCTGGTCCTCTATTTGTTTAAGTAAGACCTTGGCCCGCTCGACAACGTCCAATGGCATTCCTGCCAGCTTGGCCACCTGAACTCCATAGCTGCGATTGGTGCTTCCCGGTATCACCTTCCTCAGGAACACGATGTCGTCCCTCTGCTCCTTTACCGCGATGTTATAGTTTACGACGCCGTCAAGCAATTCCTCCAGCTCGGTCAACTGATGATAATGTGTGGCAAAGATGGTCTTCGAGCCCACTTTCTTCGAATGCACGAACTCGGTCACGGCCCAGGCAATGCTGAGCCCGTCGAAGGTGCTCGTTCCCCTGCCTATCTCGTCGAGGAGTATCAGGCTTCTCTTTGTTGCATTGGTAAGTATGTTAGCGACCTGCGTCATCTCGACCATGAAGGTGCTCTGGCCCCTTGTCAGGTCGTCGAACGCGCCAACCCTCGTGAAGATCTGGTCCACCACCCCGACGTTGACGGACTTCGCGGGCACGAAGCTACCGATCTGGGCCATGAGCGTGATCAAGGCAATCTGCCTCATGTACGTGGACTTTCCAGCCATGTTTGGTCCGGTAAGGATCACCACCCGGTTCCGCTTCATGTCGAGTTTCGTGTCGTTCGGTATGAACCTCTCTGCGAGGAGGCTCTCGACGACCGGGTGCCGACCGTCGACGATGTTGATGTTACTGGAGTCGTTGACCTTGGGGCGATGATAGTCGTTCAGTGATGCGACCTCAGCCAATGTGACCAATGTGTCAAGGTTACCCAGTGCCGAGGCCGTGCCTTGGAGTATCGCGGCCTTTTCAGCAACCTTTTCCCTTACATCGCCGAACAGCTCGTACTCCAGCGCGGTGCCGCGCTCGGTCGCCGTCAATATCTGGCTCTCCTTTTCCTTCAGGTCAGGGGTGATGAACCTCTCCGCGTTGGCCACGGTCTGTTTCTTGATGTATTCCTCGGGAACCCTGTCGAGATACGACTTGCTGACCTCGATGAAGTAACCGAACACCTTGTTGTACTTGATCTTCAACGTCTTGATGCCGGTGCGTTGTTTCTCCGCTTCCTCAAGCGTGGTCATCCACTTGCTGCCGCTGACAGCCATCTCCCTCAGCTCGTCCAGGTCCTTGTTATACCCCTCTCTGATGATGCCCCCCTCGCGAAGGCCCAGGGGAGGCTCCTCGACGATGGACTCGCTTATCATCATGGCCAGCTCCTCGCAGGGATCGATGCCTGTCTCGATTTCGGACAGCAGGTCGGGCAGCTTGGTCTTCAATGTTCTCAGGATATGGGGAACGACGGCCAAAGTTGTCTTGATGGCCACCAGGTCACGGGCGTTCGCGCTTCCGTGGACGCTTCTCGCCACCAGTCTCTCAAGGTCCCGCACTTCGTCAAGATATTCGCGGACCTCGGCCCTCAGTGTCCTGTCGTTGAACAACCACTCGACCGAATCCAGCCGCCTGTTGATCTCCCCGATGTCCATCAGCGGCTTTGATATCCAGGCTCTCAGGGTCCGCGTTCCCATAGGTGTCCTTGTCTTATCCATGAGCTCGAACAGCGTGCCGGTCCTGCCGCCGTCCCTGATGTTGCCGAACAGCTCCAGGTTCCTTAGGGTCACGGAGTCGAGCATCATGAAATCACTGATCTCGTAGGCCCTTATCCCTTTGATCTGCCCGACGCTGCCCTTCTGCATCTCGTTCAGGTATGCCAGGGTCGCACCTGCTGCACTCAGCGCCAAGGGCATCCCGTCGAGTTCGTGCTCCCCGACGTGCTCTGTGATAATCTCGGCCGCGGTCTCCTGTGAAAACGCGCCGGCATCCAATTCAGTAATAGTGCAGGCCAGGTCGCCCTCGACAATTTCCTCGAACCCTCGACAGCCGATATCCGGGTCGACCAGGCATTCCGCTGGGTAGTATCTGACCAATTCGCTCTTCAGCTTCTTGGCGGCATCCCGACCCGCGACCTCGGTCACAGTGAATTCCCCAGTCGAGACGTCGACTATGGCGAGGCCGTAACCCTTACCTTTGGATATCGTTACCAGGTAATTGTTATCGCGGCCCTGCAGCATTGAATCCTCGAGGACAGTGCCCGGGGAGACCACCCTGACCACATCCCTCTTGACGACGCCCTTCGCCTTCTTCGGGTCCTCCACCTGCTCGCAGATCGCGACCTTGTGACCCGCCCTGACCATCTTGTGAAGGTACGAGTCAAGCGCGTGATAAGGGATACCCGCGAGGGGAATCCTTCCACCTTTCCCGTGCCCCCTTGAAGTGAGGGTGATGTTCAACACCTTGGAGGTAAGGATGGCGTCGTCCCCGAAGGTCTCGTAGAAATCGCCCATCCTGAAGAAAAGTATTGTGCCTGGATACTCTGATTTGATGGAGTTGTACTGCTTCATCATCGGAGTAAGGTCGGTCATCTCGTCCTCCCACTTCCAGTGTATTGAACCGGAATATTAAACGTTTTAGTCACGAAGGTTTATAACAGTGACCCACTTCTACTGGATCGATGAGGTCCGTTAAGCTAGTCTTCCTCTTCATGATCACTCTCTCTCTGGCCGCCCTCACAAGCGGCCAGTCCATAGACGAGCCCAGGTTCGTGAACAGCCTCCTGGGCGACTTTGAGACGCCGGTCCTCACACCCGGCGACAGCGGTACGTTCGCCCTGACGATCAATAACCCGGACCCGGTCAACCTGACACAGGACATGCGGAATGTAAGGCTAAACATCTCGATTTATCAATATGCAACCTTGGAGGAATCGTTTATGATCTGGGAGATAGACGAACCTCCGCTCATCCTGGAATCGAACGATATAGAATATCTGGTGGAGACGCCGGACATTTCTCCCGGAGGTAAGGTCCCAGTGTCCTTCACCATCTCGGTCGGCACTGACACTCCGCACGGCTCCCCCTTCTCGCAGAGCACGTATTTCGTGCGATTCTGGCTGGAGTTCGGGTACGGCGGATCGAACTACACATTTGCTTCAAAGGGCTTTATCACAGATGACCAATGGTCGCATCTCACCGGCTCCGGTAGCGGTGCGGGTTCGGTCAACCAGACATACCTCGCTGAACTCGGTCTCGACGGCATATTGCCGGATTCCGGATTTGCGGCAAAACCGTATGCCGACCGGCCATTGCCCTTATGGCCGTTCTATTTACTGGTCGCCATGACTGTTGGCATAGGTCTCCTTGCGGTCTTCAATTTCACTCTTGACAATCCAGGGAGGTTCCCAAGATTGGAAAGGCCCCTGCTCAGGGTCAACGGACAGCTCATCAAGCTACGAAGGACGATCTTCGGCCGGAAACGCTCTTGACCCCAACATTTATATATTCAATATTCTATTTTTTACCAGAGGTTTGGAAGTGCTAGAGGACCTGTTCCTGTTCGATTACCTGCCCAAGATTCTGCTGGCAATTTTCTGCGGAAGCCTGATAGGTCTGGAGAGGGAATTAAAGGAGAAACCCGCGGGTATGAGAACCTACATGCTCATCTGCACGGGTGCCACCCTGTTCACCATCGTTGGTCTCCATTTCACCGAGCAGTGGGAAGGTGAGGCGGACCCCCTCAGGGTCGCCGCTCAGATCGTTACGGGCGTTGGATTCCTTGGCGCGGGGACCATCATCTTCGCCAGGGGATACATCAAGGGATTGACGTCGGCCGCGGCCATATGGATGTCCGCTGCGGTGGGCATGGCGATCGGTATCGGATTGCTCGTCCTGTCGGTGGTCATCACGCTGGTAATAATCCTGGCCCTCATGCTGCTGGGCAAGGTGGAGTTCAGTCTCGGGCTCAAGGGGAGGAAGACCTACACGTTCTCGATCGAGCTCCACCCGGACTCACTGGCCTCGGTCCAGGAAATAATTAAAAAGGCCGGAACCCGCTGCCAGATCGAGGAGATCAGCGGTGTTGAGGACAACAGGGTCAGGGTCAACCTGCATTGTGAGCTCACCAGGAATGAAAAGGCAAGGCTCAACAGGGCCCTCTCGAAACTCCCTGGAGACTTCAAAATAAGGATCGAATGAAGTGGGTACTATTAATATATTGTTCTATTTAAATAAATTCAACTAAAAATAATCATTTTTGGTTGACATACTCAACCCGAATATTCTATCTCGTACTCACAGAAGTCAGCACCATCTAGCTGGCAGGTGTTTTTCGTAACCGTTCCCGTGGTCTTCGTCAGGTCGAGGACACCCTCGCACACGCCGTGCCACGAAAGGCACGATTCCTCGATAGTGTTCACATCGTACAAACGGATGACGATGACGTTCCTGTCCTCGGTCTCGACCTCGACCCGGCCGAAGGTATATACTTCGCTGTAATTGTCCGGGAACTTCTTGGCGATGATCTTGGGGTTTGCAAACCGGACTATCCACGCGAGCAGACCGAGATTCTTGACAACGAACCTCCCCAGGTCCCTGGCATAGTCCTTGCCCTTCTCGTCAGTGATCCATTTGAGGATCAGTTCCCTCACTTCGTTGTCGTAATATTCTCCGGGCTTGATGGCTGTATGATACTCGATGTCCTCCAAGCACTTCTGGAAGGCAAGGTTGCCCCATTTCAGGCGGATGAAATCCATGTATGCCAGCAAAACGCTCCCGCGTATCTTCTGTTCCATTGGACCACGTTAGACCTCACCCCGATTGTATGAAGCCTTAAGTAATTTTGTCCGAATCACCGCAATGCAAGGGCCCGAACCCGGGATTTGATACCTTCGTCTACACCTTTGGTATAAACTTCGTGGATAAATCCAGCTATCATCGTGAAATCGTCTGAGGTGTAACCTCGATGGGTGGCCTCGGCAATTCCTATCCTGCCTGCCGTATCGATGAATATCCCGACCTGTTCAAGCTGATGACAGAGCTCCAATGCTCGGTCATTGTCCAAGTCCAGCAAAATCTGGTGTGATTGTGTGTAACCCCTCTCCCCGAACCTGACGGGCACCCCCATGTCATCCAGGGATTTGGCTAGGAACTTTGAATTTTTCACGATGTTACTGCCGTACTCCATATCCTCGAGCATCTCCTCGATGGCCACTCCCAATGCGGCAATCCTGTTCACGTGGGGGTTGTCCACAAGCCCAATGCCGTCGACAAGGTCGATGTCAAAGAAACGCCTCATCCCCTCGGCATGCTCATCCGAATTGGTGAGTATTATTCCGCCCTGCGGCCCGTACATTGTCTTGTGGGTGCTTCCGAAGAGGACCTCGGCCCCCTCGCCCAGCGGGTCCTGGAACATCCCGCCAGCCACCAAACCTAGTATGTGTGCGCCGTCAAAGACGCACCGACCACCGTAATTTCCGACGACGGAAGCGATCTCGTCGACCGGATGCGGGAACAATATGAAAGAAGAACCCAATATCACCAGGCTTGGCCTCTCCGTTTCCAAAACGGCTATGCTCTTCTCGACGTCAATATCATAAGTGGTAGGGTCAGCCTGGAGATCGATTCTTCGCCTGCCGAACTTGCCGAGTCCCAGCGGGTACCCACCGACGTCGAAGGGCAGCATCGCAACCTTGTCGCCGTCGGATGTGAAAGTGAAAAGGACCGTTAGGTCACATATGTTGCCGGAAAGGGGATTGACGATGGCATGCTTCACGCCGAAGAGCCTTCTTGCCAATTCCTCTGTCCTCTCGATGATATCGACCGCTATCTGCGAACCGCCGTACCACTTCGTATGGTATCTTCCGCCGAGGTCACTGGACAATGCCCTTTTGACACCCGGTGAAAGTATGTTCTCCGAGGCTATCAGGTTGATACCCTCGCTCCTGACCTTTTCGTACCTGTCTATATAATCTATCATTCTCATCTGACCGCCGCCATCTTTTCTATCTCGTTCTTGACGTGCCACGTGAACTCCTCGGTCCCGCAGCGCCCGCCGATGTCCTTCGTCCACCTGTTCTTATCTGAATAAACCAGGTTAATGGCATCATGTATCATCTGGGCCCTATCAAGGAAGCCAAGATGGTCCAGCATCATCGCCGCCGAAAGGATGGATCCCGTGGGATTGGCGATGTCCATGTTGGCAATGTCGGGAGCCGAGCCGTGGATGGGCTCGAAGAGGGCATGCTCGTCCCCTATGTTCGCCGAGGGGGCAAAGCCCAGACCGCCGGTCAATCCCGCAGCTTCATCAGATAGGATGTCTCCGTAAAGGTTCAGGGTGACGATCACATCGAACCTCTCCGGTTCCTTGGCCAGGTACATGGCGGTGGCGTCAACAAGGTAATCGTCGCTTTTTATCTTTTCGTAGAAAGCGTAATTCACCGCACTGCCGTAGAAGAGCTTCCGGAACATCTCGTCCGAGGTCCTGAGAACGTTCGCCTTGTGTATGCAGCTGACCTTCTTCCTCTTCCTGGCTATCGTGTACTTGAATGCGAATTCGACGATGCGCTTGCATCCGTCCTCCGAGAGGGTCCTTTCGGTGACTATCTTGCCGTCGTCAAGCTCTCTCTCGACCGCACCGTACAGTCCTTCTGTGTTCTCACGCACGATAATGACATCAAGGGGCGATAGGCAAAACTCCGGGTTAAGGCACCTTGCCGGTCGGACGTTGGCATATAGATCGAGGTTCCACCTCATCAGCAACAGCGGAGAAACATAGTTCGGGTCCCTTGGGGTCGTCAGTGATCCGAACAGGATAGCATCGGCCTCGCTTGCCATTTCCAGGGCCCCGTCCGTCAGGTATGCACCCGACCTCTCGTATGATTCAAGACCTACCTGGGTCTTTTCTATGGAAAGTGGAACATCCAGACATTCCAGGATAGTGAGGGCGGAGTCTGTGACCTCGGGACCGACCCCGTCTCCGGGTATAACGCAGATTTTATGCATGTCATACCCTATGACTTCTTTGTTTTCTTCTTCGTTGTCTTCTTCTTGGTTGTCTTCTTCACTGTGGCGCCGGCAGGGAAGTCTGCCGGAGGCGGAGGCGGTTCTATCTTGATGTTCGCCACGCTTCTGGCCACCTCCTTCTCCACGGCGTTTTTCACCTGGTCCCTGATATCCGTTTTAAGAACGTTCATCTTGCCCTCCAGCGCCTTGATCTGTTCCTTGTGTTCCTTATCTGATCCCTTGACGAGGGATTTGATCTCCTTCTCGAGGTCAGAGACCCTGTCATTGATGTTGTGCATACGCTTGGAGTCCCGGAATACCGTTTCCTTGATCTCCTTGGAGACCGTGAGGTCCTTCTTGAGCGAGGTTAACTCCTTATTCAAGGTGGTCATCTCGGCCTTTGTATCCTTGAGTGAGTTCCTCACCTTTGTCAGCGCTATCTCGAGCTCATCCGAAATGGCTTCATCCTCCAGCGCATCGACCTTGAGCTTGATCTCCTTGATATCCTTCTCCAGTTCGAAGGTCTCACTGCTCTTTCTCAGGTCCTCGAGCTTTTTCTCGATTTCCTCGATTGTCTTCTCGAGGTCGGACGGCACCCCGGCAACTCCATCCAGCGACTCCATCTTCAGTTCCAGCTCCTTGACCGTCTGCTCAAGCTGGCTCATGTTCGCGTTCAATGCCTTTCCGTGGCTCTCGAAGCTCTCCTCGATCTTTGCCGTCCTCTCCTCGATCTCCTGAAGCACGGATTCCATTTCCACCTCGACCTCTCCGGCCACCGCCTCGACCTCTGCCCTCTCGAAAGCCATGATATCCATGAAGGACCGGGCGTAATCCGCAAAGCGCTCCTCGTCGCCAAGGTCCATTTCCTTGTACAGTTCGATGATAAGCTCCTTTGCACGGTCCAGCTTATCCTTTTGGGTCTTTGCCTGCTCGTCGAGCCAGGGATTGAGGTCCAGCATGCCCTGCATGTCGTCGTGTATCTCCTCCATGTGGGTCTCGGTGGCACTGAGGATCTCCAGCCTCCTCGAGATCTTGAGGTCCCTCTCTGCATCGAGGTGGGCCAGCCTAGCCGCCTCTTCACCGTTGAATGATGTGTATGGCGGAAAGACCTGCATGAAGTCCAATGCTCTCTCGTCCAACTTCTCCTTGACCTCTGAGTAATCGCCGTCGATGACCAGGAGTTTCGAGCGGTTGCTCTTTCTGAAAAGGACGCAAACGGCTTCGTTGGGCAGCCTGTATATCTCGGCCACGAACGGGAATCCCTTGTAGAACTGCGGAAGGTGCCTTTCATCCATGTCCTTCTCGCCCAGGTAACCTCGGTAAGCGTCAATGTACTGGCTGATGAACTCCTCGAGCTCTTCTGTCTCACTACTCGGCTCTGATTCCTCCTCCTTCTTCTTGGCAGACATTCTCACACCGAGCATAGATGGATGCGCCAGTGTAAATATTTTCCTATAAAGCGTTCTGAAGATGAGGGCACGGATGTGAGTCCGGGAAGATAGTCAAACCCTTCCGGCTCTACCAATCTACAATCCAAATGTCATCGTAAGTACAGTGTACCCAATACGCATTCCCGGGCTCCATTACGACCGACCCCAAGGCCTCATCGCTGATCTGATAGGGATCGACCGCGTCAAAAACGGCTATGCTGTCGGCGCCGCTCGGTAAGGTTGACAATGCAATCCTGGAGGTGACCGATGGATATCCTACAAGGTTCCAACCTGCTGAGAGATACATCACCGTAGATGTAGGTTGCAACCCGCTCAGTGTAAGATTGCCGTCGCCCACTTCGGTGATATGCACCCATAGGCCCATCGTGTTGTAGACAGCATCAAGATCGTGGAGCTCCGGGGGCATGAAAGTCGTATACGTCTTCCACGGGTCCATAGGATCTTCCGGATCGAACCACCTGATGACGTCCCAAGTGGTGGTACCGTCACCCGCGGAGTCGTCCAATATGTCCTCGATGGAACCGATTGCCCTGATGGGGAAGGAAATGAAGTTCCACCCGGGGATGGGCAGGACAGGGACGTCGTAGGCGGGCAGCTCGGGCGTGAGCCACTCGATTATCCTGTACATCAGCAGGTCCTTGTTCGATTGTATGTCGGACCCCTCAAAATATTCGCATGCCAGATACACAACCCTATGAGCTCCGGTATCGGCTTTTATCGCAGCCGTCGGGTTCCCGATCTTGATGTAGGTGAAGATCGTGGAGGCAAAGCCGTCAAACGGTGTGATCTCCGATGGATATAATCCCGTGATCATGAGTCCGGCGAGTCCGTCCGAGATGGCATCCCCGGGAATGCCGTTGATGAAGTTGGAGTTGCTGTCATCCTGCAGGTAATTGGCGTGTAGATATGTCCGATACCAGTTCAACCAGCCGCCGCTGGACGCCGCCGCACCTATGTCCTCGCCGTTGATGTACAGACTCCCCCCGTTGTCCAGGTAATCCCCGATAAAGGTTCGTTCCGAGGAATCCAGAGGGTTTGGCCCATCAGTTGCCCAGATGACGACATCATAGTCGTTCAGGTCGACGAGCGAAGCTCCGAGGCTCTCCGCATACGAATACCCATTGTTATCCAGGGCAGTCTTGTAGTTCTGGATTACGGAGTTCAGGTCGTTAACCAGTAATATTGCCGGGATGATGGATGTCACAGTTTCCACTGAATCGTAGTCGGTAGGTTCCACGACCGACCTGCCTATGACGTCGATGACCGCCTTCTCGTTATGCTGCGCGCCGTAAGGGGCCTCAACGACGAGGTTGACCATCCTCCACTCGTTGGGCTCTAAGTCTACTGGGTATTCGAGGGCGGGGGCTCCCACTCGGAAGTCATGGGTCGCGTAAGGTGTGTACATCGGTGATGAGCTTGTCTGGTTGTTCACATCCTCCGTCTCGATGTAATATGATATCCAGGTTCCGCTTGGCTGTCCGGGTATGTCCGCCTCCCAAGTATCGGCGGCAACGTTCACCATTGGAACTTCGTTCCAAGTGCTCGAGTTCCTCCAGTATAATTTCGTCGAGCCGGGAATGAGGCCGTGGGGCGTCGTGATGTTCGCGGAGATGGTATATGGACCAATGACGTCGTACGTATCCTGATACGGAACATGCGTGATCACCGGCGAGTCCTGGTAGAGGTTCCCGGCAGTGTCAGTGACGTGATAGTTGACGTCCAGGTTGAGCATGCAGGTCGCATCTATCTGCGACACGGGCGGCTGGAACGACCCGTCCAGCTCTATCGTATGCGCCGAGATGAACCTACCAAGATTGTACCAGTTGTGCCCGTACACCCAGTCATCAGTGTCTCCCGTTGTTGGATAGGCGACCGCGCTCTGCATAGCTGTGTATCCGTTAATCGCGGCGATGTCCGTTGATATGGCCTCCTGCACCGAGTGATGAGGGGTCTGGACACCCGTGTCGTAACCCCAAGGCCAATACACCTCCCTTCCGTAGCTGTGATAGGATATAGTGAGCTGGAAATCACGGGCCAGCACGAGGTCCCTGATGGCCTGGGTCTCGGGCTCCGAGAAAGGGGCCGGACCGCAATACGTGGAATCACTGGTGGTGTGGCTCGTGCCTGCCCCGCCCCAATCGCCGTTCGGGTCACCGTTCTGGGCGCCGGCA
>Ga0209536_100008310_pt1 | contig 15586 bp, 16 predicted proteins | sample DeeMarSeWOR28_12_FD_187461 | JGI IMG/M metagenome (GOLD analysis project Ga0209536, IMG submission 187461) | Marine sediment microbial communities from White Oak River estuary, North Carolina - WOR-2-8_12 (SPAdes) (version 2) | ecosystem: Environmental > Aquatic > Marine > Intertidal zone >...
AGAGACGGCACAATTAGAGAGCCTGCAGATCACGGTAACCGGTGTCAGCACACAATATGATAGACCAGAAGTGCCAGCGGGTTTCGCCGTGTTCCATATCGATTACCAGGTCCAAAATGTGGGTACGACATCAGTAGAAACTAATTCTTTGACGACAGTATTAGCTGATGATGTGGGTAATCTATATGCCCTCAATCCGGTTGCCAGCCAATTAGGCAATAATCCCCCGCTCAGCGGTTCAGTCGCGCCAGGCCAGACTGTGGTTGCTACAGCCGGTTTTCAGATCCCGGCCGGACTTAGCAGCCCAGTCTTACGCTGGCAGGTCTCAATCGTGGGCACCAATAGCTCAATTCAGATCAATATCCCTTTCCAGGATGCGGCCACCGCTAACCAACAAGTAAACATCCAGCTTTCCGAGGTGTCCATCCCTCCCGATGGCAGCAGCGTTTTAATCATTGGGCAAATCACCAATCTTGGTAACCAGCCTGTCATCGTGGACGTTAGCGATATATCGTTAACTAGCTCGTCAGGGACGATACACCAGATATTATCAACGAATCCGGCATTCCCCTGGTCCGTTCCCCCTGGTCAAACTTTGCTCTATGCCGTTACTTTTCAACGGCCGCTCACCAGCGATGCGATCTTTTCGATTCTAAACCAATCCTTCCAAATTACCGGCTTGCGTTAAGAACTGGACCCCGAAACAAATCACACCAAAAAGCTCGGCAGCGAGATACAGTTGTTATCTAATGAAAGGTATAAGTTGTTGTGATATGGTTTCGGCTAATTTGTCTATTCTTTGGTGCCCTTCAGAAACAGAGCTTCAAAAAAAGAAATTTCCCGGGCACCACGGCTGGTAAGGTACAGTATCAAGCCAACAGTGATGATGAAAACCCCTAGGAGAAAACCACCTAGCTGGAGGGGGCCGACGAAGGGGCGGGCAAAGGCAGGTTGCACGTGTGTGCCAATTCCGATCAGATCTGCCCATCCAGCCGTGTAAGCAAAAACCAGCCCAGTGGCACCCAGGCGAATACCAATATCAGCCTGGAGCGATCGCGGGGCATCACGCGGCCGCAGCGTGTGAATGCGCAGGAAGCCGGCAACGGTTAGGCAGGTAAGGCCGACGAGTAACTGGAGCATCTGCACCATGCCAAAGCCAGGCGTGAGATCCAGCCCCAGCAACTCCGCTCCGAGAGCGAGGGCGCTGGCTGCCAACCCAATCACAAAGAGGATGATGCTGAAGACTCCCTCTATCTGAGTAACAACATCCCTGTTCATCGTCCTGCAAACTCCTATACGAGAACTACTATTGTCAATGCTCTCAGATCATGCAAAAAACGCCGCTAACTAAAACGGCGTCTTCTCTCCTTCAGTCGGGGCAGCGGGATTTGAACCCACGACCTCTTCAACCCCATTGAAGCGCGCTACCAAACTGCGCCATGCCCCGAGTTATTTGGCATTGTAGCACTGAGCAAAATCAGGCGCAAATCGCCCTCTAAACAACACGTTTGGTCCTGACAATGTTCAAGTAATATATTGCTCAAGGTATGTGGCCATGAGCGCTAACAATCCCAGCGTGAAATCGTAGCCCACGTGCACGAAGATGGCAATAGTTGTATTGTAATACCGGCGAACAAGTCCCAATACAATAGCTAGAAACACAATAAACAACATGATCGGGGTATAGCCATACTGAACGTGGACCAGGGCAAAAAGCACGGCTGTAAAACCCAGGCCAAGCACCGGTTGGAGCGCACCTCTAAATAATAGTTCTTCGCCGATCCCGGCTGCCAGAGCCAAAATCAGCCATTTCCAAACGTTGTCTACTTCCGCCAGCAGCAGGCGATTAATGTTCTCCAATAATTGAGCCTGCTCCGGGTTTAAAAAAGCCCAGGCTGCGCCAGCTATGGTCTGTAAAACGACGAGCAGGCCAATCCACCCGATTCCGGCCAAAAGATGTATTGGACGCGGCTTTTCCAAGCCTAAACGTACAGCCAACTGCAGGCCATGTCGCCGAACCAGGAAGCCAACGCCGAACAAGCCTACGATAGCGAATAGGATCTCGGAAAGTACAAAAAGGGTAATAGACGCCGGAACAGCCGAGTCAGCTAAGCTGCCAAGACCTCCCTGGCTCAATGTTAACGCACTTTGTCCGACCAGATACCCAGCCATGACTAAGGCCAAGGTGTGGACAGGTGAGTGAGGGTCAAGCGGCATCAAACGGGCTAAGAGGTAGCGCCCTTGGGGCAAAGTGACCAATATCCCCCAAGCGGCCGTCAGAATCAGTGTCAGACCTATAGAGGGTAAGTAGGTGGTATCCAAATCCAGCTCGCCAAATACTTGGGTTAGAATACCGTCCGTCACAACCAAAAAGAACAAACCTATAAGAAATATAGGCAAATTTGATAAGAAGAGAAACCAATTGAAGGCTAATTGTTCAGTTCGACGGCCTCGAACGACCAGTACATTGGCCAATAAAATGATGCCGATAATGCCTAAGCTGAATATAAGTATTTCCACGATCACAATTCCATTTAACTTCCAAGTATAAACTATCGATGGCTATAAGCTAGACCACCTGGATTGGTGAACATAGTTCATTAGTCTTGCTGACACTCTGTGACAAGCATACAATCCAACCCATGGGTGAAGATAGGCTTGAACGTCTGCGCCGGTTGGGCATCGTCAAAAGTGCCCGTGATCTGAACCCGGCCCCTTCACAGCGGGAAATAAGCAACAGGGTTTCGGTATCAGGACCGAGGCCAGATACGACTGTGGGTAATATGGATAACCAACCTCTGGAAATCCTTTTACCTGGAGGTCGAACGATAGAAACCGAATATGGTTCTTGCTTTGTCCTCGACCATGTATACCCCTTTTCCTATGAACACGGCGACTTTAAACTAGCCGGACCGCAGAGTCTGCCCACGACTGTGGCAGCAACGATTTTCCAAGACAATCGTTTAGCAGATTACAATTTCGAAGATTTCCTTTTTCTGGATACCGAGACGACAGGTTTGTATGGGGCCGGGACCATTGCCTTTATGGTCGGGGCAGCCTTCTTTGAAAGTGACCATGCCGGCCGTCAAGTCTTCGTCGTCCGACAGTATTTCCTACGAGACCATGGTGACGAGTCGGCCATGCTGCATTTGCTCTCAGAGTTGTTGGCAGAACGACCGGCACTTGTCACCTTCAACGGACGGTCATTCGATCTACCCTTACTCGAGACTCGTTTCATGATGAATCGCCTAGATGGTGCAGTTGGTAATTTGCTTGAACGACCCCATATCGATCTGCTGCCACCGGCGCGCCGCTTATGGAAACGCCGTATTGGCTCCTGTTCGCTAAATTCACTTGAGCAGAATCTCCTTGGGCTTCAACGCAGCCGCGAGGATGTCCCTGGCTGGGCGATACCGGGTCTATACATGGACTATCTGCGCACTGGTGATGCCCGTGATTTACTCCGGGTTTTTTACCATAACCGGATTGACATGTTGTCGATGGTTACACTTACCCAGAGAATCGTTCATCAATTTTCCAGCCCACAACCATTGGATCAGCCGCTGGACCTTCTTAGCTTAGCCCGCTGGCAACTCGCGCTGGGACTTAAGACCGAAGCGGAACAAAACCTTAGGCTGGTGGTCGATCAAGATCTTCCACTGGAACACTATCATTCTGCCTTGCAAGAGCTAGCCTTGCTCCTTAAACGGGATGACCGACGCGAAGAGGCTGTGCTTTTCTGGAAACAATTTGCCGTATCTTCGCTGGACGACGTCACCGCCCACGTCGAACTGGCTAAACATTATGAGTGGCATGATCAAGATCTCGCGGTTGCCACTCATTGGACTGAGCAAGCATTGGCCCTGGCAGAAACAGTCCAGACATTTAAGGCCAAAATCCGACGAGAAGAGCTCCAAAATCGTCTCTCCCGGCTCAAACGAAAAATCGCCAACAGTTATGAGGAGTAAGCTTGCAACGGCTGAAAAACCTTCTAATGCCTGGACTACTGGTCGGTTTATTGACTGGATGCCAAATATGGCTGACTGCGCCTCTGCCAACAGTGATGCCGAAGGCTGAGTTTCCCGAAATTCCGGTTGTCCCCGTTTTTACCGAAGAGCCCATGCCGGCCACTTTTACTCCCGACGTCTTGACAGCTCCAGCAGTCGCCGCTTTCTTCACTCAGGTACCGACTAAAACCCCAACACCTACTTTCACACCTTATCCTACTCACACACCAACCCCTTCGACAACGCCAATCATCCATTCCGGCATTTTCCCTATTCCAGTCGAAGCTCCATATTTTGCTACACCCCCAACTTCGACTGATTGCAATGGCCAAGGCACCGTACTAAACAGCCGTTTTCCCAGCAAAGTGGCTGGCCGTACACGACCGTATCACATCTATTTGCCGCCTTGCTACGGTCAAGATGGCCGAGTATATCCCGTTATCTATCTGATCCACGGCTCGATCCAGACAGATAGCCATTGGTTAGAGCTAGGACTAGCCCGTTATGCTGACGAAGGAATTGCCAGCGGACGTTACCCCCCATTTATCGCCATCATGCCTTATAGTGGCTTGATGGGAAACGTTACATCTGGTGGCTGGAAGAGCATCGAAGGGATCACCGTCGATTACCTTTTGCCTTATATTGACGACAACTATTGCACGTGGTCTGAAGGAGCCGGCCGCTCCATTGGCGGGATTTCTCGAGGCGGATATTGGGCCTTAGAGATCGCTTTCAGCCATCCGGAACTATTTAGCGCTGTGTCTGGGCACAGCAGCCATTTACGTTTCCAAACCGATCCCGCCGAATATAATCCATTAGCCACATACGCCACAGCCGACTTATCAAATATGCGTATCTGGCTCGATCGGGGAGAGAAGGATTTTTTGCGACCGGGTCAAAACCAGTTACATCAAAGCCTGGACGAGGCTGGAATAGCGCATGAGTATCACATCAATGAAGGAGGGCATAGCGACTTTTATTGGGCCGAACACTTGCCTGAATATCTGGATTGGCACCTGGCTCTTTGGCCAAAAGATCGGGAATCATATCCTCCCTGCAATTGAAGGATCAATTATGGTAGAATCTCTCTCCACCAGAATCGCGTGAGGCACTAAGAAATGGCCATGGAAACAAACCGGCAGACAGAAGTACTGGCGGTCATTAACCGGAAAGGGGGCGTTGGTAAGACAACCACCGCTGTTAATCTGGCTCATGGCTTGTCCCGCAAGCTTATTCGGCGAGTGAAAGCGGAAGATTTGGATCGGGTACCCAATACCAGCCAGTTATACCAGTATAAGGGACATTATTATTACATCTACGGGCACGTGCTATTGATCGATTTTGACGCCCAGGGTTTATGCGCCCGCTCATTGGGTATCGATAGCGGCGAAGCCGATCTGGGAGAGGTTTTATTAGGGACCCAGCATCCAAGCCAAGCCGTCATCACAGCCGATAAGGCAGCCACCGGTCACCCACGACCGAACTTGTGGCTGCTACCGGCATCAGATAATCTGGAAAGGGCCAAAGAGGTCTTACAGAGCCGGTCGATTGTTTATTTCATCGACGGATACAATAGTAAGGAACAATGGCTCTTGAATTTTTTAACCCGGCGACTATCATTGGTACGAGAGCGATTTTCGTATATCATTCTTGACTGTGCCCCTGGTCTTGATCCCTTTGCTCATGCCGTTCACCGCTTTGCCAGGGCGGCCATCGTCCCAGTAAAGCCCGATTTCCTGAGCATGTCTGGTACCCGGCAAGATACCGATCATGTCAGGGATTTGCAGTTGCGTGGTGTTGACATAAATATTCACACGATTGTGCCTACATTCTTTGTGAGCCAGCAGCGGATGGATCGGGAAATGGTGGCTGAGCTGAAAAAAAAGCATGGCGATCTGGTCAGCGAACCCATCCCGCGTAGCCAGATAGTTGCCGAGGCGCCTGCTTACGAGTTAACAGTGTTCGAAATTGATCCCGGCTACAGCAACCCGGCAACAGTTGCGTACCAGAAGTTGGTAGACAGAGTGCATTATGGCCAGAAAATTAAAGGCTAAAGATAAGGACGCTGATCCATTGGAAAGCGTGGCCGAATTTGATCCGGATACGATCGAGGAGACCGACGTTCCAAATGCTCAAGTGGCTAGTGAACCGATTTCGCCTCTTGGTCCTCCCGCACCGGTAACGGATCCGGGGTTGAGCTCCATCGAATTGCTGCTGAAAGAAGCGAACCGGCGCATTGAACAACTTCAAGCCGACTTGACGACCGAGCGTGAGCAAAGACAAGAGCTGGAACGGAAATATTTTCAGACAGAAGCGCTGGCAGCTCAAGCCGAAAAGGCCTTAACTGGATTGGAACAAGAAAAACAAAAGCGTCAGGAGTTGGAACGCAAAATAGCCGTCATGGAGACGGAGATGAAGCATGCCCAGTCGAAAGCGGAAACCATGGAAAAAGAACGCGAAGCGCGTCTGGAATTAGAGCGACAGATCAATTCCGTTAAATTTAAGGCCGAACAATTGCCTGAAGTGGCCGAAGAGCTGGCCGAAGAGCGAAAAGCACGGGTGACTTTGGAGCGTGAGAAGGCATCGTTGGAAATCGAGGTGCAACACGCCCGAAAGCTCGATCAGTTGCTGACCGAAGAAAGGCAGGCCCGGGCCAACGCCCAAATGCGAGCCTCGTCGGCCGAGTCCAGGTTAGCCCAACTTGAAGGGGAGTTAGCCGCCGCCAAATCAAAGCGGTCATTCTGGAACCGCGGCTAGATTAAGTACACTCTAGCCAATGACCACCACCAGCACATTTGTGCCAAAATCATTCATCCAGATCATACCGTTCTCGTCGACATAGACGGCATAAGGCATCGGCCAAGGGCCGGGCAGAAGCCATTCACGCCATTCGCCTGTAGCCGGACTTAGAGTGGCTAATCGTCCGGCGTTCCATTCGCTGACCCATATCCGATCGCTTGAATCAGACCAAACCTGGCGTGCTACCTGCCCAAATGTCTGCAACTCAAGGATTGTGATCTCACCAGAGGTCGAGTACAGGCGACCCGCATAAGCGTAACTGCCCGCAAGCGAATAGACAATGCAGTCTGGGGCAATCGCGATGCCACAAGGTCCTCGCCCACCCTGTAAAGTCTTTCTAAACTCTCACATTAGCAATGGCTTCGAAATATTGAGACGAAAAAGTTGGGCGAATGACGTCGTTCCCTTTTGCAGATTCTCTTAATGTGTCTTATAGTTGATGCAGAAAGCGAGATAACTTACCACGCACGATCTCCCCCTCGTTTACTTATCTCAAAACACCCATAAGTGAGTAATTTCATGAAAGATCTAAATCCTGATCAGAAATATTTTATCGACGAGTTCTATGAGGATTATCGAGCAGGACTTTTGACTAGACGGGCCTTTATTAAGAAGCTGGCCTTCATCGCCGGCAGTATGACGGCGACCGTTAGCATCATGGGTATGCTTGGTTGCTCTCCCGAGGAGATACCCGACGCCACAGAGCCGATGCCTGCGCCAGAGTTTCCCGCGACAGAGCCGAGTGAGCCTACTTCTGAACCGACGGCCGCCCCCTCATCGGCCGGATTAACACCTGTTCCTGGAGCCCAAAGTCCATTTTCGGTTCCAGAAGGCGATCCGACGCTCGAGACGAGTAACGTTATGTTAACCAGTCAAGGGGATGAGATCAGTGGCTATCTGGCTCGACCAATTGAGGCAGGTCAATACCCAGCTGTATTGGTGTGCCATGAAAATCGCGGCTTAAACGAACATATCAGGGATGTGGTCCGCCGCTTTGCCAAGGAAGGATATGTAGCCCTGGCCATCGACCTCCTGTCCCGAGAGGGCGGCACGGAAAATCTCGATCCCGATCAGGTGCCAGGACTTCTCGGCGATGCCGGGCCTGATCGTCATGAGGCTGATTTCATTGCCGCTTTTGACTACCTACAGAGCCTCGATTTCGTAGATGGGGAAAGGATCGGCATGACCGGCTATTGTTTTGGGGGTGGCGTTACCTGGCAAGTCACAACTGCACTGCCAGAGCTTAAAGCGGCCGTGCCATTTTACGGCCGGGGGCCAGATTTGGATAAAGTACCGAATATTCAGGCAGCAGTGCTGGGTGTCTATGCTGAACTTGACGAGCGCATTAATACCGGCAATGATGCGCTTGAACAGGCTCTAATTGAAGCTGATATTACCTATCAAATCAATGTCTATCCCGGGGTCAATCATGCTTTTCACAACGACACTGGCCAGCGATACGTCGAAGAACAGGCCACTCAAGCCTGGCTGGATACCCTGGCTTGGTTTGAAACTCAAATGTAAGCTTTATGGCGTACCTGGCTCGTCATCCAGCGTTACAGTCGTCTGGAATTGACGTTGACCCACGGCTGCTAAGGCGATGCTGAGCACGTAGAGTATTAACAAGGGAGCCATCGTCAATAACATAGTTACCGGGTCAATCGAGGGGGTAATAACCGCAGCCAGTATGGCAATGGCCACAATGGCGATCCGCCACTGTTCTCGTAACGCTTGTGAAGTAACCAGCCCAAAGCGGGCAAAAAAGAAGACGATCAGTGGAATTTCAAAGCTCAGGCCAATCCAAAAAAGGAAACTGGTAGCAAAGCCGATATATTCCTGGCTCGTCCATTCCGGGGAAAAGATCGAGGGCAAAAAGGTAGATAGAAATAGGATGGCCGACGGCAATAAGATAAACCAAGAAAATGCAACCCCTAACAAGAAAAGTAACGTAGCACTGGGGATAAACACGTAAACGTAACGCTTCTCGTGGGCATGCAATCCTGGTGCGATGAATAGCCAAAGCTGGTAGAGGATCCAGGGCATGGCCAAGGTAGCCCCAGCAATCAATGCTACCCTGAAATAGGTCTCAATACCTTCCGTTGGGCTAAGGGTCTGCAATGTTTCGCCATAAGGTTCGATGAGGATGTTAAGCAATTGTTCGGTGAAGATAAAGCTGACGATAACCCCAATGGCTAAACCTGCGATGGCCCAGGTTAGACGGATGCGTAGTTCGTTTAGATGTTGTAGGATGGTTTGCCCGTCCCCAATTTCTAGTTGATCCGACATTATTCGGGATCTCCAGGAACGTCAATGGCCTTAGGTAAAGATGGTTTTTCGGTGCTCTCCGGCTCGGTTTGAGGTGCTTCAGAGGGGGATCCTTCAGGCGAAGGCGATTCGGGCTGGTTCGATTCAGTCTGAGTTTGACTTGCTTGAGCCGAATCAGTTTTTATCTCTTTGCCGTTATCGTCTGAAGGGGGCTGAAATGCATCCTCAGCCTCTTTTACAATGCTTTGTCCTTCGGACCGCAAAGAACTTGGGACCTGGCGAAGTTCCCGGCGCAATGAATCCACCTCTTTCTGCAAATCACGCATATCTTGCATGGCACCTCTAATCGACTCGTCGTCCAGGCTATCCAATTCGGCATTCAACTGGCGGGCGAACTGGCGGGATACAGCTTGTAGTTGGGCCGTAACCCGTCCAAGAGTATAGGCCACTTTGCGGATTCGTTGCGGTCCCATGATGAGGCCAGCGATAACCAATATAATAACTAGTTCCGGCAGGCCAATACCAAAGAAACTATCCATGATCTTGTTAACAAATTAATATCGATCTCACGACTGCCATACCCGTAACGATAACGGTGGCGTCGGCTGGTTATAAGAAAACAGCGCAGCATGACTTATGCTGCGCCATTGCACCCGGGTTAACTTCATTGATCCCTACGTATCCCGCCAGTAAATCTGGCTCTCTTAAGTCGGCTCGTAGGCAGCCAGTAGTTCCTGGTGTAATTGTGGGATCTGTTCGGCCAGGGCGCCTAGCACGCCATTGATGAAGCGGGGGGCGCTATCTGAGCCATATATTTTGGCCAGTTCAACTGCTTCGTTTATGGCGACTTTGACCGGCGTCTCGGTGTCTACCAGAAACTCATAAATGGCAATACGTAGCACATTACGATCAATGACAGCCATTTGGTCAAGCGGCCATTCAGGCGCGTACCGGGTAATTAAGGAATCCATGCCTTTTTGATGTTCCAAGACGCCATCTAATAACTTATAGGCAAATTCGATGCCGGCCGTTTCCATTGGCTGATCTTGCAACCGTCTCTCGATTACTTCATACGGTGGGTGTCCGGCAATATCAACTTCGTATAAAGCCTCTAGGGTAACGCGGCGGGCACGCCTTCTTGTCTTCATAATTTCCTATGCTGTCTCGTCAAGCGCATAAAGCACGTCTTCTACGTGTACATTCACGGCATCCACCGGGATTCCCACCATCTTATCTATGGCCTCGACGACGGCCGCTTGTACTTTATGGCTGGTTTCCAATACATTGACATGGGGGTTCATGAAGACATAGATATCGAAAAGAAGTTTGCCTTCGGTATAATTCAACAAGATACCATCATGCCGCACCGCCCGGCGAAACAGGCGGCTCACGTCAGCCGGTACCGGTGCTAATTTATTGACTCCCTCTACATCCAAGGTCGTGTAGTGGGCAATTGTTGTTAGCACCTCAGGCGCGATCTCTATCCGGCCAATGCTTTCTCGATGTTCCTGTTCACCCATTCATGCACCCAATCTACTTTGCCTTACATGGCCAAGCCACCATCAACCTTGATGACTTCCCCCGTGATGAAAGCCGCATCATCTGAAGCCAGGAAGGCCACCAGGTGGGCCACTTCATCCAGTTCACCCAGACGACCTAATGGCGTCATTTCAATCGCTCTTTCAATCATCTCATCTGACAATACCTCTGTCAAGGCAGTAGGAAAAAAACCTGGAGCAACAGCATTGACAGTAATGTTTCGCGAACCCAACTCTTTCGCCAGCGACTTGGTAAAGCCGACAATGCCGGCCTTGGAAGCAGCGTAATTTACCTGACCCGCCTGACCAACCAGCCCAACTACAGAGCTAACATTGATGATCCGGCCTCCTTTCTTTCGCCGAACCATTGGTCTGGCAACCGCTTTGCAACAATTGAATATACTTTTAAGGTTCGTGTTTAGTACGACATCCCAGTCATCCTCTCTCATCATCAACAAGAGGGTATCCCGTGTCGTACCAGCATTATTGACTAAGATATCAATTTGGCCATAAGTGTCAAGCGCATTTTTAACCAAGGCCTGAGCAGCAGCGAAATCGCTGACATCAGCCTGGATCGCCTGTGCAGTGCCGCCGACATTCTTAATGGCTGTTACAACCTCGAAAGCAGCTTCTTCACTATGATTATAATTGACGACCACACTGGCACCTTTCGCGGCCAATTCCTCGGCGATAGCCCGGCCGATTCCTCGAGATGATCCGGTGACTATGGCTACTTTTCCTTCAAGTTGCTTGGCTTCACTCATGACTTTGATGATATTCTCCGATGCATGGCCGACAATTTGGTGATGAATGAAAAACAGCAACTATCGGCGCCTATAACTCAAATTTCACCCGTTTCGACTGGCGGTTGATGCGTTTCATGAGACCCAGTAGCACATTACCGGGTCCAACTTCAATAAAAGTATCAACTCCCTGCTGTATGAGATAATTCATCGAACCATTCCATTGTACTGGGGACGTCAATTGGGCTTTCAGTTCTGTCCTGATCTCCTTTGCGGTTGTCAGCGGCTCAGCCGACACATTGCCGATAACCGGCACTTGAGGTGCGCTGATCTGGGTCGCATCCACCGCCTCGGCAAATTCGGTTGCTGCCGATGCCATCAACGCCGAATGAGCAGCAATGCTGATCGGAAGTTGAACTACTTTACGGGCACCGGCTTCTTCTGCCAGTCGAATAGCTTCCACCAATGCAGTTTTGTCACCTGAGATAACTAATTGACCCGGACAATTGTCGTTGGCTAATTGTACCGGCTGACCAGTTGTCGATCGAGCCTGGGAGCAGATTCTTTCGACGGTTTCGACGTCCAGGGCTATGACAGCCGCCATTGCACCTGGCTCTTGCTCACCGGCCGCCTTCATCAATTTCCCACGTTTCCGGACCAAGGCCAGGCCGTCGTTAAACTCCAGACTACCTGCGGCTACCAACGCTGAAAATTCCCCAAGACTGTGCCCAGCCAGGTAACTTGGTGCCGGCCAATCACCTTGCTGAATGATTCGCCATGCAGCGATGCTGGTTACCAGAAGTGCCGGCTGCTGGTTAACCGTATCGAACAGGTCTTCCTCAGGTCCGTCAAAACACAATTCAGAAAGATAAAAACCGAGTTGCTCATCTGCCAGATCAAAAACAGCACGTGAATCGGGATTAGCCTGGTATAAATCTAAGCCCATACCCACATGCTGCGACCCCTGTCCAGGGAATAGATAAGCAACACTCACTTGTTAAGGCTCCAAGATAGTTATCTTTAGACGTTATTCTTCAAATTCAGGCAGGATCTGCCGGCCGTTGTAGGTTCGGCAATTCGGACACATATAATGCGGCCGCTTCATCTCTCCACAATTAGAACATGGGACAAGATGTGGCGCAACCAACTTATCGTGCGTCCGCCGCTTCGCCCGGCGCGTCCGCGAGATTCGTCGTTTTGGTACAGCACCCATTGGTTATTCCTCAATCTTTGCTGGCTTTAAAAGTCCAAAAAAATAAGCGGCCAATCGCCGCGACCCACAATTATATTCTAGCCCTTGACCATGTCAAGCAGGTAACGGCCGATTTTACGATTCAGCTTGCGGCTGGTCAGAAGTTGGCTCATATTCGCCGCCATCGGGTTCTTCCTGTTCACCAACCGGCGGCGGGCTAGCCTCCACGGCCTGTTCAGCTTCCAATCTGTGCATGCCATTCCGGACTACAGATAACGAACGCAACAAATCTTCCTCCAACTTGGCCAATACCTCCAATGCATAGGCATCCGATTCGCTGCGCATCACATCTGCCTCGCGTCTTGCTCGCTCCAGGATAGCATCGGCTCGTTGCTGGGACGATACCATGATCGCATCGCGCCTGACCAATTCGGCCGCTTCCTGTTTAGCCAGTTCACGGATACGCTCGGCCTCTTCTTGGGCCTGGGCCAAAATTCGTTCCTTCTCAGCTTCAACCCTATTGGCGCGCCTGATCTCATCAGGGATGGACACTCGCATCTGATCGACGATGCTGTAGATACGGGCTTCATCAACGATCAGATTTGACGACAGAGGTAAATGCCTGCTATCGGCCAACGTCTGCTCTAACCGATCTACCAGATGCTGTATATCCATATTCGTTACCCCGTCTGACCAAAAATAGCTCGATTCAATTTGTTTGGGAACTTGACGAATCGAGACAGACAAACCAACACAAATCTATTATAACTACCCCTTACCTAGTCACGCAACGAAACTGGAGCACTATAGCTACCTCGGTTCTGCTCACTGAATCGCTGTTTTAAGGCCGTGACCACATTAGGCGGCACCATGCTGCTCACGTCTCCGTTAAACGAAGCTATCTCGCGAATGATGGTGCTACTCAAAAATGTATGCTCTTCTCGGGTGATCAAGTTGACTACATCTATCTCCGGTGCCAGCCGCTGGTTAGCCAAAGCCATGCGGAATTCAAACTCAAAATCCGAGAATACCCGCAAGCCACGGACAATTACCTGGGCTTCCATTTTTCTGGCAAAGTCAACTGTGAGACCAGCATATGGGACCACAGTGATGTTATCCTGGCTATCGAGGGCTTCTCTGACCATTGACACGCGCTCGTTCACAGAAAAGAGAATCGTCTTAGAAGGTTGGCCGTGATCAAAGACAGCTACCACTAATTCGTCAAATATGGCACAGGCACGATGCATCAGGTCAAGGTGCCCATAATGCACGGGATCAAATGTACCAGGATATACTGCTCGCCTCTTCTTCAAAATTGTACTCCTAACTCACATCCCCAGCCTGTTGCCATATGTCGGCCACGATCTCTCGAAGGGTTTGGTGTTCCGACTGCTCTAGATTGGGATCAATCTCCACCAAAGCCTGAGCTTCGATACGAGCTTGCTTTAACATCCGCATATCGGTCAAAGAGGCCAAATGTAATTCGGGTAACCCACTTTGTCGCCGGCCAAGGAATTCGCCAGGGCCACGTATCTCAAGATCTTTCTCAGCCAACAGGAATCCGTCGTTCGTTTGCTCTAATGCCGAAAGCCGATCTTCGGCGTCCCCTGATATCGTATCGGCTAACAAAAGACAATAGGATTGATGCTGGCTCCGTCCAACTCTTCCACGAAACTGGTGCAATTGAGCCAATCCAAAGCGGTTGGCACCTTCGATGAGCATCACCGTGCTGTTAGGTACGTCAATGCCAACTTCAATGACCGAGGTAGCTACTAAGATGTCGATCTGACCATCGTAAAAGGCACGCATGGTTGCTTCCTTTTCATCAGCTTTCATTCGGCCATGTAGCAGACCCAACTTTAAATCAGGGAATATTTGCTCTTGTAGTCGTTTATACTCCTCTACGGCAGCCTTAGCCTCAATCTTATCTGACTCCTCCACCAGAGGACAAATGATAAAGGCTTGCCGCCCATTTTCAATCTGGCCTCTTACAAAACCATAGGCACGCTCTCGCTCGCTAGGTTTCAACCAGTGGGTCTTTATCTCCTGGCGGCCAGGTGGCATTTCATCCAGGATTGACAGATCCAAATCTCCATAAAGAGACAGAGCTAGAGAGCGGGGAATCGGTGTTGCGCTCATAACTAATAAATGGGGATTCGGCCGCTCGGCTCCATCGGTTGACAATAACCCCTTTTCGCGTAAAGACTTTCGCTGGTCAACCCCAAATCGATGTTGTTCGTCGATGACGGCTAGCCCAAGCTTCTTGAATTGAACGCTTTCCTGAATCAGGGCATGAGTGCCGATAACAACCTGGGTCGTGCCATCGGCTAAACTGGCGTAGAGTCCTTCTCGCTCAGCTGCGGAAGTGCTGCCAGTCAATAGCAAAACACCGATGTTCATCTTAGCCAATAGCTCGCTTAAACCCTGATAATGTTGTTCGGCCAGTATCTCAGTCGGTGCCATCAAAGCCGCTTGTAACCCAGCTCGAACTGCCAGAACAATTGCCGATGCGGCGACCACGGTTTTGCCCGATCCGACATCTCCTTGCAATAAACGATTCATGGGCACATCTTTGGCCATGTCGGCCGCGATTTCAGAAACGACCCGTTGCTGTGCCTGGGTCAACTGGTAAGGGAGTTGCTGGAGGAATTGTTCCATCAATCCAGCATCAAATGGGATTGGCCTCCCAGGCGATGATTGCCATTCTCTTCGCTGGGCCAACAATCCCAACTGTAATTGAAATAATTCGTCGAATATGATCCGTTGCCGCGCACGGTGTAATGATTCCTGGCTATCAGGAAAATGTATTTGTTGGAGAGCCTGCGGCAAAGTCAAGAATTTTTTTCGTTCACGGATAGCCACGGGCAGTGGATCGGGAATCTGGGCCACCCAAGTTTCGATAGCCCGCTTCATGATCTCCCTCATCTTATGAGCACTCAAACCCTTGGTGAGGGGATAGATGGGCACGATACGCCGGGTTCGAAGAGGTTCCATTTCCAGAGGTTCCCACTCCGGGTTCTGGAATACCGGCCGGCCTAAAAA
>Ga0209536_100008311_pt1 | contig 15585 bp, 17 predicted proteins | sample DeeMarSeWOR28_12_FD_187461 | JGI IMG/M metagenome (GOLD analysis project Ga0209536, IMG submission 187461) | Marine sediment microbial communities from White Oak River estuary, North Carolina - WOR-2-8_12 (SPAdes) (version 2) | ecosystem: Environmental > Aquatic > Marine > Intertidal zone >...
TCATGACGTTCTCCCTTGCAGGTTACGATTCGGGTTCATTCCACGTGGAGACCATTCGTGCTGACCTCCCGGGCTTTTATCCCGCCGTGTAACCCCTGCGACAGAGGTCGGTAACTCTCGGACCAGCCATCTGCCTCGGCAGACCGGAACCCTAGTCACCCATTGCCATGATCTGGCAGCGGACCGTGCAGCATCGCAAAGTGGTCCCCACGCCCCGGGATACTGCAATACCGATGCCAAGACAGCGGCTGCATGGAAAACAAGGGGTTGGTGCTTGAGAACCCTCGCGACGGATTATTCAATGCATCATTCTGGTGCGGTTGTTATGGTCATGACCTGATATGGTGCGGCGACGGTGCCGGCCTGTTCATGCGCGATCCAGTACGCGATAGCCAATGGCCTCCGCCAGGCGGGCACGTGTGATTGTGTCGCTACCGTCCAGGTCAGCGATGGTGCGCGCAACCTTGAGTATGCGATGCCAGGCACGCGCGGAGAGCTGCAGTTTCTCCATGGCCAGCTGCAGCCACTGGCGGTCGGTTGGCTTCAGGCTGCAGCAGGCCTCCAGCTGCGCATTAGCGAGCCGGCTGTTGATCACCCCTGCGCGTGATCGCTGGGCTTGCCGGGCGCGCAGCACACGTTCGCCCACCGCGGCGCTGGTCTCGCCTGCCGGGCCATCCAGTTCGGCAAGCGGCAGGCGCGGTACCTCGATGTGCATGTCGATGCGGTCCAGCAGCGGTCCCGAGAGTTTCTGCCGGTAGCGCGCCACCTGGTCGGCCGTGCAGCGACAGCGCCCCGAGGATTCGCCCAGATAGCCGCAGGGGCAGGGATTCATGGCGGCAACCAGCTGGAAGCGGGCCGGGTATTGCGCCTGGCGTGCGGCGCGCGAGATCATGATGTGGCCGGTCTCGAGCGGCTCTCTCAATACCTCCAGCACCCGGCGCTCGAATTCCGTCAGCTCGTCGAGAAACAGCACGCCCTGGTGCGCCAGTGAAATTTCGCCCGGGCGCGGATTGGGACCGCCACCGACCAGCGCCACGGCGGACGCCGTGTGGTGCGGGGCGCGAAACGGCCGCTGCCGCCAGCATGCAGGGTCAATCGCACTGCCGCAGAGCGACCGGATGGCGGCCACCTCGAGGGCCTCCGTCTCGTCCAGCGGCGGCAGGATGCCGGGCAGGCGGCTGGCCAGCAGCGATTTACCCGTGCCGGGCGGGCCGATCATCAGCAGCGAATGTCCGCCGGCTGCAGCGATTTCCAGGGCACGCCGGGCGTGGTGCTGGCCACGCACATCCGCCAGGTCCGCGCAGTCCGGCCGCCTTGCGCTCACCTGTCGTGCCGGTTGCGGTTCCAGTGGCTGAACCCCGGTCAGGTGGCCGGTGATGTCGAGCAGGTGACAGCCGGCCAGCACGCCGGCACCGCCAACCAGTGTTGCCTCGGCGGCGTTTTCCCGTGGCACGACCGCAGTGCGTTTCGCGGCAGCGGTTTTCAGTGTCATGGGCAGTATGCCGTGCACACCGCGCAGTTCGCCCGACAGCGCGAGCTCGGCGGCAAACTCGTAATGCGGTAGTCGTGTCGTGGGGATCTGTCCGGACGCGGCAAGGATGCCGAGGGCAATCGGCAGGTCGAAGCGCCCGCCATCCTTGGGCAGGTCAGCGGGCGCCAGGTTGATGGTGATGCGGCGTGTCGGGAACTCGAAGCGTGAATTCAGGATCGCGCCGCGCACACGGTCCTTGCTTTCCCTGACCGCGGTTTCCGGCAGCCCGACGATGGACAGGGATGGCAGGCCATTGGCGATATGCACCTCGACCGTGACCAGCGGTGCCTCCATACCGCACTGTGCGCGCGAATAGACGATCGCGAGAGACATCTTGGCTTCCCTGCATGTCCGGTGACATTCCGTGTCACGGGTAATTGGGCCGGCTATGCCGTGGTTCAGGCCAGGCGGCTGGGTTCGTTATACAGGGGGCAGCAGAACGGGTGCATCAGAACGTGCCCGTTAGTCGGGCAGGAAATTTCCGGGAAGCAGCTAGTCTTCCGAGCGCCCGGCTTCCAGCTCGGCGATAGCCCGTTCCAGCGCCTCGAGTCTCTCCCGGGTGCGGGCCAGCACCCGCGTCTGGACATCGAATTCCTCGCGGGTGACCAGGTCGAGCTTCGCCAGCGAGTTTTGCAGCAAGGTGCGGAAGTTTTTCTCGATGTCCTGCTGTGCCTCGCGCAGGCCAGCCGGGACGGCATTGCTCAGGCGCCGGGCGAGATCATCTATGACTTTCGGGTCCATCATGCCGGTCACCATAGACCAGACCATCGTGGCGTGTAAAGCCGCCTGCCTTATGCGCACCTGTTTGGTGCATCGCTCCCATCCAAATGCACCGTAATTGTGCATCGTTACCCTGCAGCGTTCAGCAGGCATCACTATCTAATTGATTTCACGTTAAATAAAAAAATGGCACGGTAGTTGCTCTGACAGGGGTGTTCGCAATGACACGGTAATTATTTCGAAACATTTGGATATTTTTTAACCACTGTTAAGGAGTCTTTCACGATGAACACATTTAGCAAAACACTGGTCGCCACCGCCCTGATGGGTGCGACGGCTGCTGCCCATGCCGAGCTGGCGTTCAATGTTGCTGCTGCCAGCAACTACTATTTCCGCGGTGTCTCGCAGACCACCGATGACGCAGCTGTCTCCGGTGGCGTCGACTGGGGTCACGATTCCGGTTTCTACGTCGGCACCTGGATGTCGAACGTCGAGTTCGCCTCCGCCGAGGTGGATGTCTATGCCGGTTTTGGCGGTGACATCACCGAGGACTTCAGCTACGACGTCAGTGCCCTGTACTACTACTACCCGGATGGCGGCAACATCGACTACGCCGAGGTCAGCGGCAGCCTGGGCTGGCGCTGGCTTAGCGCCGGTATCGCCTACACCGTCTGGGGCGAACTGAACGGTACGGGTCCCTTCGACAACGGTGATATCTACTACAGCCTCGCCGCCGATCTGCCCCTCAACATGGGTGAGGGTATCGGCTTCAGTGTATTCGCCGGTTATTACGACTTCGACGCCGATGGTACGAAAGGCGCCGGCGCCGATTCCTATGCCCACTGGGGTGCTTCCCTGTCCAAGGATGCCGGTGACTTCGGCAGCGTCAGCGTTAACTACGAGCAGACCAACGAAGACCGGAATTCGGTTTCCTATGACGACAGCGCCAAGTTCTGGGTGGGCTGGAGCAAGGAATTCTAGGGAGCGATTGACCTTGTGACATGTGTGGCCCGCCCATCGGGGCGGGCCCGATTTCAGGAGAAACGATATGAAGTTAGTAACCGCAATCATCAAGCCCTTCAAGCTCGATGATGTTCGTGAAGCCCTCTCGGAGATCGGGGTGCAGGGTATTACCGTGACCGAGGTAAAGGGATTCGGGCGTCAGAAAGGGCACACCGAACTCTACCGCGGTGCGGAATACGTGGTGGATTTCCTGCCCAAGGTCAAGGTTGAGGCCGCCGTGGCTACCGACATGACCGACAAGGTTATCGAGGCCATTTCCAGTGCCGCCAATACCGGCAAGATCGGCGATGGCAAGATCTTTGTCTCGAGTCTTGAACAAACCGTTCGCATTCGTACCGGCGAGACCGGTCCGGAAGCACTCTAACCCCATGCGCGTAACACACATGTTACGGAGGAATGAAACGTGGAAGCGATAACTGAACTGAGTTACGCACTGGATACCTTCTATTTTCTGATGGCCGGTGCGCTCGTTATGTGGATGGCCGCGGGTTTTGCCATGCTCGAGGCCGGAATGGTGCGTGCTAAAAACACCGCCGAAATCCTGATCAAGAACATCTCCCTGTTTGCCGTGGCCAGCATTATGTACATGCTGATGGGCTACAACATCATGTATCCGGGCGAGGCAGTCAGTGCCTGGTGGCCCGGCTTTGGTGGCATCCTGGGTGCGGATGACAACACGGCAGAGGCGGTACTGGCCAGCGGTGGTGACATCTACTACTCCGGCCTGTCGGACTTCTTCTTCCAGGTCGTGTTCGTGGCGACCGCGATGTCGATTGTCTCCGGTGCGGTGGCCGAGCGCATGAAGCTGTGGGCATTCCTGATGTTTGCCGTCGTCATGACCGGCTTCATCTACCCGCTGCAGGGCTTCTGGAAGTGGGGCGGCGGTGGTCTGGATGCCCTGGGTTTCCTGGACTTCGCCGGTTCCGGTGTCGTGCACCTGTGTGGCGCAACCGCGGCCTTCGCCGGTGTCCTGCTGCTCGGCGCGCGCAAGGGCAAGTATCGTGCCGACGGCACCATCAGCCCGATCCCTGGCTGCAACATGCCGCTGGCGACACTCGGTACCTTCATCCTGTGGCTGGGCTGGTTCGGCTTCAACGGTGGTTCCGAGCTGAAGATCTCCGATGTCGGCGAGGCCAACGCGGTGGCCCTGGTGTTCGTCAACACCAACATGGCCGCGGCCGGTGGCGTGGTTGCCGCGATGATGGCGGCGCGCCTGCTGTTCGGCAAGACTGACCTGACCATGGCGCTCAACGGTGCGCTTGCCGGTCTGGTTGCCATCACGGCAGAACCGCTGACCCCGACGCCGCTGCTGGCAACCATCATCGGTGCCGTGGGTGGCGTGATCGTGGTGTTCTCGATCATCGGGCTGGACAAGCTGAAGATCGATGATCCGGTAGGCGCCATCTCCGTCCACGGTGTGGTCGGTATGTGGGGCCTGATTGCCGTCACGCTGTCCAACGGGGATGCGAACATCGGCGCGCAGCTGACCGGTCTCGGCGTCATCTTTGCCTGGACGTTCGTTGCCAGCCTCATCGTCTGGGGCATCCTCAAGCTGGTCATCGGTATCCGGGTCAGCGAGGAAGAGGAATACGAGGGCGTCGACCTGGGCGAGTGCGGTATGGAAGCCTACCCAGAGTTTGTCGGATCCCAGGGTTCCGGTAAGTAAAAACGATAATCTACTGTCATTGCACACACTCTCACGGGCGCCTCGGCGCCCGTTTTTTTTTACCGCAGGGGTCGACAATTAACCGGTGGGTTGCGTGATTGCACTATCGCGGTGCGTCCTCTGATATGATTGCTATCCGCTAGCGGAGTGCCATTCTAATCCGGAGGAAAAAATGAAACTGGTAACGGCAATTATCAAACCATTCAAGCTTGACGATGTCCGCCAGGCCCTGTCGGAAATCGGCGTGCAGGGCATCACGGTGACCGAGGTGAAGGGCTTCGGGCGCCAGAAGGGACATACCGAACTCTATCGCGGCGCGGAGTACGTCGTGGATTTCCTGCCCAAGGTAAAGCTGGAAATCGGTATCGATGATGACAAGGTCGAGGCCGTGATCGATGCCATCAGCTCGGCGGCAAATACCGGCAAGATCGGCGACGGCAAGATTTTTGTTGCGAATCTCGAGCAGACCATCCGCATTCGCACCGGGGAGACAGGACCGGAAGCACTTTAAATAAGAACCTGAACAAATCGTGGGAGAAAGCCAATGAGTTCAACCAAATTCAGGGGGGGCGCAGCTGGCATTGCCTGCCTGCTCCTGCCATCACTGGCGCTTGCCGATGAACTGAACGGCGCGGACACAGCCTGGATTCTGACGTCAACCGCACTGGTGCTGTTCATGACCATACCGGGGCTTGCGCTGTTCTATGCAGGACTGGTGCGCAGCAAGAACGTGCTGTCGGTCCTGATGCAGTGCTTTGCCATCACCTGTCTGGCGTCGCTGCTCTGGTTTGCCTATGGCTATGGCCTGGCATTCGGCGACGGTGGATCCATGAACAGGTGGATCGGCGGCCTCGACCTGTTCATGTCAAACGTCGGCCGCGACAGCCTGAGCGGCACGATTCCGGAAACCGTGTTTGTCATGTTCCAGATGACTTTCGCGATCATTACACCGGCGCTGGTGGTCGGTGGTTTCGCCGAGCGCATGAAGTTTTCCGCCATGCTGCTGTTTTCCGCTCTCTGGCTCACACTGGTCTACCTGCCGGTATGCCACTGGGTATGGGGCGGCGGCTGGCTCGGCGACCTGGGGCTGCTGGATTTCGCGGGCGGCACGGTCGTGCATGTCAATGCCGGTGTCGCGGCCATCGTGGCGGCGCTGGTCATGGGTAACCGCAAGGGCTTCGGCACCACGGCGATGCCACCGCATAACCTGACCATGACGGTCGCCGGTGCAGCCATGCTGTGGGTCGGCTGGTTCGGCTTCAATGCCGGCAGTGCGCTGGCAGCCAACGGCGACGCCGGCATGGCCATGCTGGTCACGCACATCGGTGCCGCCGCCGGGTCACTGGCGTGGATGTTCATGGAGTGGGTGCGCCACGGCAAGCCGAGTGTGCTGGGTATCGTCACCGGCATGGTGGCTGGCCTGGGTACCATTACCCCGGCATCCGGCTTTGTCGGCCCGCTGGCGGCGCTCATTATCGGTTTCACGGCCGGTGTCGTGTGCTACCTGGCAACCGCCTTTATCAAGCGCACGCTGAAGATCGACGACTCACTCGACGTGTTCCCGGTCCACGGTGTCGGCGGCATAATCGGCACGCTGTTCGCCGGTCTGTTCGTCGGTACGCTCGGCGGCGTTGGTCTTGCCGAGGGTGTGACCACGGCAGGCCAGGTCTGGGTGCAGTTCATCGGCGTGGCCGCGACCTTTGTCTGGTGTGCCGTGCTGACCTGGATAATCCTGAAGCTGATCGATGCCGTCATCGGCCTGCGTGTCAGCAGCGACCAGGAGACGGAAGGCCTCGATATCGTGCTGCACGACGAGACGGGCTACAACCTGTAACGGTTGTTGCAAAGCAGTAATGAAGACGGGCGCCCCGGCGCCCGTTTTTTTGTTCACCGCGCAGACGCAGAGGGCGCAGAGAAAACCAGGAAAGATTCACCGCAAAGTCGCAAAGGACGCAAAGAGAAAATATTTAAAAATTCCATTCCAGGACCGTAGGCCGGGTTGGGCGCGATTGCGCCGTAACCCGACAAGATATGCAGATGCAATGTCGGGTTACGCCCTTCGGGGCTAACCAGACCTACAGCCCTGCACAGGTATGACAACGAGTTTTGGCAATATTTTTTGTTTCCTTGCGTGCTTTGCGCCCTCTGCGTCTCTGCGGTGAAAACCTCTCAAAGCTTCTTGTGGCTGCCGTCGCAGAACGGCTTGTCGCAGGAGTGCTTGCAGCCGCACAGCCAGACCTTCGTGGATTCGGTGAGTTCGAATCTTGCCGGCTGGAAGTCCGTGCCCTGGTGCGAGCCGTCGCAGAACGGCTGTTTCTTCGACTTGCCGCAGGCGCACCACCAGTAGGTGCCCGGTTCGAGTTCCTCTGCATACGGTGCTTTCTGTGCGATATCGGGTTCTGACATAATGACTGTCACCTTTCGTTGAATTGATTCCGTGAGAGATGATGCCTGAGAAATCACCGGCCGTCATGTTGATGCCGGACTGAACGGGGTTTCGGCGCTGCGACGGTAACTATGGATACAAGGCAACCATTGCTGCAGGTCAGGGACCTGTGCAGACCGATGCTGGGACCGCTGTCGCTCGGCGTTGATGCCGGCGAGTGCGTGTGTATCTCCGGTCCGTCCGGTGCCGGCAAGTCACAGCTGCTGCGCGCCATCGCCGATCTTGATCCGCATGACGGCGAGGTGCTGCTCGGGGGGCAGCCCGCGAGTTCCATCAAGCCGTACCGCTGGCGTGCCCGGGTCGGCCTGCTGCCGCCGGAAAGTCACTGGTGGCTGCCGACGGCCGGCGGGCATTTCCCCGGTGGCACACCGGTGGCGCCTGCCGAGCTGGGCCTGCCGGAGGACATCATGGATCAGCCTGTCGAGCGCCTCTCCAGTGGCGAGAAACAGCGCCTGGCGCTGCTGCGCCTGCTGGCCAACCGGCCGCAGGTGCTGCTGCTGGACGAACCGACGGCGAATCTTGATCCGGCCAATACCGAACGCGCGGAGCGTGTGATTAACCGGTTTCGTGAGTCCGGTTCCGCCGCGGTGATCTGGATCAGCCATGATCCGGCGCAGGTGGCGCGCCTTGGTTGTCGCGCGCTGCGACTCGCGGACGGCCGGCTGCAGGAGCAGGGAGTCGGGGCATGATCCTGCTGAGCCATGCCGACCTGTCGATAGCTGCCGCTATGGTCATCATGCTGGCGCTGCTGTCCCTGCGGCTGCAGGCCGGCATCAGCAGGCAGCTGCTGGTAGCGGCGTTGCGCACCGCCGTGCAGCTGACCCTGATCGGCCTGGTGCTGAAGACGCTGTTCGCCAATGTGCACCTTGGCTGGATCAGCCTGATGGCCCTGTTCATGCTGCTGGTCGCGGGCCGCGAGGTCATGGCGCGTCAGGAGCGCCGCTTCAGCGGCTGGTGGGGTTATTCCATCGGCACCGTTTCAATGTTCCTGTCGTCGTTTACCGTGACGGTGTTTGCGCTGGTCGTGATCCTCGGCGACTCGCCCTGGTATGCACCGCAATACGCGATTCCGCTGCTTGGCATGCTGCTGGGCAATACCATGAGCGGTATCGCCATCGCGCTTGACCGGCTGACGCAGTCGGCGTGGCAGCAGCGCGGCGTGATCGAGGCGCGACTGATACTGGGGGCGCGTTCCGGCGATGCCATCGCAGACCCGCGCCGCCAGGCGATTCGCAGCGGCCTGATACCCATCATCAACGCCATGGCCGCCGCCGGCGTGGTGAGCCTGCCAGGCATGATGACCGGCCAGATTCTCGCCGGGGCGCCGCCCGTGGAGGCGGTCAAGTACCAGATTCTGATCATGTTTCTGATTGCCGCCGGTACCGGGCTGGGAACAATGTCAGCTGTCATCATCGGTTCCCGGCGACTGTTCGACGACCGCCAGCGACTTTGCCTGGATCGGCTGCGCGAAAACCAGTGACTGATCCGGCGGGCTGGTCACATCCGATACATTATGGAGGCGTGATGATCTACAGGCTTGCGGCAAGTGTTATGGCTCTCATGCTGCTGATGGCGGCGCCGGTGTCAGCCGGTGTCTACAAGTGCACCGACGCCGGCGGCAGGGTCCAGTACACCGACACCCCGTGTGGCGAGTCGGCGACCGCGATCCGGAAATCGACCGCGCCAGCGGTCCCGCCTGCCACGCATGATGAACGCATGCAGAAGACACAGCGCCTGCTGGATGCCATGGAGGCCGAGCGCAACGAAGAGAAACGTAATGCCGCACAGGCGAAGGCCGAGAAGGAGAAGCGCAAGCGCAACTGCGGGATTGCGCGCGAGCGTTACCGTCAGCTGACCTCGGCCAGCCGCCTGTACGATCTCGACGAGGAAGGTAACCGCGTCATCCTGAACGATCCGCAGCGCGCACAGGTCGAGGCGCGTGCAAAGGCGGATGTCGAGCAGTGGTGTGACTGAACGGCTGCGCAGGTCATGCCATTCGTTCCGGATTGTGTATCGAAACTACTCCAGCGCCGCGTGGAAAAACTCCGGTGCGGTGAGTGCGGCGAGGTGCATGGCGGCATTGTAATAGCTGGTGGCGAAGGGTTTGTCCACGGCCTCATCCTCGCGGAACGCTGACAGCAGGTCCTGCTTGCCGGCCATGGTGGCCGTCCACCAGCCGGAGGGGTAGACCGGTTGCGGGAAGAACAGGGTCTGCACGTCGCTGAAACCTGCCGCGGCCATGGCCTTGCGCATCGGGTTGATGATGCCCATGTGATACATCGGTGATTCGCTCTGCTGTACCAGGACGCCGTCCTCGCCAAGGGCACGGTGGCAGTCGCGGTAGAACGCCTCGGTGAACAGACCCTCGGCCGGGCCGATCGGGTCGGTGCTGTCGACGATGATGACATCGACACTGCCCGGCCGCGCCTCTTTTATCCAGCGAATACCGTCACCAAAAAAGAACTCCGCGCGCGGGTCGTTGTTGGCGACGCACAGCTCGGGGAAGAACTCCTCGGACAGGCGCGTGACCCGCTCGTCGATCTCGACCTGCAGGCCGCGCTGCACGCCGGGGTGTTTCATGACCTCTTTCAGGGTGCCGCAGTCGCCGCCGCCGATGATGACGACCTGGCGCGGGTCGGGGTGCGAGTACAGCGCCGGGTGCGACATCATCTCGTGGTAGAGGAAGTTGTCCCGTGCGGTCAGCATGACGAACCCGTCGATGGTCATCAGGTTGCCGAAGAACTCGGTGGCATAGATCTCGATGCGCTGGAAGCCGGTCTGCTCGTCGTGCAGCTTGTCGCGCACCTTCAGCGAGAAGGCCGAGCCGCTCTCATTGCATGTCTCGGTGAACCAGTGGTCGGGATCCAGTGTCATGGTGCTCTCCAGGATTGGTTGGCAGGCGGGCACGGGTGGTGGCCGGTGCCGGTAGTGGCCGTATTCTCCATTGTCGCGATGCCGGGATCAATCGCCCCGGTGTCTTTGCAGACAAGGCTTGTTTGTTCGGGGGTGTGTCTTTATCGTTCCCGCCATGGCATGGAACATCGACAGCGCCCGGCGGCAGTACAGTCTCAGCGGCTGGAGCGGCGGTTATTTTGACGTTGGCGACAGCGGTCAGCTGCTGGTACGGCCGCGCGGCATGCCCGGGACGCCGGAGATCGACCTGCGCGAGCTGGTCAATCGCCTGCACACGGCCGGCCTGACCCTGCCGGTGCTGCTGCGCTTCACCGACATCCTGCGCAGCCGGGTGGAGCGGCTGCACGGTGCCTTTGCCGGTGCGCTGCAGGCGATGGACAGCCATGTACGCTACACCGCCATCTACCCGATCAAGGTCAACCAGCAGGAACATGTGGTGGACGCCATCGTGGCCCACGGCGGCGAGCGCATCGGCCTGGAGTGCGGCAGCAAGCCGGAACTGATGATCGTGCTCGGCAGCCTGCCGGCCGGCGGTGTCATCGTCTGCAACGGCTACAAGGACGCCGAGTACATCCGTCTGGCGCTGATCGCGCAGCGCCTCGGCCACCGCGTGACGCTGGTGATCGAGAAGCTCTCGGAGCTGGAACTGATCATCCGCACGGCCGCCGCCATGCAGCTGCGACCGCGCCTGGGCCTGCGCGTGCGCCTCGCCACGGTGACGGCCGGTAACTGGCAGAACACGGGCGGCGAGCGCTCCAAGTTCGGTTTTACCGCGGCCGGCGTGCTGGCGCTGCTGGAGCGGCTGCGTGCGGTGGACATGCTGGACTGCCTGGCCATGCTGCACTGCCACCCCGGCTCGCAGATCACCCGCATCGATGTGCTGCGCGATGCCCTGCAGGAGATGGCGCGCAGCTGGGTCGCGCTGCGCGAGGCGGGTGCGCCGGTGGCGAGCGTGGACGTGGGTGGCGGCCTCGGCGTGGACTACGAGGGCACCGCCTCGGCCAGCGAATGCTCGGTCAACTACGATGTCGAGCAGTATGCCGAAACCGTTGTCGGGGTGTTCGCCACAACGGCGCGCCAGCACGATCTGCCGATGCCGGACCTGATGACCGAGTCGGGGCGGGCACTGACGGCGCACCACGCCGTGCTGGTGACCAACGTCATCGACTCCGAGCAGGTGCTGTGTGACCCGGCCGACGGCGATCCCTCGGACGCGCCGCCCCTGCAGGCACTGCGCGACTGCCTGGAACAGTGCACGGCCGACAGCGCCCTGCACAGCTACCGCGTCGCCAGCGATCAGCTGCCGGCGCTGCGCTCGCTGTACCTGGACGGCTCGCTGGGGCTCGCCGGGCGCGCCCGCGGCGAGTCGACCTACTACGCGATCTGCCGTCGCGTCCAGCAGTTGTATGCCGGGCAGGCGGAGCCGCCGCCGGAGCTTGACGAGATCAACCGCAAGCTGGCCGACAAGTATTTCTGCAACCTGTCGGTGTTCCAGTCGATGCCGGACGTCTGGGGCATCGGCCAGGTGTTCCCGATCGTGCCGCTGCAGCGACTGGACGAGGCACCGGACCGGCGCGCCATCCTGCAGGACCTGACCTGTGACTCTGACGGTCACATCGAGCGCTATGCCGAGGACGGCCGCATCGAGTCGACCCTGCCGGTACATGCCCTCAGGGAGGGCGAGTCCTACCTGCTGGGATTCTTCCTGCTCGGCGCCTACCAGGAGATCCTCGGCGACATGCACAACCTGTTCGGCGATACCGATGCCGTCAACGTCGAGCTGGACGGCGAGGGCGGCTACCGCCTGGTCGACCCGCGCCACGGCGACACGGTCGACGAGCTGCTGCGCTACGTCGAGTTCGAGCCGAAGCGGCTGCTGGCCCGTTATCGGGAGAAGCTGAATGCCGCCGGCCTGAGCGGTGCCGAGCGCAGCGCCTGCCTGCAGGCACTGGAAGGCGGACTGACTGGCACCACCTACCTGGAGGACGAATGATGCGCACCGGCGTGATCGGACTTGGCGGCATGGGCGCGCCGATGGCGCGCAACCTGCAACGCGCGGGCCTGCTGGAAACGGTGTGGAACCGCACCCGCGCCACCGCCGAGGCGCTGGCCGCGGAACTGGGCGTGCCGGCCGCCTTCGACCCGGCCGAGCTGGCCGGCAGGTGCGAGCTGGTCATCCTGTCGGTGTCCGCAGATGCCGACGTGCTGGAAATGGTCGATGCCATCCTGACGGGCCTGAAGCCCGGCAGCGTGGTCATCGACACCTCCACCGTCAGCCGCGAGACGGCGCGGGCCGCGGCGGAGAACGTTGCCGCCGGCGGCGGCGCATTCCTCGATGCACCGGTCTCGGGCGGCGTGGAGGGCGCGTGCCAGGGCACGCTTGCCATGATGGTCGGCGGCGATGCCGCGGTGCTGGAGCGGGTCAGGCCGGTGCTGCAGGCGGTGGCCTCGCGCATTACGCACATGGGCCCGGCCGGCGCCGGGCAGGCCACCAAGGCCGTCAACCAGATCATGGCGGCCGGTATCAACCAGGCCGTGACCGAGGCGCTGGCCTTTGCCCGGGCGCACGACCTGCCCATGGACAGGGTCATCGAGGTGGTCGGCAGCGGTGCGGCCGGCAACTGGTTCCTGACGCACCGCGGGCCGAGCATGGTCGAGGGGAAGTTCGAGCCGGGTTTCCGGGTCGCGCTGCATCACAAGGACCTGGAGATCTGCCGGCAGATGGCGGAGCAGTTCGGCGTCACCCTGCCGGTGGTCGAGATGACACTGGTGCACTACCGTCGCCTCATGCAGGCGGGCCTTGGTGACGAAGACATCTCCGCGCTGTTTCGCGAAAAGCTCGCCCTGTTCGCGCCGGATGACAGCCGGCCAAAACGCCCCTGACACGCCGCAATCCCGCCGCAAGCCCCGGTCATCTGCCGCATGGCCAGCGGCAGGCTGTCCGTAAAATACGAAATGTTTTGACCCATGTCATGGAGATATCCTCCGGGCACATGTCTACTAGGCGTTTTTGTTCAGAAGAAAGGGCGAAAAGCGATGCGTGAAGATCACACCAGTGCGCTGGTCGAGCTGGCCGAAAGACAGGAGACCCAGCAGCTTGCCTCGGTCGGCGAGATCAAGAAACTCGGGAAGGGGAAGATCTTTCCCGATGCCAACTACCCCTACCCGACCAAGATGCAGCGTGCGGAGTACGAGAAGGAAAAGCAGATGTTGCAGATCGAGCTGCTGAAGATGCAGGGCTGGGTCAAGGAGACCGGGCAGCGGATCGTGCTGCTGTGCGAGGGCCGGGACGCGGCCGGCAAGGGCGGCACCATCAAGCGCTTCATGGAGCACCTGAACCCGCGCGGCGCGCGCGTCGTGGCGCTGGAGAAGCCGTCCGAGGAGGAACTGGGCCAGTGGTACTTCCAGCGCTACATCAAGCACCTGCCGACGGCGGGCGAGATCGTGCTGTTCGACCGTTCCTGGTACAACCGCGCCGGTGTCGAGCGGGTGATGAATTTCTGCCAGCCCGAAGAGTACCTGGAGTTCATGCGCCAGGCGCCGGAGGTGGAGCGCATGCTGGTCAGGAGCGGCATCAGGTTCTTCAAGCTGTGGTTCTCGGTCAGCCGCAACGAGCAGTTCCGCCGCTTTCAGGCCCGCAAGCACGACCCGCTGAAGCAATGGAAGCTGAGCCCGATCGACATGGCGTCGCTGGACAAGTGGGACAAGTACACCGAGGCGAAGCAGGCCATGTTCTTCTATACCGACACGGCCGATGCCCCCTGGACGGTCGTCAAGTCGGACTGCAAGAAGCGTGCGCGGCTGAACGCCATGCGCTACGTGCTGAACAGCCTGGACTACACCAACAAGGACACGGGCGCGGTTACACAACCCGATCCGCTGATTGTCGGCTCGGCGAAGAACATCTACGAGCAGGGCGAGCATTATCTCGAGAACGGTCCGCTGGAAATGGAAAACGGGGAGTAGACATGGAACAGGCAAAACATGCAGAGGCGATGGTCGAGCGGTTTCGTGAACTGGTGGAAGACGCCGGTGACAGCCTGCCCGTAACCCACTACAACGAACTCAAGCTGATCATCGAGGCGGGTCTCGATACCGCGCTGCTGGAAATGATGGGCAAGGTGGCCGGCAGTCTCAAGGACCTCGCTGATGACATCCAGCGCAATGCGGATTTCTTTGACTGAGCAGATATACCCGGTGATTTCGTGACAATCAGCCGCTGTCCAGCGGACTGCGTACGCTGTGCCCGCCGCGATTGAGGACGTGCGTATAGATCTGGGTGGTCTTGACATCCTTGTGGCCGAGGAGTTCCTGCACGGTGCGGATATCGTAGCCGTCCTCCAGCAGGTGGGTGGCAAAGGAATGGCGCAGCGTATGCACGCTGACACGCTTGCTGATACCCGCCTTGCGGGCAGCTTCCCGGATGGCACGGCTTACATTGGTGTCGAACCAGTGGTGCCTGCGGATTACTCCGGTGTAAGGGTCGACGCAACGCCGGGTTGACGGGAACACATACTGCCAGCCCCACTGTTTGCCAGCGTTCGGATACTTGCGTTCCAGCGCATGTGGCAGGGCGACCTCGCCGTGACCCTCCTGCAGGTCATTATTGTGGATATGCCGGGCTGCCGCGAATTGTTCCTGCAACGGCTCAAGCAGCGAGTCGGGCAGCATGGTGACCCTGTCCTTGTTGCCTTTCCCGGAGCGCACGACAATCTGCCGGTAGTGAAAATCCACATCCTGCACCCGCAGCCGCAGACATTCCATTTTCCGCATACCGGTGCCGTAGAGCAGCCGCGCAATCAGTCCATTCACGCCATGCATGCATCCCAGAAGCTGGCGCAGTTCATCGCGTGAAAGAATGACCGGCAGACGCTGCGAGCGTTTTGCCCTGACGACGTCATCGAGCCACTCCAGCTGCATGTGAAAGACATTACGATACAGGAACAGGATCGCCGACAGCGCCTGGTTCTGGGTCGAGGCAGAAACATGCCGGTTGACGGCAAGGTCAGTGAGGAAGGCGGTTATCTCCCGTTCACCCATGGTTGATGGGTGACGCTTGTCATGGAAAAGGATAAAACGTCTGATCCAGTGAACATATGCCTGCTCAGTCCTCAGGCTGTAATGACGCAGGCGTATCTCTGCGCGCACTTGATCGAGTAACCTTGATTTGGGCATCCGTGCCTCCATGACAGGTTTGTAATCACGTTTAGGGCGTGCTATATCAACCTAACTCCCTGTTTCAAGGCGAGTCAATTGTTAAACATGACCTAAAAGTCATAAGACATA
>Ga0209536_100008313_pt1 | contig 15584 bp, 13 predicted proteins | sample DeeMarSeWOR28_12_FD_187461 | JGI IMG/M metagenome (GOLD analysis project Ga0209536, IMG submission 187461) | Marine sediment microbial communities from White Oak River estuary, North Carolina - WOR-2-8_12 (SPAdes) (version 2) | ecosystem: Environmental > Aquatic > Marine > Intertidal zone >...
AGCGTGAGGCAGAGAGCGCAAGGCATCTGTATGATGTTCTCATCAAGAGATTTAAGGAGACTACCCTGACGGAAGATATGAGGACGGGGAATATCCGGGTCGTTGACCAGGCCGAGGTCCCGAAGTTCCCGGCGAGGTCCTGCGCATACGCCGAGATGATCACGGGTTGTGGCAGGGTCGTGAAGCTGAACCCGACCACCCACTTCTCGGTGACGTCGGTCAGATTACCGGCCAACGTGCGCGACTCGTTCTTCACCGTGTCGCCAGCCAGCGTCACCGCGGTCCACCCGATCAGCGTGATGCCGCTCGGGTCGGTCGCGTTCACCGTGATGGTGTCGTCCACCTCCACCCGCGCGCCGATCTGGAAGCTCACGATCGGCGGGTCGGTGTCCGTGACCACCGATTGGATGTTCGCGGTCACCGGGTTGCTGAGCCCCCGTCGCTCGGCCGAGTCCACGGCGAATCCCGTGATCGTGAAGACGCCCACCGGCGCATTGGCCGGGATGGTGAGCGTATCCACGAACGTGGTGTCGTCGGGCAGGGCCAGCTGCTTCGTGCCGGAGGAATCGCCGCCCGCGATGACGCCGCTGAACAGGTACCCCACCCGCTTGATCCCGTCCCGCTGGGTGGCCCGCACCCGCACCAGCAGATCCTTGCCGGCCGAGGTGATGGCGCCCTCGCTCGGGTTGAGCAGCGTGACGATCAGGGCAGCGGCGTTCTTCAGGTAGATCGAGTCCAGGGCGGTGGCGCCGTTGAGCGCGCCGTCCACCGCCTGCGCGCTGATCCTGACCCACCCCCCCGCAACGCTCCCCGAGGCAAACTGGACGTCGACGGGGATTGTGATCCCCGTCACCTGGCTATTGAACGTGGAATCGATCGTCGCGACGACGCCACCTTCGAGCTGCACCGTGATGTTCTTGAGGCCCAGGTTGTCAGCGGCTGTCACCGAAAACTTGAGGCCGTTCTCGATGAGGACCGTGTCGCTGGTGCCGAACTTCGCGATGCTCACACTGGGCGGGATGAAGTCCTGCGTCACGCCCGGTGCAAGTGCCGCCTCGTTACAGCCGGCCGCGACGAGGACCATCGCCGCCGCGGCGGCGCCTTTCCAGAAGGTCGACTTGTGCATAGCCCTGCCTCCGCCGCTTAGCGGGCCTCCTCGGCCATCGCCGCCGGATTGTCGATGATGTGCGGCGTGACCAGGATCAACAGATCTTGGCGCGTTTCCTCACGCTGCGTGAAGCCGAAGAGGCCACCTATGACCGGCAGGTCTACAAGAAACGGTATTCCGCTCTTGGATACCGTGACCGAAGTCACCGTGAGCCCGCCGATCACGGCCGTCTGGCCATCATCAACCAGGATCTGGCTTTGCGCCTCCTGGGTCTGGAACGTGAAGCCGATGTCGGAGGGGGCCGCCTGGATGGACGAGTTTTCCGCGTGCACCGACATCAGCACCTGACGGTTGCTCGTGACGTGCGGAGTCACCCGAAGCTTGACGCCCGTCTCAACGTAGTCCACGGTGGCCTGCGCCTGCTGGGCCTGCGCGCTCACGTCCACCACGCGGACCGGCGTCCGCTCACCCACCAGGATGTACGCCTCGGTATTGTCGGCCGTGGAGGTCAGGGGCTCGGCCTGCAGGTCCGCCAGCTCCACCCGCTGCAGGGCACTGACGAAGGCCGTAACGCTGAAGTTCCCGATCGCGGTCGACCAGATGAGCTCGAGCGCCGGACTCAGGATCTGCGCCTCCGCATTGGCGATGGCGGAGAGCTGGTTGCCGCCCAGGTCCACGATGCTGGGCGTTTCCGTGGGATCGAAGAAGTCGGTCGGCGCCACGGCGTCCGGCACACCGTCACCGTCGATGTCGACCGGTTGGTTCGTGCGCGGATCGGGCCGGGAGACGAGGGTGTTGAAGAACTGGCTCGGGCTCCCGATGTCGTACTGCACCCCGAGCTCTTCGATGTTGCTCCGGTTCACGAAGATGAGCTTGGCCTGGATCGACACCTGCGGCGTCTGAACGTCGAGCTGCCGCACGAAATCGACGTCCTCCTGCAGGCGGCTGCGGATGTCCGTAATGATGAGGCTGTTGGTGCCGGTGTCGGCCACCACGCGGCCGCGGTCGGGCGTCAGGATCGTCTGCACGACCGGCACGAGCGAGGAGGCGCGGGCGTAGTTGACCGTCACGATCCGCGTCTCGGTGGGCTCGGTGGAGTCGCGGGCCAGCAAGGCGGCGCGCGAGTCCACGCGGATGATCCCCGGCGGGTCCTCGATCGCGTCCAGCCCCTGCGACTCGAGCACCACCTGGAACGCGATGTCCCAGGGCTGGTTGCGGATGTCGGCCGTGACGTAGCCCTCGATATCCTTGCCGAGGACGATGCTCTTGCCGGAGAGCTCGGCAAACCCGGCCATCACGTCGGCGATGGTGGCGGAATCGAACGACGCCGTCACGGTCGGCTGCTGCGACTGGAACGGGGTCGGCGCGGCGGCCGCCACGGGCGGCACCACGCGAGCCGGCGAGAACATCTGCTGTCCACCCTGTACGGCGTACTGGGCAGGAGCGCTGGAGGACCACGCCGCGAAGCCGCGATCGGTACCCAAGGTGATCCGAATGGCATCGTCCGCGTACTCGAGCTGGTAATCCTTGAGCTCGTCCAACTCGAGGACGATACGGACCACGTCGGGCCGGAACTGCGCATAGCGGATGTTCAGAATGCCGCCGCGGTTCTGCCCGTCGTAGACCAGCGCCGGGGCGTTGAGCGTTGCTCCGAGCACGTCAATGACGAGGCGCGCCGGATTCTGCAGTGTGAAGTCCTGGACGGAGACACTGCCCCAGACGTCGATCACGACGTGGGCACGGCCCGCACCGGGCAACACGCTCACCGCGTTGACCTCGCCCGGCTCCGTCGCGAGAGCGTGGGGCGCGACCAGGGCGAGCCCGGCGAGCGCGAGTATCAGAGACCGCCTCATGGTAGTTCCTCCTGCCTGCGGCGCAGTGCCAGTGTCCGCTGCCGCTCGACGCCGAATTCCTCGATGATCACGAGCACCTCGGTCTGGCGGATCTCCGCGATCCGCAGCCGACCCACTTCGTCCCCCACACGTACCGTGTACCGCTGTCCGACCGTCGTGTCACGCAGCACGGCCACGCTGCTGCTGGGATAGCGCGGGTTGTAGTTGATCGAGGTGACCCGCAGGTCCTCCAGCAGCGGCCGGACGTCGCCCGACCGCAGCAACGAGATGAACGGGTCACGTCCCGACCCGCCGTAGGAGAACACCTCGCGCTGGAGCTCCACGCGTTCCTGTTGGGGCTCCACAGCCTGCAGCTCCATCGCCGGATCGCCGGCTGCTGGAGCAGCGGGCCCGGCCTCCACCTGGCTCACCGGCGGCGGTGGCGGTTCCTCGGCTCCACAGCCGACCGCGACCGTGCCCACGCACGCCAGGATCCAGACCAACTCCTTATTGTGTCTCACCGCTGCCTCCCGTGGCCGGCGGCTTCACGAACGTCCGCAGCTGGAACTGCGCCTGCAGCAGAGCGCCCGTGGTATCCCCGTAGGCAACCTGGGCTGTCAGGGGAGCGATCCCCAGCGTCAGCTCATAGGGCACCATGATCCGGGGGAGCGAGGCCACGTCGGCCAGGAACTCGCCGATCTCGTCGTAATGGCCCACGACGCTTACCCGGTAGCGGTGCGTATCGAACATCCCCTCGGCATCAACAGACTGCGGGTTGATCTCTTGGATATGGACCCCTCGGAGCGTGGCCCGTGACGCGATGTCGTCGATCAGGCTCGGCACCTCGTTCTCCAGCGGGACGAGGCGGCGCATGAGCCCGAGACTGGCCTCGTAGTCTGCCACGCGCTGCCGCAGGCTTTCGACCGTTCCCGAGGCCAGGTCCCGCCTGGCCGAGTCCACCGTCGCCCGCAGCGAGTCGATCTCGATCTCGAGCTGCGCGATCTCCGCTGCCTGCGGCGCCCGCCAGAGATACCAGAACGCCCCGCCGCCGGCGGCAGCGATGATGATGAGCAGCACGAGGAGCTGTTGCCGATCCTTCTGGGAGAGTGCCATGACTCCTCCCTAGCGCACCGATGCGGAGACCGGAACGGTCCGCATGAAAGACGAATCCGCCTGTCGGAATGTGGCCGTGATGCTGAAGGCCGTCAGCGCCTTGTCATCCTCCACCACCGTCCGATTGGCACCCGGTACGACATTCGCGACCCAAGGCGAATTGGCCAGATTCCGCAGAAACCGCGTGTACGCCCCGATGTCGGAGGTGCGTCCGTCGATCATGAACCGCACAGGCTGTGGTCCGACCGGTTGGCCCTCCGTGGTCACCGCCGGCGCCGCTTGCACCATGTTGAGACCCACGAGCCAAGTGTAGTCGGGCAACGACTTGGTCACCTCTTCCAAAACGTGGGGCCAGATATAGCGGTCCGAATCGATGGCACGGATCTCCCGCAATTCCGTTTCGAGGGAGTCGCGCAGTTGCTCGGCTCGCCGCTTCTGCCCGATCATGTTTGAGAACCGACGGGCCTCCTGCCGTGCCTGCGTCGCTTCGTCGCGCAGGCCGGTGACTTGGGCCTGCATGGTGACGAAGAGGTAGCCCGCCCCAGCTCCTACCACGATCCAGGCCGCGACGGCGCCGAGCAGCAGGGGATCTTTGACCCCTTTGATCAGCTCGCCGATGTTGGGAAGAGAAATGCCGGCGCCGGCCTTCTTCCTCGGCCCCCCGAGCAGGTTGATCTCGATCCTCATAGTCCTGCTCCCCTGACGCTCAGCCCCGCCGCCTGAGCGCGAGGCCGGTCGCGAGCATCAGCAGCGGCCCCATCTCGTCGGCGTTGAGCGTGTCGAACACATGATCCTTCACCCGCATCCGCTGCAGCGGGCTGGCGATCTCCACCGGGAGGCGGAGGCGTTCGCCGAGCACGTCGGACAGCCCCGGAATCCTGGCACCACCGCCGCAGCAGTAGACCCTCTGCAGCGGTCCGGCGTCCCGGGCTGCGGTCTGGAGAAAGGCTCCGGCCCGCTCCAACCCCACGGACATCTCCTCGCCCCGGTTCTTGACGTAGGGCTCCAGGTCGGGCGTGAGCTCGTATCCCTGGAGCAAGTGATCTGCATCGTCGGCCGACATGCCCCGCTCCCGCTGCAGGTCCTCGCGGAACTTCCGGGTCCCGACGCTCAGGTCCCGGGTCAGCAGCGGCACTCCGTCGAGCAGGATGTTCACGTTGGTTACTTCATGCCCGATATTGAGGAGGGCAACGACACCGTTCATCGCCTCCGGGTAGTTCAGCTCGAAGGCGTTGTGCAGGGCGAAGGCATCCACGTCCACGATGGCGGGCTCCAAACCGGCCTGGATGAGAAGCTGGAGCTTGTCCTCCACCAGGTCCCGCTTGGCTGCCACCAGGAGCACATCCATCTGGAGCCCCTCGCCGTCGGGGTCCAGGATCTGGAAGTCGAGCTCCACCGCCTCGATGTCGAACGGCACGTGCTGCTGGGCCTCCCAGCGCACCACCTCGTACGCGTCGCTCTCCTTCATGCGGTCGACCTGGATCTTCTTGATGATCACGTCGCGACCGCCGACCGCCACCACCACCTGCTTCTGCTTGATGCCGGAGGTCCTGAACAGTCCCTGGATCGCGTCGGCGACGATATCGGGGTCCATGACCTCGCCTTCGACGATCGCGTCCGCCAGAACGGGCGCGACCGCCACCCGGCTCAGGACCGGGTCGCCCTTCTTGTGGTCGACCTCGACCAGCTTGAGGAGCCCGCTGCCGATGTCCAGGGCGACCGTCGATTTTGCGCCACCGAGCCCGAGAATCGCCATATCTGCCGACCGTTAAACGAGATAAGTGACTTTGCGGACGACTACAGTACGACCCACCCTTATTTTTGTCAAGCTCCAAGCTACTTTAAGCCACCCTGATCAAAGCCCAGTCCTGCTTTCACTTACGGAATTTGGTGCAGCCGTAACCAGCTCCGACCCGGCACCGCTTCCGGGGTCCCCTGAGCGACCACTGCCCGCCGCACCGCACAGCTGGAGTAGCCCACCGTGAGGCTCTCCACCGGGGTTGATTGCGCGACCACTACGGTAGCGGCCACCACCCCTCCCCTGAAGTGACCTCCCTCACCGGTTGTGTCAAATTGACCCAGGACCACGACCGGCCCGAAAAACCGGAATCCGCCGGACACGGTCAAGTCCCCATCCACCACCAGGATGCCTTGCCCCCTCCCCCCGTGGAGCCGGAGATCGCCGTGTGCGAAGATCAGGGGTAGGTACTCCCCGCAGGGGCCCTGGGGGCGGTCCGGATCGCCCCAGTTGGAAGGGGCAGTGTAGCGACACTTCCCCCCCACCTGGCTCGGGCCGACGACCCACAGGCCCGGCCCGATGACCTTGTCGGCCTGCGCGCGCAGGGCGGCGATTTCCACCCCGACGAGCCGGACGAAAGACTCCGCCGCGGAGTCGACCAGGACGGGTGGGGCGCCGGTGACGCAGCGTCCGCCAGGGCACCCGTCGACCTCAAGCGCGGCGTCCTTGCCGAGCCTGAGGCCGGGCAGCGTCTTCCCCGGGGGCGGGCAGACCCACCCTGCAGGCGGCTCGTCGCGACCCGCAAGCCGGGCACCCCCCGCGACACTCACAGATCCGGAGGCGCTCAGGGCCGCTCTTATGGATAGGTCCAGAGGCCGCAGCCGTACGATGAGCCCGATGCGTTGGCGCGCACGGTCGTCGGGGTCGCGCCCATCCGATTCGATGAGGAACAGCAGCTCCGAAAGGCGCCGCACGCTCCCCTCGAAGGAGCCGAGCGCGCCCCCGGCGTGCCCCGCGAAGCTCAACGCACCACCCGGGGGGAGCGCGCCGTACTGGCTCGACTTCCAGGCCCCCACCTGGGCCCAGGCACCCTCCTCGGCCGCTGCGAGCGCGCGGGCCGGAGCGGCCGCGGTGTCGGCAACCCTCAGTTCGTGGAGCCCCACCAGCCAGCCGGCGGACACCAGGGCGCCGACCAGGACAAGGGCCACCAGCACGAGGAGCAGTACCCCGCCGGCCTCCCGCTTCACGGCCGGCGGCCGTTGCGCAACCCAATCTCGATTCGAACCGAATCCTCGAGGTCCGGCAGGGCGCCCCAGGCAACACGCGCCGGCCGCGCCGCCGCCACGGCCACGATGCGCCGCACCTCACGCGGCTCTCCGGTCGCGGCCCCGGAAGCCGCGTGATACGAGAAGCGCAGGCCCCCCGGGCTGAGAGGACCCAGAACCGGCTGGATGCCGCCCCACCCCCCTGCCTTCCCGGAGAGGCGGACTCCGAGCCACCAGACCCCACCGCGGTCACGGTAGGCGGTGATCTGTACGACCTCGTAACTCAGCACAGGGGCGCCGGCACGTACGTCGACCAACCCCCCGGGGGGTGTGACTGCGGCGACCTCGAGGACTTCGCCCGTCCCGCCATCGACGCAGGAACCTGCCGGCCGGCGGCCGCGGAGATCGGCCCGCAGCCAGTAGTCATCCTCAGGGTCCGTGGGATCGGCTTCCGCGTAGACGAACACCGAGTCGCGTCGCATGTCCGGTGGGCGATGCCCGTAGCGGGGCTCGGCCGCGACCGTGAGAGCGCCCGAGCGGAGGTCTGCGATGCGCGGGGCACCGCACAAAAAGGAAAGGGAGCGCACCGCCTTGAACGCGACCTCCGTGCGCCCCATGCCAACGATGTCGCTGCCGAGGGAATCCGCGGGGTCGAGGCCGGCGAGGTCGAGCGGAAGCATCGCGGCCAGGGCCCGCAGCGTCACCGACACCGACGCAGTCGCCGCCTGGCGCCGGTACGCCCGGCCGCTAGCGACCACCACGCCGATCACCGACGTGGCGACGACGCCGGCAAGGACGAGGGCCACCAGCAGCTCGACGAGCGTCACCCCGTTCGGCCGTGCCCGCTCGTCAGCAGGGGACGATCGCCGAAACCGTGTCGACACGGGCGGGCCGCCCTCCGGGTGTCTCGACGACGGCCAGCGCGCGGCGCGCCGTGCCCCCGGCGGCGGGCGACACCGTCCAGTGCACCCGATAGGGGCCGTGAGACGCCTCGCCGTCTCCCACGCTCGGGCAGGCGCCGCTCCTGAGCCGCTCCACGACGCTCTGCGCCAGGGCGATCGCCTGCGTATGCCGACGAGCATCGCCGATCATCCTGGTCGCGACGGCGGCGGCGCCGGTGAGCCCGAGGACCCCCACCGCCAACAGCAGCATCGCGATCAGCACTTCGAGTACGGTGAACCCGCCCGGATCTGTGGTAGGGGCCATGTCGGGGGCAAGCTACGACCCCTGTGGACCGGAGTCGGGCTCATCTTGACGTCGGGGAGGCCGGAATATTGCGGGCCGGCACGTCACCAGATCGACGGCCGACGAAAAGGGCGACGTAGTACCTCGCCGCCCCGCGTTAGCTCACTCGGTTGGCTGTTGCCGGCCTAATTGCAGGCCACCTCACCCTCGTCGGTCGCGGGGGGTATGGGCGCGGCACCTGAGCCGTAGAAGATCGCACAGACCTTGGTGGGAGCGAGGCTGTGTTGCGCGGTAGCCTGCCAACCCGCCGCACTCACGCCGGTGATCGTCACGGTGACACCGGACGACGCCTGAAACCGCGGCGGCACCATGTCCGCCTGCGTGCCGTACGTGAAGAAGTCGTGAAGGTACCCCTCCTGCGACGTCGCGAGGTTGCGCAGATCCGACCTCATCGACGCCATGTACGCCTTCTCCTTCGTGTTCGCAAACTTGGGGATCGCAATGGCAGCCAGAATCCCGATGATCACCACGACGATCAGGAGCTCGATGATGGTGAACCCTCGCGCGTCGCTATGCATGGGGCGCGTCCTCACCATGAGAGGTATCCATCACAGGCATGCGGCGGCGAAGGGCCAGCCCTCCGCCGCCTCACCTTTACCCGCTGACGCAGCCTCGCCTAGTTACAGGCCGGCTCGCCCTCGGCAGCCGTTCCCTTGACGCTGTTCGTCCCCGAGCCCACGGCGATGGCGCACGTCTTGGTCGGCGCACCCGTGTGCGTCGCGGTCGCGTCCCAACCGTCACCGGCGACGGCCCCGACAGCGATGGTCACGCCAGCCGACTGGTTGTACGTGAACCCACCGGCGCCGGCAGCGGCGTAGGTCGTCCAGTCGGCGAAGTAGCTCTCCTGCGCGTTCACCAGGTTACGCAGGTCGGCCTTCATCGACGCGAGATACGCCTTCTCCTTCGTGTTCGCGAACTTCGGGATAGCGATGGCAGCCAGAATGCCGATGATCACCACCACGATCAGAAGCTCGATCAGGGTGAAGCCCTTGCGATTCATCAATACACCTCCGCGGATGGTATTCGAGTGACAGCCCGGTGCCCACGTGGCATACCTGGGCGATTTGATCTGTCCAGATACTCAAGCAATCCCCGTGCCAGACCTCTCCCAAGTGCCTAACATGCTTCGTGACAAGCACTTATGGGGGCTCGGCCAGGGTCCCGGAAGGCTCCAGGAGCCCGGAAGACCCTCAATTTGCAAGGTGCGGGGCCGAACGCAAGGCTGCGGCGTGCCGCCCTCAATCGGGGCCGCAGGCCACTTCGGCCCGGCGGAGCGCCCCTTCCAGGTGCTGTTCCCACTCGGTGGCCTCCGTATCCCCCACGGCCCTCACCGTTTGTAGCTCCGGGCAGACCTGGTCCACCTGCGTGTCCCACTCAAGTGAGGCGACCGCCGAATTGAGCGCCGCGACGGCGGCGGCGCGGCGGCCGTTGAGCCACTCCAGCCGTGCCCGCGCGAGTCCCTGCTGCCACTCGGGCGACGCCAGCCAGTGGTGAAGCTCGACGTACAGCGCCGCCAGCGTCACGTCGCGCGGCCGGTGATCGATTGCCGCACGCGCCGCAGTCAGCGCCGAGTCTGTCCACCCCACCGCGAGGTACGCATTCACCAGCGCACTGGTCGCGGCGGGCTCGCCCGGCTCGAGCGCGACGGCGCGGCGCGCCTCGCGCAGCGCGACGCGTCGCCGACCCATCGCCAGCGCGAGGGCAGCACTCTCGGTCGCGACGGACGCGTCTCGGTCGAACAGCTCACCCGCCACCAGGTAGTCGGTCAACGCCCCGAGGGAGTCGCCGCGCATCGCTCGCTGGCGGGCCAGCTGCCGGCGCGTGCGGTAGTTCTCGGGGTGCGCAACGACGCTTTCGATGAGTACCGTGGGGCCATCCATCCAGAACGGCGTGCGCGTGACGGTGCGGACGCTGTAGACCGCCAGGAGGGCGCCCAACCCCACCAGGGCGATCCTGCGCCACCGCCCGCCCCACGCGCTGGCCAGGAGCCAGGCGGCGGCCAGCGCGGGCGCGAGCGCCGGGAGGTACAAGGCGCGTTCGCCCAGCACCGTACCCGAGGCGAACAACAGGTTCGACGTGGGCGCGTACGACACCGCCGCCATCAGAATCCCGAACGCCACCGCAGGGGCGCGTCGCCGACTCAACAGGCCCAGCGCCACCACCGCGCCTGCGACCAGCGCCCCCAGCGCCGCCACCACCGTAAGCTCGGTTCGCTGCGGAATGACCTGCGGGTTGTAGTCATAGGCGAGGCGGAGCGGCCAGGCCAGCAGCCGCAGCACCTCGAGGTAGACCGGCAACATGGTTGCGAGCCGCTGGCCGAACGACAGGTGGCGCAGGGTGGGGGCGATGACCCCCTCGACGTAGGGGCCGGCGATCGTCTGCCAGAGCACCAGCCACGCAACCGTGCACCCGAGGATCACCGCCAGCAGACCACCCCCCCACCGCCGCGCCGCGGAGCGTGCGAGCCACGCATCGAGCGCCAGCACCGCCACGGCGACGACGGCGTGTTCCTTCGAGAAGAGGGCGAGCAGCACGGCCGCGACCGTTGCCGCCCCCCACCCGACGCGGGCGGCGCGCGAATCGGCGCCTCGGTAGCTCCGAAAGGCCAGCACCGCGAGGAGCAGGCCGAGCGCCGCCAGGAGCTCCGCACGACCCACCACATTGGCCACGGCCTCCACATGCACGGGGTGCACGGCGAAGACGAGCCCGGCCGCGAGTGCCGCGGGCACCGGCAGCCACGCCGTCGCGACGAGCACCACGAGACCCGTCGCGAGGGCATGCAGCACCACATTGTGCAGGTGGAACCACCACGGCGCACCATCAGCCAGGGTCCAGTCGACGGCGTACGACAGGATCACCGCCGCCCGGTACAGCCCGGCGGGGTGGCCCTGCTCGACCGGCCAATAGGGAGAGAATCGCGCCGCCCACGCTGCGGGCACGGAGTGCGCCGCCGGATTCTGGAGGACGATTCCGACGTCGTCCAGCGCCCAGCGGTTGCGCGGGGCGTTCGCGTACACCGCGAGGGCCACGAGACCCGCGACGAGTGCGGCACGTGCCCGGGGTCCCAGGCCTCGCAGCACTCGGGTCACGGGAGTTGCCGATCGTCGCCAAGCTCCTCGGCCAGGCCGAGGCGACGCAGCTGCGGTCGGGCATCGGGCTCCCCGGCCGGCGGGGCAAAGCGCCACACCTCCCAACCAGGGTACTCGGCAAAGAGTTGCCGATTCCGCGCGTACCGATCGCGGGCGAACACGATGCCCGTGCGGAGCCCCACCGGGTTGCGCCAGGCCAGGCTCCCGTAGAGCGTGAACCCACCCCGGTCGTGCTCAAGCTGCACCGCGCACCTCGGATCGAGTGCGCGGCCCGGCCAGAGCCGCAGGGTGGGATCGCGCGACCCGGCCACAAGTGGTGCCGCCGCGGCCGCGGCGGCGTAGCGCCGCTCCAGGCTGTCGATCACACCTGCGGGCGCCAGCGCCTCAGCCCGGGCCTGCCGGGCAAAGAGGTGGAGGTCGCACGCGTCGAGCCTGCGGTAGACGCGCTCGACCACGCCGGGCGGAGCCCCGAGCGCCCAGAGGTCCGTGATGATCCGGGCCCCCCAGCTCTCCGGCACCAGCACCAGCGCCTGCCGCACCCCTCGCTCGGCCAGACTGCGCTCGGGGTGGTACTTGAGCGACGGCAACCCCGTCCGGTAGACCTCGAATCGCCGCGGCAGCATGTCGACCCAGCTCCAGAGCAGCACCCCCGCGCACAGCGCGGCGAGCGCCACGTCCCAGCGCAGGTGGGCGTCCGCCCGGCTGCGGGCCGCGAGCCAGGCCCAACGGAGCGCCCGGGCCGTGCCGATGACCAGGAACGGGGCCGCGATGAAGTAGAACCGCGGACCGGGATAGAAGCCCGAGTGCCAGTAGAAGAAGTAGAGGGCGGGCCCCGCGGCGACCCCGAGCCCGAGGGCGAGATCGGCGGGCTCCCGTCGGCGCGCGAACAGCGCCCACACGCCGAGCGGCAGCAGGGCGGGGATCGGCCACTCGAACAGGTAGATATGCAGCCGGCGGATCGCCGCCACCATGTTGCTCAGGCCCACCAGCGGCGTGTACTCGTAGCCCCATGCGTCGGCGTGGAAGCCCAGCTGGTGCCCCTCCCCCCACAGCGCCGTGTACCCGAAGTCGAGCGGCCCACCGAAGAGGCGCCAGTTGTAGTAGCCCAGGGCCAATGCCATGGGGACGCCGCCGAGCACCAGCAGTCCGAGGTCCCGTGGCCTGCGGGCCAGGCCCAGCTGTACCAGTAGCGGAAGCGCACCGGCGACGGCGTCGAGCGGCCGCGTCGCGGCCGCAGCCCCGAGCAACGCTCCGGCCGCGACGAAGCGGACGACGCGTCTCCCGCCCGGCGCCCAGACACAGGCCCACGCCCCGAGCACCAGGGCGGCCGCAAGCGCGTGGTTCATGTACGTGGCCGACATGAAGAGCACCCACGCCGAGACCGCCCACAGACCTGCCGCCACGCGGGCCGTGCCCGAGCCGAACATGCCGCGGGTCACCAGGTAGACGAGCACCACGCTGGCGCCGCCCACCACGGGATTCACCAGCCACTCCGCGCGAACCAGCATGCCGGCTGCCAGCGCCACGGCATGTACCGGCGGGAACTGCGAGACCCATCCGGCCTGGGTGATCCAGGTGTGCGTGAACAGGAAGAACTCAGGCAGCTGCGGAGGCGGCGCCGCGAGGCGCCCCGAGGCGAAGACCCGTGCCTGAAAGAGCTGCGCGACCTCGTCCACGAGATGCGGATTCGAGGCCAAGGCCACCCGCATCGTGTAGGCTGCCGCGAGTGTGAGCAGCACTGCCATCCCGCCGACGAACGCCGCGTCGCCCCACGCCGGCCAGGCGCGTGCGCGCGGCTGTGCCGTCCGGGCCAGCCAGCCCACCGCCAGACCCACCACCAGCACCACGAGGGCGCCGATCAGCCACGCCCGCAGGTGCACACTCCAGTCGGGACCGGGATCCGGTGCGTCCACCCACCGCGGGATGCTGAGCAGGGGCAGGACGAGGATCGCGACCCCGAGCCCTCGCCACAGCACCTGCGTGAGCGTTCGCGTCACCGCGTCTTCGGTCGTGACGGCAGGAAGTTGAAGCGCAGGATGTGCCAGATGGCGGCGACGCCGTCCCGCCAGTCGATCTTCTTGCCCTCGGCGTACGTACGCCCGCTGTAGCTGATCGGCACCTCCCAGATGCGAGCGCCCGCCTGCGACAGTCGGGCGGTGAGCTCCGGCTCGATCCCGAAGCGCTTGGAGACGAGCGGCAGCGCCTTCATGAGATCGGCGCGGACCATCTTGTAGCAGGTCTCCATATCGGTGAGGTTCAGGTCCGTGAGCATGTTGGAGAGGAGCGTGAGGAAGCGATTTCCCACGGAGTGCCAGAAGTACAGCACCCGCCGCGGCCCAGACTGGAACCGGGAACCGAACACCGCATCGGCCCGGTCGAGCCTGATCGGCTCGAGGAGCGTCGGGTACTCCATCGGATCGTACTCGAGGTCGGCATCCTGGATCACGATCACGTGTCCCGTGGCCGCCGCGATCCCCGCGCGCACCGCGGCCCCCTTGCCCCTGTTCTTGGGCTGATGGATGACGCGGTCGACAAGCCCCTCCTGCTCGAGCCGGTCGAGGACCTCCCCCGTGCGGTCGGACGATCCGTCGTTCACCACGACGATCTCGACCCTCAGCGGGACCTCCCGGATCCGCCGCAGGCTCTGCTCGATCGTGTGCTCCTCATTGAACGCGGGCACGACCGCGGTCACCACGAGGTCGTTCCAGTCATCCGGGAGGGGTACGGCGCGGTAGTGCTCTCTCCGTCGTCGAAGGCTCATCGCGCGGGTCCGTTCGAGAAGGCATGCAGATAGGCGTCGAGGAGCTGCAGGCGGAGGTACCGCTCCCGATCCGCGACGTCTGACGTCAATTCATCATACAGGTGCCGGGCGCCAGCCACGTCTCCGGTCCGCAATTTCGCGATCACGCCCCCCTCCGCGAGATCCTCCCGAGAGATCCAGCCGCCATCCTGCGCCCCTGCCTGGAACAGGGCGTCGGCGGCGGCGGCGGCCACCCCGAAGTTCCACCCGGCAAGCCCGAAGTAGAAGTCCACCACCCAACGCGCCTCGGCGGGCGCGTCGTGCCGATCGAGGTACCGCAGCGCCGGCTGCAGCAGCGACTCGTCGATGTAGCCGTACGTGCCGCCGTGCCGATCCCGCTCCACCGCCAATAGCTCCCCGAGCCAGCGCCTCCAATCCGTAGGCGGATCGTCTGCACCCAGGATGGCGTCCCACCGCAGCTGGCGGAACCGGGCGTCTTCGAGGCCGGCGAGCGTGACCGCGGTGTCCACCCCGTCACCCGCCCGGGCATCGCGAAGGGCACCCGCCAGGACCAGCGCCTGCACCCGAGGAACGTCGGTCAACGGCATCGCGCCGGCGGCGATCGGCTGCACACGACGCAGCGAGATGGCCGCGGCGATATCGATTCGCCGCGTCGCGAGATCGCCGACCCCTCGAGCGTATTGGTTTTGGTACCGCGCGCGCTCCGCACCGAGGTCGAGCACCGGATAGAAGTCGGAGTTCGGCTGTTGCCAGCCGTCGAGCAGCGCCGCCAACACCGTCCTGTGCGTCAGCCGCGTGGCCTCCATCATCTCCGCGGTCGGCGCCACGGCGTGGCAGAAGTCCTCCTGAATCGCTGGCCACTCGAGAATCGACCAATCGGGAGCCGGCAGGCTCTCCGAGGCGGCGGCCACGATCAGCATGTCTCCCCGCGCCGTCAGAAAGACCTCATAGGAGGGAAACGTCCGGTGCACCGCGGCGATGACGCTCATCACGAGGCCGTCGTTCAGCTCGTAGAGATGGATCCACTGGCCGAACACGCCGCCCTCCGCCAGCGACTGCGCGATCCGGCGATAGAACTCGCCGGTGAAGAGGCTCGCCACGCCACTCACCCACGGATTGGAGGGCTCGGAGAGAATGATGTCGTACTTCTCCTCCGTCGCCGACAGGAATGCCCGTGCATCTTCGATCACGATGTGCGACCGCGGGTCGTCGAAGACCCTCGCGTTCGTGGGATACAGGGCGCGAGAGGCGGCGAGCATCTCCGGCTCGATCTCGATAGTCGTCACTCGCTGGAGTTCGGTGTTCGCCAGCATGATCTGTGACGACATCCCGGTTCCGTGCCCTACCACCGCTGCGATCCGCGCGCGCGGCGCGTGCGCCAGGGTAATGAGCGGGGCGAGCGTCTGGGTGGAGATGTCGGTGTACAGCGGCTC
>Ga0209536_100008314_pt1 | contig 15583 bp, 10 predicted proteins | sample DeeMarSeWOR28_12_FD_187461 | JGI IMG/M metagenome (GOLD analysis project Ga0209536, IMG submission 187461) | Marine sediment microbial communities from White Oak River estuary, North Carolina - WOR-2-8_12 (SPAdes) (version 2) | ecosystem: Environmental > Aquatic > Marine > Intertidal zone >...
AAGCGTGGACGGCTTCGTACGGCACATCAAGTACAGACGTCCCGGCCTGAACATGGAGCTGAAGTGGCACTGCTACGAAGAGAAATACCTCTTGCGGCGAATCAACGGTGAGGATGATCCATGGGTGAAGTATTTGTATTCGCCGGAGTTTGTCGTCGGCAACAGCGGCGAGCTCCGCACGCACGATACCGTGCTGACGACAGTGTCCGACGAAACGCTCTGGCTGCTCTCGTGCACGCCGTCGCGGACCTACGTCGCATACCAGCCGCACCCACACCGCCAGCTCCCTCTAGTCATGGATTCGCCGATCGGCCGCATTGAATGCGAACGTTTTCCCTTCGGCAAACTCGTGGCGCGAGGGACCTCAGACAACCGCCTGATCCTCGAGATTGATGCCAGCTATCGGCCGTTTTGGAGCAGCAGCCGCTGGCGTGCCGAGGTTTGGCAGCAGATGGGAACACTCCCCAGCGACATCCTGATCCGAACGAACGCTGAAAATGTCACCGCGAAAATCAACGGACAGACCATGCCTGTCACCTCTGAGAGGCGGCAAGGCCGTGAGGTCTGGATACTCGATCCTTACAGCCGGATTCCGAGGGTACGTGATCGTTTCTTGGAATGAATGCCCGGTAGCGCTGAAAGGCAAATCCGGGTGATACGCGCTGTTCGACTATCGAAGGATAAATACCAGCCCCGCCCACTACCTGCCTTGTTACCCTTTCTGCTGACTTGCAGGTAATCCAAGAACAAGAACGATTCCCCACGCTCCGCTTCATGGCACCCGAAGTCTGTCGGTCCGGCTGATCGGCGGCATTGCAAGGCATCCCCTAAAATTTGGGGTAACATTATTGACATTGAGATGGAAGTTTTGTACCATGGGATGTACCTCAAGGAGGAGTACCTACTGAGGTGTGTGTGAAATCTTGGTTCATACAAGGCAAGGAGATTGTCGAAGATTCTGAAAAACAGTCTATCGTCAACCGGTACGGACAAGATCTGCTCTTAACATGTCCAATGTCAACCCTGTTGAAGGAGAATTGAAATGTGCAGAAGATTGACTTGTTTAGTGTTCTTTGTTGCGGCGCTTGGACTGGCCCGCAGTGCTTCGGCCCTGGTAATTGACAGTACGGTTACCTGGACTCAAAGAACCGAGATCAATGATCTGGAAGGTGGATTCCTTGAGATCGTCGAGGGCGGCCACCTGATTGCCGACGCCCGAGTGGATTTGAATGGAAGTGATGTTCCGGGTGAGGGCAGAGTCATCTTGAACGGCGGCATATTTGAGTCCAAAGTCGATTTCAAACACCCTGACAACAATACCGGAATGCCTTGTGTCGTAGAAATCAACGCGGGAACGTTCACCGCCAATCAGATCCAGAGCTTCGGCTTTGAGCGGCTGGCCACTTTTGAAATCGGCGGTGGCACGTTGATTGTCCAGTCCAACTACGATCCTGCAGGGGGAAATTGGCAATGGAATCCTGCTGAATGGATATCCCAGGGCTTCCTGTTTGCCAAGGAAGGATATGAGCTGGTGGTTGAAGATCTTGGCGGAGGCGCCTGTAGAATCACGGCATCCGGCGGCCCGACACCAGCTACTGCCAGTGTGCCAGACCCGGAGGATGGGGCGACAGATGTGCCGCGGGACGTAGTCCTTAGCTGGAAGCCTGGAGAATTCGCGCCGGCGATCAACGGCCATCAAGTCTACCTCAGTGAGAACTTCGACGACGTTAACGACGGCGTTGGCGGGATCACCGTCAGTGACAACAGTTACAGTCCCCAGCAACGCCTTGAACTGGGCACGACGTACTACTGGAGGGTGGATGAGGTGAACGGTGCGCCCGATTTTACCGTGTATCCGGGTGACGTCTGGAGTTTTGAAACTGAGCCGGTTGCCCTGACGGTCGCCAACGTGACCGCCACAGCCTCCAGCACAGCCCCTAACCAGGGGGCCCCGAGCGCGGTCGTGGACGGTTCCGGATTGACCGATGGTCTGCACTCGACGGATACTCAAACCATGTGGTCCAGCGCCTTTGGTGGACCACAGCCGACCTGGATACAGTTTGAGTTGGACAGGGTCTACCCCCTTCACGAGATGTGGGTCTGGAACTCAAACACCGAGCTCGAGTCATCCATCGGCTATGGGTTCCAGGATGTCACCATCGAGTATTCTCTCGACGGCGTCGAGTACGCGACGTTGGGAGCTACTCACGAGTTTGCCCAGGCGCCCGGTGCCGATGGCTATGCCCACAATACTTCAATCGATTTTGGCGGCGTGCAGGCAAGGTATGTCAAGGTCACGGTCAACGCTAACTGGGCGCCCTTCCCCTTCCCTCAGTTTGGCCTCAGCGAGGTTCGCTTGCTCCACATACCAGTGCGTGCGAGAAAACCGCAGCCGGACCCTGGGGCAACCGGCGTTTCCGTCGATGTGACCCTCGGCTGGAGAGCGGGAAGACAGGCCGCCGAGCACGACGTGTACGTAGGCGCAGACGAGCAGGCGGTAATAGACGGTACAGCGCCGATCACCACTGTGACCGAAGCCAGCCTCAGTCCGTCATTGCTGGAACTGGGCAGCACTTACTACTGGCGTGTTGATGAGGTCAATGGTGTCGAAACTCCCGCGATCTGGCAGGGCGACGTCTGGGACTTCTCGACGCAGGAGTCGATTGTCGTAGATGGTTTCGAGTCCTACAATGACATTGCCGCCGGCGAAGATGGCAGCAATCTGGTCTATGAGACGTGGATAGACGGATTCGATAATCCTTCCGCCAACGGCTCTACGATGGGTTATACCGTGCCGTTCGAGCCTACCATGGAAACCGCCACCGTGCACGGCGGGATTCAATCGGCGCCGATGATGTTCGACAACACGGCGGCGCCTCTCTCGGAGGTCACGAGAAACTTACCCGCACAGAACTGGACCGAGCACGGTATTCAAGTATTATCTCTGTGGTTCTTCGGCGATCCAGCCAATACACCCGGCCAATTATACGCCAAAATCAACGGCGTCAGGGTCAACTACGATGGAGCGGTCGACAATTTGGGCCTTTCATCGTGGCAAGTGTGGAACATCGATCTGGCATCGGTGACAACGAATCTGCAGAGCGTAACCAGTCTTGCAGTCGGTGTTGACGGTGTTGGCGCCAAGGGCGTGCTGTTGCTTGATGATATCGGTCTGTATCGCGTGGCTCCTGAGCCTGCCAATTAGCCCTTTGATTCGGGTAAGGGCCAGTGGATCGAGTCGGTCCGACACGTCTCGAGGTATTTTTCAATCTTCGCGACGACCTCGGGATACCGGGCGGCAACATCTGTTGTTTCACCTATGTCCCTGCTCAGGTCGTAGAGTTCAAGAGTCTTGCCCAGCCCGGGGCGAACGGCCTTCCAGTCGCCGTGGCGCACCGCCTGGCGAAACTCCTTCTTTCCGTGTTCCTCCCAATAGAGAAACCGGTTCTTCAATTTCCTCGCCAGCCCTCTCTGAGGTTTCGCCGCATAGAAGGCCTCCACGACACTCATGCCGTCAACGTTCACAGGCGGTCGGACACCGGCGAGCTCAGCTGCCGTCGGTAGCAAGTCCGCAAAATACCAGACTGTTTCGCTCGTCTCGCCCGCCGGAACCTTGCCGGGCCAGCGCACCACCATAGGCGTGCGGATGCCACCTTCGTAAACACTCCCCTTCTTCTCACGAAGGGGGCCACAACTGTCGAAAAGACCTCGCCAGCCGCGGGCCGAGCCGTTGTCGGAGCAGAAGAAGACGATTGTCTTTTTTCCTATACCCAGTTCGTCCACCAGATCCAGAATCCGCCCGAGGTCCCGGTCCATCCGCGTGATCATGGCGGCAAAGATCTTCGCATCCTCGGGCCAATCTTTGTCGGCGTAGGACTCGAGGTCCGGGACTTCGAGCTTGGCGTGGGGGATGCAGTAGGGAACGTAGAGAAAGAAGGGACGGTCTTGGTTCTTGCGGATGAATTCGAGGGCGAACTCGGTGAACAAATCGTGCGAGTAGATGCGACGCTTCTTACCTGCGTTCTCGCCAATGGGTTGCCTCTCTTTGTTCCGCCAGAGAAAGTCGGTGAAGTAGTCCGGCGCGTGGTCCTGGTTGAGGTAACCGAGCCATTCGTCGAATCCATGGTCATTGGGAAGACCGGTGGAGCCGGGCTCGCCTAGGCCCCACTTGCCTGTGATGCCCGTTCGGTAGCCGGCGTTCTGGAGCAGCTTGGCGACCGTGAAATCCTCCGGCCGCAGGGGGATGCGCCCATTCTGCCCTTCATGAGGTGGCGTGTTGATGCCCTTGTTGCCGCGGACGCGTGTGTGGCCCGTGTGCTGGCCGGTCATGAGCACACTTCGGCTCGGCGCGCAGACCACTGCGCCTGTGTAACACTGCGTGAACTTTAGCCCCTCCCTTGCCATTCGGTCCACATATGGGGTCTTGATAAGCTTCTGTCCATAGCACCCAAGATCCGCGTATCCCAGATCATCGGCCATGATAAATATAATGTTTGGCTTGTCTGCCCCGAATGCAGAGGCTTGCTCCCGAAGACTGCCCGCCACAACTGCCGCCACACCGGCTCCCGTCAACTTCAGAAGATCTCTGCGTCTGATGCCCGAGAACATTCTACTTCTTTTCCTCTGGTTTCTGTCTCTGTCTACCTCGGCGGTCTTCCCGTATCTCGATTAGACATTCCAATATATGCTATCAAGATTCCTTCAGCTTGTCACGGTCTACCTGGGAAATCCCGGTTTGGGATAGAAACCCCAAGTTGGATCTCCATTGAAATCAGGGTTTCACAAGCTTACAATACGATGAATGGATGATTGGTTGCCAAGACAGTTATTGATTCATGCCCCCAACGCCCTGATGGATAGTGATCATCCGAATAGACAGGATTTAGCCGTTATAGGAAGGTTGTCTTTTGAGACATCTTGACATGACTCCTAACAATCAATCCGGTTGCAGTCTGCCGATCCGGTTTCGGCAAGCCTTTACGCTAGTCGAGTTGCTGGTGGTGATTTCGCTCATCGCACTTATAGCGGGCCTGCTCTTGCCGGCTCTGTCCAAAGCCAGACGACAAGCCAAGTCCACGGTCTGCAAAAACAATCTGCGGCAAATGGGATTGGCCACCATGCTGTACGCCCAAGACAATGGTGGCCGCCTCCCGTATGCTTGGGGGGTGAGTCACAATGCCAATACCAACAACTTTCAAACCCTGCTCATCCCTTATGTATTAAAAGACCGATTCAACGCCGACCAAAACACCGAGAACAGTGATTTCGCCAAGAACGTGTTTCGTTGCCCTACGCGTCTGAAAGAGAACCATTTCCGGAGCCACGTCAACTATCCCGGAACCGGAAATCCGTGGAAAATAAGTTATGGCATGAACCAATACACCTCTCTGAACTTTCCCGTGTCAGGCGGAGGCTTTCCCTCAGCAAAGACCGCTAAACTCAGTACCGTGGGGAGACCCGGCACGACCCTCTTGATCGCCGATCTTTCCTACGAACTGAATCATCCGGCGATTACATATTTGGAGCCGCGCGAAGTTGGAGAAGAATTGTATTATGACGTGGGCTGGCGCCATGGCATGTCCCATCCGGAAGGGCACGCCAACATCTTGCTGATGGACATGCACGTCGAGGCGCGGAGACGAATGGAGATCACTGATCTGATCATGGAATTTAAATGATAGGATTTTTGCGAGTCACTCCTCAATAAGGTTGGCTCCATGCCCCCCCCCGGCAATGCTGGGATTACGGCCGGCATTGTTTGCCGACATATCCATGGCCTTGGCGCAGTCGAGGGTTTTGCAGGGATTCGGAGATCAGGCACCATTGTAGGGTAGTATTCTTGGTGCCGTGGTAGGTGTTTACCCCCTCATCCAAGGTCCAGCTTACGGAGCAATGGTCAACGATGACATTTTCGGCATCCCTCACATCAATGCCGTCCAACAGAGATCACAGGCGAAACATGTTTTTGCATGATGTCCATCCTCTTGCAGACTCTTCAGGCAGAAGTCAGATCGAGTTCTCACACGGTGCCTAGTGCAAACGGTTTTCTGTAGAACCCTCGCTCCAGTTCCTTAGCTTTTTCGATTGTGGGCCCGGCTTTCTTTCCATCGCAGTGAGTGATCGCATCGCTTTGGCGGTCGATTGTCAGCCAGGGCCCCAGTTTCATCGCAGTCTTGCTTAAATCGACTTCGTTCGCGGCCAGGTGTTTTTCGATACGTTCGAAAGTCTCGCTCGCCAGTTTCAGATCCCCGATCTTTTCAAGGATCTCTTTTCTGCCTGCATCGGTGCCAAGACGGAAGGACAGGTTGCCAAGATGACAGACCGCCGATGAGATATGACCCTGCCTTATGGGCGCATTCAGCACTTCGGACTTGCGCTGACGGACGGCTTCGATGAAGTTGGCGTGATGGCCGCTGCCCCCATCGCCCTTAAACTGTTTTATCTTGTTGCCGTCGTTGTCGAAGATCCAGCCACCGGCGCGAAAACCGGCGAAATAGCCGTGCTCGCACTGGAAAATGACTCCCTCGCGCACTCCTTTAAGCTGGTCCATCGAGCGCTGGCCCTTGCTTGTGGGGAGATTCCGGTTCTCGATGATGATTGGAGCCGGTTCGTAATCGAGAACGGTCAATTGCGTGTTAGGGGTTTGCCCTGCATCGTCGACAGCGAAACGCTCGCCTACACAGAACGATCGCGCGGGAAGATGATCGTATCCGGCGAGCATCCGGCAGACGTCGAAGGCGTGTATGCCGCTGTTGGCAAGATCACCGTCACCGGTGGACCAGACCCAGTGCCAGTCGTAGTGCAGCCGATCGCGTGTCAGCGGCTCGACCGGAGCCGGGCCGCAGTAGAGATCGTAGTCGAGCCAGTCGGGCGTCCAGGGAGCTTTCTTACCGATGCTGCCGCGCCTCTCGTACCACAATACGTGTCCCCAGAGCATTCTTCCAATCTTACCCTGCTTGATGTAATCGGCAGCGGCCCTCAACCCTTGGTCGGAGCGGTACTGGGTTCCGGCCTGGACGATGCGATTGTATTTCTTGGCGACCGCGACCATCACCGATCCTTCACGGAGGCTGTGCGAGATGGGCTTTTCAACGTAAACGTCCTTGCCTGCCTGGCATGACCATACGGCGGCGGGGCCGTGCCAGTGGTTGCAGGTCGCGATCACGACCGCGTCAACGTCCTTGCGGTCGATGACCCTTCTTAGATCTGTCGTGGCAAAGACGGCCTTCTTATCATCGAACGGATCAAGCTTCTCGGCGAGCCGCTTGGGATCGACGTCGCAAAGGCCGACAACTCGGCACCCGCGCATCGAGCGAAAGACCTTCACGTGTTGTCCGCCTTTGTTGCCGAGACCTATGACGGCAACGCGAATGTCGTCGTTTGCCCCGAGCACGCGGGACGTCGTTAATGAAGCCCCGGCAAGGGCGGTTGACTTTAGGAACGTGCGCCTTGATAGCGATGTCATTTCTTTCCTCCATAAGATGCCTGTTAGAACTCTTGGTTCTAGCTTTTGGCGATTTCGAACGCCCGACGATGGGCGAAGACGTTGCGCGTCTCCGATCCGTTCTTTATAAGCACATTGTACTGCAAAATCTGTTGCATACACTAAAGCAAACAATCGCATAAGGCAACGATAATGTTGTCGCCCTAGGTTCAGGCGATTGCCGCAGTTGTGGCGCGAGTTTTTGCCACAGATGATTTGGCCTATTCAGGCTGTCGAGCCGGAAGGCTCGATCCCGAACCTTTAAATGCTGGGAACGGACAGACTGTTCACCCTCGTGTTTCACTGTCTATTCTTCTTGTCCTCGGGCTTCGCCACACCACCGGGCTCCGAGGGCGACACGGCTTCGGCCATTCGTTCGCGCAGAACCCCATCCATGCGAAGACGGAGGCGGTCCCGGGTCTCTGCATAGGCGGGATCCTGAACGAGGTTTTGTCGCTCCACCAGAAACGCGCCCATGCGCAGCGCACCGGCGACAGATGTGTAGTCATAGAGTTCCTCGGCCATGAGCGTGCGTCCGGGCCACTGGACCCAGCGCGTATAGCGATGAGTGTCCGTACGAATGGAGTAACCCATGACCTTGGGCAAACTCGGTTTGAACGGCCGGGAGAACTGGCTGAGCACAATCTCTCGTCCGGGCCGGCGCGGGTTCTGCAGGATCGGGACTAAGCTGGTACCGTCCAAACCATCGGGAACAGGCAGACCCGCCAGCTCGGCCAACGTGGGGTAGATGTCCACGTATTCGATCAGGGCCTCGGTGGCGGCGCCCGCCATTGTCACACCGGGCACACGCATGATCAGCGGCACGCGCGTATCGAGTTCGAAGTTGGTGTCTTTGCACCAGTGGCCCGCCTCGCCGAGGGAATACCCATGATCGCCCCAAAGGACCACAATGGTGTTGCCGCCGAGACCCAGCCGCTCCAGGGCGCCGAGCACCTTGCCGACCTGGGCGTCTACGTAACTGACGCAGGCATAGTAGCCGTGACGCAGGTGGCATGCCTGTTCCGGAGAGACCCGTTCATCCTCGGGGATACCGCGGTAGCCGCCGAGTTCGAGGTGATCCGGATAGGCCAACTCAGGCGCACCGAGTGTACGTGCGCCCAGCGCCTGGCCCCGGAACACGGCCGGATCGTACCGATTCCAATACGTCTTCGGCGCATTGAACGGCAGATGGGGCTTGAAAAAGCCGACCGCTAGAAAGAAGGGCCGGGCCTGCTGCCTGAGGTTCTCGAGCGTCTCGACGGCCAGTTTCGCCAACTGGCCGTCGCGATATGCCTCATCCGGCACATCCGCCATCTCCGTGGGCGACTGCTTGCCGCTCCGCAGGTTCTCGGGCAGTACGTAGCTCTTCCAGCCTTCTCCAACAAGGACAGACGGCACGGACCAGGAGGCTGGGTCATCCTCGCGCGTGCGTCCGCTGAAGACCTTGCCCAGTGACTGGGTGTGATATCCGTGGTTCTTGAAGAGCTGCGGCAGGGTGACAGCGTCCGGATGCGTGTCACGAAAAAGGTTGCGGTTATGCCAGACACGGGTGCGGTCGGGGAGCAGCCCGGTCAACAGGCAGGTGCGCGACGGCCCGCAGACCGCCTGCTGACAGTAGGCCCGCTGGAAACGCAGGCCCGTCTCTGCCAGACGGTCGATGTTCGGCGATCTCGCCAGCGTCTCACCGTAGCAGCCGAGCGACGGACGCAGATCGTCTATCGCAATGAAGAGTACATTGGGCCGGGTCGGGGCCTGAGCCCTTGAAGCGGCCCGGGCCACGTGGGGTAGGGCCGCCACCAGGGCTATGAGAAGCACATATGTGTGTGTCAAGGTTTTCATTGGCCTTGTCTCTTCCTTGTTTCTTTCTTAGTTGTCTTGTCAGTTATGGACTTGGGCTTGGTCTTGGGTTGGAGTTTCTTGCCAAGGAAGTAGTCGGGGTAGCCCCAGTCGTAGTTCTTGGCCCGCTTCTTGGTGAGACCCTTGACCTCCTGGGTCAGGCGTTGGAGATTCTCGGCATTGAGTAACGGATCCTCGGTCTGTTCTCTCCACCCGGTGAGTTGTTGTTGTAACTCGGCCAGTGTGGCGGCATGTTTCGTTGTAGAGGCCAGATTCCTGAACTCATAAGGATCAACCTTCAGGTCGTACAGCTCGAAGCGGGAAGGCCTGCGCATGAGGCGGTAGGCCTCGCGAACAACCGGGGCCGCCGCGGCAATGGCGTCGGCGATTCCAGCGCCAGGGAATCTGTCATTTGTAAACGCGTAGCCGGGATTGACCTGGCCGGGCATTAGGTTCTCGATGAGCTTGTAGCGTTCGTTGCGCACTGTGCGCTGTGGATAGAAGTTCTGCTCTGCCGCGTGCGTGTGGTACTCGGTGAAAAGGTAACGCCGCCATTCGACGGGCTTGTCGAACAGCAAGGGCAGGAGGGAACGGCCCGGAAGATTCTCCACGGGTTTAGCTCCGGCGGCTTCTAACAGCGTAGGCATCAGATCTACGGTGGAGACTAATTCCTCGCGAACTTGTTGTGGTTTGGCACGCCCTGGCCAGCGGATGATCAGCGGGATACGCACGCCGCCTTCGTACGATGTGCGTTTGCCGCGCAAAAAGTCTGCGCCGTGGTCTCCCAGATAGACGACCAAAGTATTGTCCGCCTTCCCGGAACGCTGCAGGGCCGCAAGGAGTTCGCCGATGAGTGAATCCAGTCGGCCGAGGCAGTTATAGTAATCGGCGTTGAGCTTTCGCAGGCCCGCCGTGTCGATGCCGAAATACGGCAGTGCCTTGACGGCATCTGCATCGAGAGGCTGCTGTGGCAAACCATCGATCTGTTTGATCCACGGAGCATGCGCGTCAGGATAGTTGACACTTAGCAAAAAGGGCCGGTCGTCGGCGTTGATGAAGGCCTCGGCATACCTGCTGTAATCTCCGAGATTCTTTCTTGCGAAGTTGCTCGTGGGAATCTCGTGCATGTCGAAGGGGAACGCCGCGGCCGGATTGATATGCAGCTTGCCAATGATGCCGGTGCGATAGCCGGCTTCCTTAAGACTGCGCACGAAGTTCGGCGTATCCGGCCGATACATGCGGAATCCCCACGTCGCCAATCCGATCTGCCCATGCTGATGCGGATACAATCCCGTCAGGATGCTGGCCCGTGACTGGCTGCACCCGGCCTGGGTGACGAAGGCTCGATTGAAACGCACACCGTTGGCCGCCAGTTGATCGAGATGCGGCGTGCGAGCGTAAGGATCGCCGTAGCAGCCAAGTTCCGGGCCGTTGTCCTCGGAAACGATCATGAGAATGTTGGGCCGTGGCCTTGTCTCACATCGGACCGGATCAGTGATTCCTGCCACCAGACTGAATAGCAGTGCAGCCAGTACATTGTATCTGTGTATGTGCATGAAGTATCTCCTTTGACCACCCTTACGCTCTCAATAGCGTCCCACCCGCTCGGGCCCGATGTCGACGCTGAAGGCCAGGGCGTCGAAGCTCTTTTTCATCAGATCGAAACGCACCGAGGCGTACGCGGGGTTGTCCCACTGGTTCTCGAACTCTTGCGGATCCTTGGTGAGGTCGAAGAGTTCGCCGGGCTCGCGGCCGTGGTAGTTGACCAACTTGTACTCTCGCGTCCGCAGCATGGTCGCGTAGCTGCGCGGACCTTCTAATACTTCATAGTATTCGCAGCGCACGAAATCCCGATGATGTGCAGGATCGGTCTGGCCGGTGAGAATCGGAAGCAATGACCTGCCGTGCATGGTTTTGGGCGCCGGCAGGCCGTTCAGTTCCAGCAGGGTGGCCGCGATATCCAGCAGTTCAACCAATGCGTCGCTGCGGAGTCCCTCCTTGAACCGGCCGGGCCAGCAGAAGACCAGTGGTACACGCACGAGCCCCTCGTAGAAGCGGCAGCCCTTCTTGTTGAGTCCGTGGTCGCCTGCCATCTCGCCGTGGTCGCTGGTGAAGATGACCAAAGTGTTTTCACGCTGGCCTGTTTCTTCCAGCGACTCGAGCATCCTGCCGACGTTCTCATCGATCAGCTCTATCTGCGCCCAGTACTTGGCGAGGGTCAACTTGGCATCGGGATAGGCCGGGCGTTTTGCCTTGCTTTGAAACATGATGCCGGCCAGGCGCTGCTGGGCCGCCAGATCGGATTCGCGGAACAGAGGTCCGGGCAACGAGTCGATGTCGAAGCGATCCAGGTATTCCTGTGGCGGGTCAAAGGGACCGTGGGGATCGTAAATGTTGACGCTGCAGAGCCATGGACCGTTGTGCTTTTCTTTCATGAACTCGATAGCTCGATCGGCACACCAGGTCGTCTGATGCCACCTGGCGGGGATATAGCCGTACTTCTTCTTCAGCTTGTTGTAGTCCTGACCGATACTTGTTAGCCAATCCGTATACTGGTTACCCTTGCCGATGCCCTGGTGCGGGGCGTGGCTGTACCAGAAACGGCGATAGCCGTCGTCCTTCGGACGCAGCTCCGGTTCGTGGGCCATGGCCGACGAAAGATGGAACTTGCCGGCCAGAGCGCAGTCGTAGCCAGTATCGGCCAGCGTCTTGGTGATCAGCGGCGCCGCTTCGTCCCAATGGTCGTTGCCGTTGATGCAGGCATGAACCGTGCTCGGATACATTCCTGTAAGGAAGCTCGCTCTGCTGGGTGTGCAGATTGGCGACTGGCAGTGAGCGTGGGTAAACGCCACGCCTTGGGCGACGAGCCAGTCCAGGTTCGGCGTGCGTATGTGGTGATTTCCCAGGGCGTGTATGGTGTCATAACGCTGCTGGTCCGTGCAGATCCACAGAATATTGGGCCGTTTCCGTTTCTCGTCCGCGCCCAGGTCCTCCACGGCGCCCAGGGCCATACCCGATGCCATGGACATTTGGAGGAACCTGCGTCTATTCATTGTCATCTTTCGCATCTCCTTCTCTTGGCAGCCATCGTGAGAGCTTCTTCTTTACCGAAGCATACTCAGGCCGTTCGGCAAGGTTGATCCATTCGTTGGGATCAGTATCATGATCGTACAATTCTTCATCACCATTGACGTAATGAATATAACGCCAGCGCTGGTCCCGAATGGAGTGGCTTCCCTGAGAGTGTGTCGTGATGGCCACCCGGTCCCATTGAGCATCCGGGTCTCGGAGCAAAGCAGTGACATTATCTCCTTCGATCTTCTTTCGCGGCGGGAGCCCGCAGAGGTCCACCAGTGTCGGGTAAAGGGCCATCAAGTCGACCGGCCGGGAACACCTTCCGCCCGGTTTCGTGATCCCGGGCGCGACCATGATCAGGGGAACGCGGGTGGCCCTCTCCCAGAGCGAGCGTTTGGCCATCCGCTGCTTCTCACCAAAGTGATACCCGTGGTCGGACCAGAACACGATGATCGTGTTGTCGGCGTAGGGGCTTTCGTCGAGGGCCTTCAACAGTCCACCGACCAGTGTGTCGGCGTGCGAGATGCTCGAGAGATATCCCCTCACGGCCGGGCGCAGCTCTCCACACTCGACCACCATCTTGAAACGCTTGTCCCTTCCCGCCTGAGCAATCTTGGCCGCGGCGGGCGGAAGGTCGTCCAGGTCGTCTTGAGGAGCAGCCGGAAGAGCGACGGTCTCTGCAGGATATCGGTCGAAATACTTGGCAGGTGCGTAGAATGGAAGGTGTGGTTGAAACAGTCCAACGGCCAAAAAGAACGGTTTATCCTGCTTTCTCCGGAGCAAATCAATGGCCCACTTCACGGCCCGGCCGTCGCCCATTTCGTAATCGTCCTTCTGGAACGGTCCCCAGTCCCAGCTGCCATTCGGATGCTCGGGCATGTCGGAGAAGTACTCCCGGTCGAGTCCGAGATGCTTCACATGTGCGGCCTGTGTTCCCTGATCCGGTATCAGATCGAAATACTCGTGCCATTGATCCCTGGGATTGAATCCCTTTGGCGTGTGATGGTAGATCTTGCCTGCTCCCGCCACGTGGTAACCGTTGTTCTTGAAATGCCGCGGCAGTGTCACCCAGTCCGGAATCTTCTTAGCCCAGACGGCGTTGTTATTGTGGATGCCCGTAGTGCTCGGACGCAGTCCTGTCATGATCGCCGTTCGACAAGGACTGCAAAGCGGCGCCGGGCAATGGGCATTGGTGAATAAAACGCCCCGCTGCGCCAGGCGGTCTATGTTTGGCGTTTTGATATCCGAGCGTCCGCCCAGGCAGCCTACCCAATCGTTCAGGTCGTCCGTGCATATAAACAGCACGTTCGGTCTGTTTTCTGACGTACCCCAGGCGCAGGTACCCGCCAGCAGAAACGCAACAGCACAAACAAACCACTGCAGGATGTTTTTTCTAGAACGCATAGTCTTTCCGTGTGCAGAATTGACTGGGCCTCATATAGTGACGTCCTGACGTATCCGTGGCGATCAAACGCTGGCCAAGCGTGGCGGGCGTCATGGTTCGATCCTCAACTTGCCGAAGTGGATGTGCGTACGCGGCGTCTCGGACGTGCCGCTGTCCCACACGGCGCGGAAGTCTCCTTGTGCCACTTCGATGAGCGTGGGGTAGGAGTTCTTGATGCCGGCATCAAAGAAGGTCCTTTCCTGGCTCCAGGTGCCGCCAACCGGTCTGATCTTGTATCGCAGGGACGTCCTGCCGCCATGGGGGAATCCCGGCGCGATGTCCCGCTGGGCAGGGCCGTCGTTATACACGTAAATGTGCATGCCGCTTTCCGCTCGCCCGAAGAAACCCTTGGACTTTGCGTTGTGAAGTGCAGGTTCCGGCTGCGCTGGCGTCCAGGTATGGCCGCCGTCACGGCTGAGGCTGGAATAAGCCAGCGGTGGATCAGTGGTGAGATTTGTGTCGTCGTAGTTGGCGGTGCGCATCACGATCTTCAGTTCTCCTGGTGCACCCCAAGGGGCAATATTGCCCTCGTGGAGAAAGATCCTGCCGCTTTCCGGCTGGGGGACGAAGGCCTCGAGTTTCCAATCCAATAGACTGGTACTGCTCAGAACGAAGTGTTCGCGCGAACCGAGCGGATCCTTCTGCAGGGAATTGCGGTGCGCGGGCAGCAGAAAGCACGGCCGACTCCGGATCTCGGTGGGCTGAACGCCTCCGTTGAGGATGAGTGGGCCGGCGTAGTGCACGGCCAGTTCCACCGTCGTCCACGTGTACCCGCCGTCCGCGCTGAAGGCGCCGGCGAGTTGAGAATCCTCGCTGTTCTTGTGGACGATGGGGCAGCGCATGGCGAAGCACCAGAGCACGTCCTGGTTTGCCGGCTTGAACAGCACTGGATTGGCATAGGCGAACTGGATGGCCCCTTGCCATCGATTGTGGTCGAAGATGGTCAAGGGTTGCCCCCAGGTGTCGCCATCGTCCTTGGACGAACTGACGAGGACATCGCCCATGTCCTTCTTGCCGTGGATCATGGCACCAAATGCCACCACCAGATGTCTGCGCTTCCACTGTGCGATGGATGGCTGCCACAATCGCCACGCGTCAGGGCGTGATTCTATGCGCCGGACCACCCGGACATCGGTGACGTCGCCCTGGTAGTTCTTTTCGGCCCGGACCGAAGGAGCTTTCGGACTCAAGCCTTTGGCAGAGGAGCAAGAATTCAGTGAGAGCACCGAGATGAGAGCAGATAGACAAGGTGACGCTGTGAAGATCAGGATGAGTACCACAACGATCTTAACGTTTGACACAAATCTCATGGTCTGGCCTCCAATTTTGAACACCAAGCCCAAGCCCAAGCAATTATAGCCGCCTCAAGAAAAGCGTATTACTGAGTCGTTTAATTATACTCCAGATTCATTATGCCACCAGTGCGGTTTTTGGGAGCAGCGTAAGTGGTTTTAAATACGGAGGATATGAATGGGCGATACAGGACTCCGCCCTGCGGGCTAGAACCTGTCGCTGACGCTCCCCATAGGGCTCCGCCCCTCTGGCGTCGCTCACTTCGTTTGCTCCTGTTACCCCGAAGACTCGGGGGATGCCATCCCCCAAACCCCCTGGAGGTTCGGTCTCTGTCTCGCCTAATGGGCGATACAGGACTCGAACCTGTGACCTCACGGGTGTGATCCTTTAAGTATAATTTTTTAACAACTCGTTTGTCTCACTTCGATTATGTCATTTAGTTTGCCATAAGT